>JAABUR0100000604.1_pt1 | contig 75783 bp, 45 predicted proteins | sample 5560091 | NCBI WGS metagenome assembly JAABUR01 (sample SAMN10711879, study PRJNA513375) | rock metagenome | isolation source: Antarctica rocks | place: Antarctica: Victoria Land, University Valley sud
GGGAAGATATTCCGGTATCACCACGTATTCGTACCAACTTCATGCTTAATACAGACAAGGAGTATGCCCTCGGCATACGTTACATCCTCACCAAATATTTCAACTTGTCTACCCATTATGACAGCGATATGGGATTGGGTGCAGGTTTAACGTTAACCTATTAATATAAGCAATTATGGAAATGAGCAAAATGTCCGCAGGGATGGACCATAGTAAAATGCAACATGGCAGCAGCCCTGCAATGGGTATGCAAGGCCATGACCACCACGCCATGATGATCGCCGATTTTAAAAAGCGGTTTTATGTTGTCCTGGTGCTTACTATTCCCATCATGCTGTTGTCGGGCATGATCCAGCAGTTTATTGGTGTCAACTGGCAGTTTCCAGGTTCTTCTTATGTTTTGTTTGCATTGTCAACGGTGGTGTTTTTTTATGGCGGCTGGCCTTTTTTGAAAGGTTTGGTTGACGAGGTAAAGGCGAAGAACCCCGGCATGATGTTCCTAATCGGCTTTGCCATAACCGTTGCATACAGCTATAGTGTGGCCATTGTTTTTGGCTTGAAGGGCGTGGATTTTTTCTGGGAGCTGGCCACGCTGATCCTCATCATGCTTTTAGGGCATTGGATAGAAATGAGATCTGTTGCCGGTGCCTCAAAAGAACTGGAACTGTTGGTACAGCTTATGCCGGCAGATGCACATTTGATTACCGGAGACAATACACGGGAAGTCAAAACAGATACACTAAAAGAAAAGGACATTATTTTAATTAAGCCGGGCGAAAAAGTTGCAGCCGACGGCATTATTTTGGAAGGTGAAAGTTATCTTAACGAATCTATGCTGACCGGGGAATCAAAGCCGGTACAAAAAGTAGAAGGCGATAAAGTAATTGCAGGTTCTATCAATGGGAACGGCTCTTTTAAAGTTACCGTTTCCCATTCCTCTAAAGATTCTTATCTCTCCCAAGTCGTAAAACTGGTAGATGATGCACAGAAATCAAAATCACAAACACAGCTATTGGCAGATACAGCAGCCAGATGGCTCACCATTATTGCCTTGGTTTCAGGGATTGCCACATTTTTATACTGGTATCTGACCGGTCAAACCTTGGCCTTTGCAATGGAAAGGATGGTTACCGTAATTGTGATTTGCTGCCCCCATGCTTTAGGGCTGGCCGTTCCTTTAGTGGTGGCAAAATCAACGGCTTTGTCGGCAAAACATGGGCTGTTGATCAAGGACAGGACAGCATTTGAAAATTCACGAAAAATCACCACTGTTGTATTTGATAAAACAGGCACGCTTACCGTAGGGAAATTTGAAGTGTCTAAAATAATTTCTATGCAAAAAGGTTTAACAGAAAACGAAGTCCTTCGTTTGGCATCGGCGTTAGAGCAAAAATCAGAACACCCGATTGCTACCGGTATCCTTGCGAAAGTAAAAGACTTGGCTATCCCAATCCCGGCAGCAGAAAATTTTAATGCCATCACGGGCAAAGGCGTTGAAGCTACAGTTGAAGGCAAAAGGATATTAGTTGTTAGTCCCGGCTATTTAAAAGAAAACAAGATTACCCTTCCTGATGGCTTCGCCGCTAATGATACCGAAACGGTTGTATTTGTAATTATTGACCAAAAACTGGCAGGATATATTGCCTTATCGGATCAGATCAGGCCGGAATCATCGGAAGCAATCCAAACGTTAAAACAAGAGCATATTAAATCCATACTGCTAACCGGCGACAACAATAAAGTAGCGGCAAGCGTAAGTAAAACATTGGGCATGGACAGCTTTATTGCCGAAGTGCTGCCACATCAAAAATTAGAGAAAATAAAAGAACTGCAAGCTAAAGGTGGGTTTGTAGCGATGACAGGGGACGGTGTAAACGATGCCCCTGCACTTGCGCAGGCAAATATCGGCATTGCTGTAGGTTCTGGAAGTGATATAGCGGCAGAGACAGCAGGGATTGTTTTAGTCAACAGTAACCCGAAGGATATAGTTAGTTTAATCCTGTTCGGAAAAGCCACCTACCGTAAGATGATACAAAACCTGATTTGGGCAACCGGTTATAATGTGATCGCCTTGCCGTTGGCGGCCGGTGTATTGTATCACCAAGGCATTTTACTAAGTCCGGCAGCAGGGGCCGTTTTAATGACGGTAAGCACCGTGGTTGTGGCCATTAATGCAAGTTTATTAAAGGTTAAAGCTTAACCCGTTACAAGTAGGGCTTAGTCAAATCGTTTTAAAGCCTGTTTAAAGTTTGCCAAATTATTTTTATGCTTCTTTTAACACATAAAAAATAGGAGATTTACATGCTTTTTGTATTGGTGTAAAATACAAACACAAAATTTTTTTATAGGTCTAAAAGAAGCAAATAAATTTCTGATATAAATTATAAACAGGCCCTAACATTCTTTTTTAAAAAATAGTCCAAAAATAAATTGTGGCTTAATAATTAGAATATCTATAACAACATTAACCCAAACAAACCATGAAAAAAGTCCTGATCGCCTTAACGGCCATTACATTAAGTTGTAGTGCTATGGCACAAACAAAAATGTCTGATTCATCTATGCACAAAATGGCGCACAACTCCATGCACAAAATGGGTAATTGCGTTATGATGAAAGACGGTAAAATGATGGCCATGATGAATGGTAAAACCATGCCGATGACCGAAACCAAGACCATGTCTAACGGTACAATGGTAATGTCTGACGGAACCGTTAAAATGAAAAGCGGTAAAACAATGATGTTAAAAGATGGCTATTGCGTGATGATGAACGGTAAAATGGAAAAAATGTCGATGAACAAAGGCATGATGAAAGACAAAATGAAAATGTAAGTTTCGTTTGTATTTAAACGGAAGCCCGGTCATGAAAATAGGCCGGGTTTTTCTTTTTGTATATTTTTCACATCCTATTCTATTTTTAATTTCGCTTTACAACGAATAAAAGGACTGAATAAACTACAGACTGTACCAATATTGTTAAACAGTAATGCTTCTTTCGATATTACCATAAGAAGCATTACTGTTTTTAGCCTATAAAAACTTCTGGTTTTGCTGTACTTGCTTATAAATAGATTTTACAGTTGCAGCCGAGGTAAATTTATCTTCCGGCGTATGAATTACGTAATCAACCAACTGATCGATTGTACTGGTTGCTACGTGCATCCGTGTATCAGAAGAAGCATAATAGATAAATACTTTGCCATCTGCATCAGCAATCCAGCCGTTGCTAAAAACGACATTGGATACATCACCGACACGTTCTGCCCCTTCAGGCGCAATTAAATAACCGTTTGGTTTGTGTGTAACTTTGGTTAAATCGTCCAAATCCGTCATGAACATATACAATACATACCTTAAACCAGCGGCTGTGTTACGTACACCATGCGCCAGGTGAAGCCAGCCTTTTTCTGTTTTGATCGGTGCCGGGCCTAATCCGTTTTTAGCTTCATAAACGGTGTGATAAACCTTTTTATCCACTACAATTTCCTGATCAACAATTGCCGGATTCATCGATCCTGACACACCAAAACCAATTCCGCCGCCGCTTCCGGCTTCAATAAAACTATCTTGCGGACGGGTGTAAAAAGCGTATTTTCCATCCATAAACTCCGGATGTAAAACCACATTGCGCTGTTGCGGAGAAGGTGTTTTCAGATCAGGCAAACGTTCCCAGATCCTCAAATCGTGGGTACGGGCGATGCCACATTGGGCAACAGCCGAAGACTGATCGCCGGCCGGAGCTGAAGGATCACGACGCTCGGTACAAAACAAACCATAGATCCAGCCGTCTTCGTGCTTCACCAAACGCATGTCGTAAACATTGGTATCAACAGGATTTACGCCTTGCGGCATTTCTATCGGGTAATCCCAGAAAGAAAACTGATCAATACCGGTCGGACTTTCAGCAATGGCAAAAAATGATTTACGGTCTGCCCCTTCTACCCGGACTGCCAAAACGTATTTTCCTTCAAATTTGATGGCACCGGCATTAAAAGCAGCATTGATACCAATGCGCTCCATCAGAAAAGGGTTAGTTTCGGGGTTGAGGTCGTACTTCCAAAAATACGGAACCTGGGCGGCCGTTAAAACCGGGCGGTCGTAACGGGTATAAACGCCATTTCCGCCTGCCGTTTCTGCGTTTTTTTGGTTGATCAATTGCCCGTACCGGCTTTTGATTTCGGTTAAACGGGCATCAAAATCTATTGTCATTTCAAGTATTTCTATTTTTATAAAATTAATTTTCGAGTTTGTCCCACCAGGTTTTTTTCAGGATGAGGACGATCACCACGATCAGCGAAACGGTAATCAGCAAAGGCAGTTTCATCCAAAGAATAAAATACATTGGCAAAATAGTAAAACAAACCTGAGCAATAATCCCAATTACCACGTTAAACATATCCAGCTTGAACCGTTTATTGCCGATAAAAGAAGCATCATCTGCCACAACCAACTGGTGTATCGGTTTCCAAAAACCCCATGGACGAACGGTACGGTAGAACTTTTTCAAAACTTCGGTGTCTGTTGGCGGTGCCGAGTAAGTTCCGGCAATACAACCGATGATAGAAATAACAAAGAGTAAAGGCCAGTTATACAAATCCAAGCTAAAAAACACCGAAGGGAACCAAAGTTTTAAATAAGGCATCAGCAAAGCCATAACAATGCCGCTGGCCATCCCCCAAAAAAAGCCGTTGGCATTAAAGCGCCACCAGTACCATTTCAACACGTTGGCCGCAATGTAGCCGCCATACAATCCGCCAACAATCCATTGCAAAACGCTGTTCACATCTTTTGCAAAAAAGCCCAATGTAACACCTAATATCACTACGACAACACCAACAATATAATTCATGGAGATGATAGCTTTGGTTGGAGCATTCGGGTTAACATATTTCAGGTAAATATCATTAACTACATAAGCTTGTGCTGCATTTAAAGTTCCCGAAAAAGTACCCATAAAAGCACCGAGCAAACCGGTCAACACAATCCCCAGAATACCAACGGGCAAAAAGTTGTTGATGGCACCGGGCAAAATCCGTTCAAAATCTGTTCCGCCTCCCGGTGCTGCCAGATCAAGTTGATTGTAATACAATAAAGCCAGAACGGTTAAACCGATGACCATAGAATAACGGATGGGCAACAGCATGATCGATACAAAACCAGTCATTTTGGAAGCGTCTTTTGGCGATTGCGTAGAAAGCATTTTTTGCATATCATAATTTGGGGCCGGGCCAGCCCAACTTGCAAAAACGCCTTTAAAAAGCATCATCATAAAAAAGATACCGAACAGGCCAAAACCATCATCGGCAATTTTCTTGTTGGCAGCAGGAACGATGTTAGACCAGTTGAGATTGAGATTCCAGCCGAAAAACGGGTTTCCCCAACCTGCCGGAACGTTTAGCGCGTGTCCGCCGTGCCCATGCAAATTAATCATGGCGATGATGGCAATGGCAATGCAACCAACCGTCATGATCGCATATTTGATCACATCGCCCAAAACAATACTGTGCATTCCACCCAAAATCGAATAGAACATGGCAAACAGCGTGAAGATGATGCCGTAGAATTGTGCGACATATTCTGGTGAGACATGAAAAGGGACATAAGCTTCAACCAAATTCCAGGGAACAAAAATCTCAATGAACTTACCCAGCCCGACAAAGCCGTAAGCCAGAAACCCCAAGCAACCAATCAAAGCAAAAGCTACAGTTACATTGTGCGATGCTTTTACATTTTTGCCGACTGTACCAAAACGCGTTGCCAGCCATTCGGCACCGGTATCCGCATTGGACCGGCGCAGCCATTTCGCCAAAAACATCATGTTGAAAACCTGGTTAAACACCGGCCAAAGCCATGGTATCCAGATACTTTTTAGCCCGTAAACGAAGCATAACGCCACCATCCACATTGTTCCGCTGATGTCGAACATATCCGAAGCATCGCTCAAACCAAGCATGTACCACGGTATTTTTTTGCCGCCCATCAGGTAGCTTTCCTTATTCTCGCTGGCTTTTTTGCGCATGTACCAGCCAATCATCAGCATCGAGATGAGGTAGGTAACGAGGATGGAAACATCCAATAATCTTAATTTCATTTATGGTAAATCAGCTTTATTTCTGTTTAATAAAATCCTGAATGATTTTCCAGGTCGAATTATCAGTGCTAAAAACAGCATTCAAACCTTGTTCTTCCTGCGGCGGATCTCCCATAAAATCATCCCCTTCTTTCCAAAAAGTTTGTCCGGCAATTGGCCGGGCCGTTCCGCCAAAAGCCCAGAAATTACATCCGGCAATTGGGCCGTTAGTTTTCATGCTGCGTTTCCACTCGTTAAAAACAGCCTGGTAATATTGATCGCGGGAAGTTGTGGTTGATGTTGGATTGAAAGACTGCGCATCTCTCGGCAAGCCAAATTCTTCCAGCACTAACGGTTTATCAAGAGCTTTCGCAATTGCTTCGTGCTGCCGGATATAAGCAACGGATTTTGAAATAACCTGCGGCAAATTTTCAACAATGCCCGTATCCCTAAACCAGCCCCAATTTTTTGGCCAGATGTGGATCGTTAAATAATCAACCGGCTTAAAAGAATGAATCTCTGAAAACAGTTCCGCAGAACCTTCCGATCCCATCACGCCTTCTGTTCCGGTGGTAACCAAATGGTTTTTATCGATGAATTTGATATAAGTTGCAGCAACCAAAACCCATTTTTTAAAAGCGTTAAAAGCTTCCGTGCGCATTGGCCGTGGTTCGTTTGCCAATTCCCAGGCCATGATTGTCGGATCATTTGAATAGGAAGTATGGTTGTACTTATTTACATGCGTTACAATCAGTTTCACCTGTTTATTGTAATCTAACATGCAGCTTTCGCAGGTATAAAATTTACTGGTTTCGTTGCGTTGCTCGTTCCAGTTTAGTTTTTTACGCATTGTAGAATCGGCAAGTTGACCGTTCCAGTTCAGGTATTGCAAAAAGCCACCGCTCCACTCCCAGTTGTTGCTTAAATAAAGCACGGCGCGCATGTTGCGCTTGTGCATTTCGTTCAGTAAATAATCCAAACTTTCCAAAATTTCAGTTTTGTAAATGCCGTGTTCGGGTTGCAATGCAGGTTTTACGCGTTGTATCCCGTTTTCCAGTCCTACACCTTCTGATCCCGCCAAAACACGCAAATTGGTTACGCCTTTTGCTTTCAAAAAATCCAGTTCCTGCTTTAACCTTTCCCGGCCTTGTTCTCCTTTTACCGCTTGCAATAATCCGCCGTACCAGTAATTGGTGCCGATGTAATAATAAGGTTTGCCGTTTAGCACAAACTGACTGCCTTTTGTTTTCACAAAATTTTGCTGCGCAGTAGCCGAAAATGCCATCAAGCAGAAGGCTATTACTGTAATACTGTTTTTATGCATACTTTTTTAGATTGAAGTATTATTTAGGCGGCAATACATTTTTATCCAAAGCTAAAGCAGTATGCCAAAAATTATTTAATAGTGTTTTAACAATTACTAAAGAAATTATGTGGTTTGATGATTTTTATGTGGTAAAAACAGCTTGTAACTGCTGCATAAGCAAGGAAAACACAAATGCAACAAGACAGGTTTCGGCTATTTTCACCATTAAAAATTTGTATTAGTTTTTCCCATGTAAACGAAGCATCAAAACATCATGGGCAGGCACTTCTGCTTTTAAAGGCGATTTTGTAGTTCCCGCATCTTTCATCGTCCACAAATTACGCAAAGTGTAAACTTGCTTTTGTGCATCTAAAACAGCTTTGGAAAGCGTATCGGTGATTACATCTTTCTTCCAGTCGAAATTAACCTTTTGTGCTGTCGGGCTTCGGTTTAAAAAACAAATCGCCCAATCGCCTCCTTTTAAAGGTTTCAGCCAGGTTTCCACACTGTCTGACTTTGAATATTGATAACCCTGAACGCCCAAAACATCCTGATCAACAGCAATTACTTCTTTGTTTTTAAGCGTGGCAGCGGTTTGTTCCGACATGCTCCGCAAGTCATTTCCAGCGATAAGCGGCGCAGCGATCATGCACCACATGGCAAAATGCGCCCGGTCTTCGTTTGCTGTCATGCCGTTGCCAACTTCCAGCATATCCGGATCATTCCAGTGGCCGGGACCTGCATATTTCCGCAAGCCTTTTTGCATGTCCAAAATCTTCATCACACCGTTTGCACGCCAAGTTCCGTTATCTTTTGTACCATCAAAATAGTTGTAAATATCACCGGTGGTGCGCCATAAATGGCCAACCGCCGGTCCCCAAATCCAGGGTTTATCTGTTCCCCATTCGCAAATACTTAAAACCATTGGCCGGCCTGCCCTTTTTAAAGCTGCCGCTATCGTTTTGTAAGCGCCTTCTCCGCGTAAACCTTCCGCGTTGCACCAATCGTATTTTAAATAATCAACACCCCATTTGGCATAAGTTTGCGCATCCTGAAACTCGTAGCCCCGGCTTCCGGGTTTGCTGCCGCAGGTTAGAGAACCGGCATCAGAATAAACCCCCAATTTTAATCCTTTTGAGTGGATATAATCAGCCAAAGCTTTCATCCCCGAAGGAAACCGTTTGGGGTCAGGATGGATAAAACCCAAGCTGTCCCGGTCGCCATGCCAGCAATCATCAATGTTGATGTACTCATAACCGGCAGCCTTCATCCCGGAGGAAACCATTGCATCCGCCACCTGCCTGATCAGGTTTTCATCTACATTACAGGCAAACTTGTTCCAACTGTTCCAGCCCATTGGCGGCGTTAAAGCCAAACCCTGGTATTTGGTGTAATCCTGCTTGTAATTGTTGTTCTGGCTGTAAGCGGATGCAGCAAAAACCATCGCTGCAAACAATAATTTAATTTTCTTCATTTTTTTAGGTTTGATAGTAATTCAAATTAAAGCCGTTTAAGATTTTACTTGTCAGATTATTTTAGGGTTGTTAAAACGATGTCCTATCGCCGAAAAATATCACAAAAAAACTTCCGGCTGCAGGACACATGTTTTTATATGATAAAAGAAGCATCGTTAATTAGGTTGTCCCGTTGTTGATCCTTTTTTTATATGATAAAAGAAGCATCGTTAATTGAGTTGTCCCGTTGTTGATCCTTTATGTTGAGATATGGATTGATCAATATTGAAAACCCCTACTTAGATCACCGATTGCCAATTTAAATTCGCCTGGCTCGGTAACGCGTTTCAGATCATAATTAATGAATGAAAGTTTTTCTTTGTTGATCGTAAACGTTACCGTTTTGGTTTGATTGGGTTGCAGTTCGATCTTTTCAAATGCGCGCAAACGTTTAAATTCCGGTGTGATGGAAGCAACTAGATCGCTTACGTACATTAAAACGGATTCTTTTCCACTCACTTTTCCGGTGTTGGTTACCTCAACCGTTACCGTGATGTTTCCTTTTTCGGGCAGTTTGTTGCTGCTTAATTTCAAATTACTGTACTTAAAAGAAGTATAGCTCATCCCGAAACCAAATTCCCATTGCGGATCGTAACCGGCCACTTCATCATTTACATCTTTATTTTCGGTGTATTTGCGGTAATAATTAACCAAACTATTGACAGAACGCGGATAAGTGTAAGGCAAACGTCCGCTCGGGTTAATTTTTCCGATCAGTGCATCTGCTACTACATTTCCGCCTTCGTTACCTAAAAAATAAGTGTGCAAAACAGCAGTTGTGCCAGGTTCGATAGCCGAAATGATACGCGGACGGCCTTCTGCCAAAACCAAAACAATCGGTTTTCCGGTTTTGGCCAGCGCAGTAGCTAAAGCAATTTGCGGTGCAGAAATAGTCAGGTCACCAATATTTCCCGGCGTTTCTGTATAACTGTTCTCACCCAAACAAAGCACAATTACATCGTTACGCGTAGCTTTATCAACCGTTTCTTCAATATTAACAGCTTTATCAAAAGTTACACCTTCGCTGTAATCCACTTTGCTTTTGCCGAACACGTTTTGAATAGCTTCCAGGATGGTATTCTTGTCTTTTTCGGTTTCGTTGCTGTTGTCGCCCTGCCAGCTCCGGCTCCAGCCACCGTTTAATGAGCGCATGGTATTTGCCGTTGGCCCGGTTACCAGCAGTTTTTTTCCTGCGGAGATAGGCAAAAAGCTATTGGTGTTTTTTAACAAGGTGATACACTCGGCGGCGGCATCGTAATTAGCCTGATTATGCGCCACACTATTCACATCCGGGTAATCGCTGGCTTTACCAATCGGATTATTGAAAAGATCGACCTCATATTTTACTTTCAAAATACGGCTGACCGCGTCATTGATACGCGCTATAGATACGCGGCCTTCTTTCACATCCTGCAATAAATCTTCTGTAAAAGTATAATCTGTCGGCACCATGCTCATATCAATACCGGCGTTGATGGCAATGGCAACCGCATCTTTGTCATCTTTCGCTACGTGATGTCGCTGATACAAATACTGGATATCCTGCCAGTCGCTGATGACAAAACCTTTAAAAGCCAACTCCCCTTTTAAAATATCCGTTAAAATATGATGACTGGCATGAACTGGCACACCATTGATTTCAGAGCTGTTCACCATTACTGTTTTTGCACCTGCTTTTACAGCGGTAGCAAATTGCGGCAAAAAGTATTCGCGTATTTCCCTTTCCGGTATCCAGGCCGGCGTACGGTCGTGTCCGCTTAAAGGCATGCTGTAACCCATATAATGTTTTAAACAGGCGGCAACGTGGTATTTATCTTCTACTAATTCGTTTCCCTGGAAACCGTCAATCGTGCCCAAGCCCATTTGCATGCCGAGATACGGGTCTTCGCCAAAAGTTTCATAAATGCGCGGCCACATCGGCTGGCGGCCTAAATCCAGCACCGGACTAAAAGTCCATGGGATAAAAGAAGCACGGGTTTCGTAAGCCGAAATCTGAGAAGCCTTACGTGAAATTTCGGGGTTAAAAGAAGCAGCTTGCGCAATTTGCTGCGGAAACAATACCGTGTTTAACGTATAATTATTGCCACGGATGGCATCAATACCATACAAAACCGGAATTTTTAAACGTTCCTGCAAAGCTATTTTTTGTATGGCTTCAATCAGTGCCTGCCAGTTTTCGCGGGTTTGTGCCGTATTGCCAACATTTAATAATGAACCAACTTTGTATTTTTTGATGCAGGTAGCCAGCTTGTCCATATCGATCTGGCGCGGTTCAAGCAGCTTTCCGTTCTCCGTTTTTAATAAAGCTTCGATGGAAATCTGTGTCATCTGCCCTACTTTTTCTTCGAGCGTCATCTGTGCAACCAATGCTTTTACTTTCTGGTCGATGCTGGCAGCAGTAAGTTTGGTTTGGGCTTGCAATGTAAAAGCACTAAATACAATTATGGAAAGGAGGAGAATTTTTTTCATGAACAAATCAGGATAAAAGTTTAATACAAATCTTTTGCAAGCTATTAGAAATTGTATGATAAAAGAAGTATGGGGCTGATACAAATAAAAAAGCCATCTCTCCTATAATTACTTAAAGAGAGATGACTTTTTAAAATCATGATGATTAGATAAAACCTATATCATCCACATAAAAGGTACTTGGGGATGCAACTCCTTGTGCTTGTATTACAAACTCTTTAATATCCCCCGGATTGCCTAAACTGCTTAATGGTACGGTGTAATCAGTATAAGCACCAGCCTTTAAAGTTATGATAAAACCATGAGCATAATCACCATTGATGACCACCAAAGCTTTATCGCCGGCAACAATAGCATTACCACCATAGATAGAGAACTTAACTGCTGTTAACCCTGCTGTTTTGGAATTGAGCGTTGCGCCGCCATATCCAATTTGCAATGCTCCATATCCGTTTCCAACTACTACACTTATAGCATGTGTGCCGCGTTTAACATTTACTGTGTTGTTAAAATTAAGCGTACTGCCATAACCGGTATAATTGCCCCAGCCGTTTGCAAATGCATCGTCATAAATCAATGCTTTAAAACCAAACTGTGCAACTGATTGGCTGGTGCCTCCGGCAGTTGTAACAAATATATAAGCCTGGACAATACCAGTAGGAATGACAACTTTTATTTGGGTTGAGGTATTAGATACAATTTTAGCAGAAACCGCTGTAGCTGCAACTAAACCAAATTTTACCGCTGTGGCCCCATCTAATACTGTACCGGTAATGGTTAAAGTATCACCAGCAGAACCTGCAAGCGGCGCAAAACTGGTAACCTGCGGCGGCGGCTGCAAAATAGGAAAGCTGAAATCAACTTTACCGTATTTTGTAGTAACGGTAAGCTTGTTTGATTGCCCTGCAAACGGAATCGTGTTTGGCACTGTAAAAATGATCGAATTATCGGTTAACAAAGCAGGATTAAAATAAACCTGGATGCCGTTTAATTGCAAGTTGGTTGTTGTAGCCAGATTTGTACCCACAATTGCATATTGTGTATTGTATCTGCCTGCAACTACTGTCGAATCAAATTTATGTGAAGAATACAAGGTACCAGTAACACTCGAATCCAGCGTAACACGCCGTACTACTCCGGTGGTAGTGTCGCTTTTATTAAGTAAACGAACACGGGCAACAGTTGGTGCACCAGTCCCTACATCATTCTTTTTACAGGATGCAAAGCCTAAAATCAAGACGGCAGGCAATACCCAGTAAATTATTTTCAACTTATTGATTATGTTTTTCATGCTCATCATTATTTAAATACATAAGGAACCGGGGTGCCGGTCAGGTTTGGATCAGCAGATACTTCTGTTGCAGGATACGGAAGCCTGAAATTGGCATCCGTGATGTTGGTAATATAACCGTTTGCATAACGAACGGGCGGTGTGCTGTTGTCTGATGTACCTCTGTCCTGTTGTTTGATAAATGCGATTGCTTTTGGATGTGCAGTGGAATTAAAACCATCTAAACGGCCTAAATCAAACCAAAAATCATCTTCAAAAGCAAATTCCCTTCTTCTTTCTTCTAAGATGTCATCCTTTAAAATCAGTGTTGGTACGGCTGGAGAAGGGGGAGTACCGTATTGAGTAAGTTTAGGATTGGCAACAGTATAATTTCGGTTGATTACCGTTAAATTGCCTAAACCGGCACGGTTACGTATTTTATTAATGGCAGCTAAGGCTACAGGGTCAGAACTGGATTGTGCGCCTGCCATTACTGCTTCTGCTTCAATCAAATATACATCTGCATAACGCATCATATAAGTATTGTTTGCGGCTGATTGTGCACCACCTGACCCCCCGTTATCAGCCGGGGAACCTACTACATATTTTTTTACCTGTAAATGGGTTCCCTGGGAGTTGGCATCAAGTGGAAGTGTATAACCACCGCCGGCTACATTTATAGTAGGATAAAAAGAGCCCGGAACCATGATGGTACCATACAGACGGGAATCGCCGGCAACATATTCATCATATAAACTGAAACTTGGTACGAGTACACCATAGCCGTCGCCTGTAGTAGTAATTGAAGAGTTATAAGCAAATGAACCTTGCATCGGGTTACCTAAACCATAACCGCCATTACCGGCCCATTGTAATTGAATTACAGATTCTTCATTGTTGTTATTAGCTGTTAAAAATAAGTCGTTAAATGTTTTGCCGGCAATGTCTGTACCATAGAGTTTAAATTCACCGCTGGCAATTACTTTTTCAGCTTCGGCACGTGCGTTCGGGTAATCTTGCATGTACAAGTAAACTTTAGCTAATAATGCTGATGCCGAACCGCTTGACACCCTTCCCTGAGCAATAGAAGAACCGCTTCTGACCATTTTAGTACAATTGGTTTCAGCAAACTTCAGATCGTTTATAATAAACTTATAAACGTCGGTTACCGGGTTGGTGTGCAACTGATAATCATTAATGTAAGTTTGGGCATTTTCAATAATAGGTACCGGCCCCCAGGTCCTGACCAAGTGAAAGTAAGCCAGTGCACGCATTAAACGGGCTTCGCCTAAAGCATTGTTTACCACAGCAGTTGGTACAGTTGCAGGTGCTTTTACCGGCAAATTATTAATCAAAGCATTTGCTTGTGCTACCACTATAAACAAAGCGTTCCAGGCATTATCCAACTCAAAATTAGTGTTGGTCACAGAAAAATCACTAAAGTTGGCTACATCACTTGAGTAACTGCGGCCATTACCACCCATCAATTCAGTTATAGACCAGCCTGATTTACCACACCATCCAAACCAAACTGCGCTGTACAAATCATTGGTACTGGCTACAACTTGAGCCGGGGTTTGATAAAAATTATCTACCGTAACTGCATCTACCGGTGGCCGATTGAAAAACTCTTTTTTACAACTGGTGGCGGTGATACCAGACATTACCGCAACACCAAATAAATATTTTATATATCTTTTCATACTGTTTTTATCGATAAAAAATTAAAATTCAGCATTGATACCAAACGTAATGGTACGCGGTATCGGGTATCTGCCTGCATCTACATTGGTTAAGAATACGTTTTGATTTAAGGCACCTACTTCCGGGTCCAATCCTTTATATGGCGTAAACACATACAGGTTTTGTCCGCTTGCATAAACCCTTAAGCGCGCCAAAGCTGCCCGTTTAATTAGCTTCGCAGGCAGGTTGTATCCTAACTGAACGTTTTGAATCCTAAGAAACGAACCGCTTTCTAAAAAACGGTTTGAGTTTAATAAATTAGGGTTATCACCAATCCTGGGTGTAGGAATATCAGATGTGTTGTTGGCAGGTGTCCAAAAATTTCCTGCTGAGGCTAATTGATTGGTGTATAAACCCGACAAGCCGGCATCCTGATAATTTAGTGCATTGAATATTTTTGCACCATAAGACCCGTTCAAGAAAACAGATAGATCAAATGATTTGTAAGAAAAATTGTTGGTAAAACCGTAAGTGAATTTAGGGTTCGGGCTACCTAAAGCAGTCTGGTCATTCGCATCAACTTTACCATCATGGTTAGTATCCTGATATTGAATATCGCCTAACCAGGTACCACCTGTAGTATTTGAAACCGGGCGGCCGAATTGTAACGGCGCACTTCTTAACTGTGCATCAGTTTTAAATATCCCGAGAACATTATATCCGTAAAATTCGCCCACCGGTAAACCTGGTGCAGTGCGGGTAACGGGCAAGGATAAGAAACTGACATTTATATTTCCTGGTATAAAAGGAGTACCGTTAGCTAATGAAATAACTTTATTGGTGTAATGAGAGAAAATTAAAGTAGTGCTCCATTTAAAAGCATTACCGGTAAAGTTTCTCGAAGTGATACTAAAATCTACACCTCTGTTGTTTACCTGGCCGCCATTTATAAACGGAGGCGCAATTACACCTGTTCCGGAATATTCAGATGTTTGGCCAAGCAAAAATGCCGGTAACGCTGCCTGAAAAAGGAACCTTTTGGAAGTTTTATTAAAATAATCAACCGAAGCATCTATCCTGTTGTTGAACAAGCTGAAATCAAGACCGATATCAGTTTGCAAAGCAGTTTCCCAGGTAAGGTTGGGATTGGCAATATTACCAACGGCAAAAGCAGTGCCCAAACCGGTAGTAAATGAAGTAAGCGTAGATCCATATCTATAATTAGGGATGCCCTGGTTACCTACAGCACCATAACCTAACCTGAATTTAATGTTGTCTGCATATTCCTTTACTTTAGCCATAAACGGCTCATCCGATACTCTCCAGGATACGGCAAAAGAAGGGAAATAGCCAGTACGGTGCCCTTCAGCAAATTTTGAAGATTCATCCGAACGGATTGTTGCCGTTAAACTATATCTGCTGTTATAAGAATAAATAGCACGTGCAAATACAGATTGTAAAATATCACCAGGTCCTTTGTATTCTGTAGCGGTAACTGTTTTTGCATCGCCCAAACTTATTACCTGTAAAGAGTTGCCAGCAACAAAATTTTGTGCACTGGTAGTTAGGCCGCCATATTCAGAATCGCTTAACTCATAACCTAATAACCCGGTTATGTTATGCTTTTGGGCAAAAGTGTGCGTATAAGTTAAATACTCTTTTAAACCGTAATAAGAACTGTTTGAAGCATACTCCGATAACTTGGCAGTACTGTTTACAAAATAAGGTCCGTAAGCATAAGTTGGTAAAAATACATGTGCGTTGTTGAAGCGGAAATCACCGTCCAGTTCAGAATGCAGGGTTAAATCTTTATAAAATTGTAAATCTGCATACATACTTCCGTTGATATTACTGCTCCCCAGCTTGTTTGTTGTTGTTGAAGCAAGTGCCACCGGATTGAGCTGGCCACCGGTTTGTCCGGCTTGGGGCAATGGCCCGGCAAACGAGCCATCTGTATTGTAAACAGCCTGGTCCGGTGCAGATAAAGCAGCTAAGTAAACAATACCGCCATTATCACTTAAAGCATTGTTTTGAAAAGTACGGCTGCCGGATAACGAAGTGCCTATTTTAAACCATTTTTTTACCTGGCTATTTACATTTACACGCATGGAATAACGATCAAAATTATTACCGATGATCGTACCGTTTTGATTTAAATAACCGCCCGATATATAATAATCTGTACCTTCTTTACCACCAGATACCGACAACTGGTGACTTTGCTGAATACCTGTCCTAAAAACCTGTTTCTGCCAGTTGGTGCCGCTGCCCAGCAAACTTGGGTCAGCAAATTCACCTCTTCTGCCAGTTCCAGCAATATCACCTAATGAATTTTGCAAAGCGGCGTATTGCTGTAAGTTCATCACATCTAAAAATTTCCCTTGCTGCTGGAAACCATAATAGCCGTCATAAGCAATCCGGGCACTGCCGTTCCTGCCACGTTTGGTAGTGATGATAACTACACCGTTTGAACCACGGCTGCCATAAATAGCAGTAGCAGATGCATCTTTTAGCACATCAATAGATTCTATATCGTTTGGATCAATGGTAGATAACGGGCTGGAGGTTGTTTCACCGTCACCGCTGCCGGTTTGGCCTTTGTTTGACAGCGAAATTGGCCTGCCCGATGTGGCAATATTATTGGCATCGCCCGAAAGAGGCACACCGTCAATCACATATAAAGGCTCGTTTGATAAACTTAATGACGTGATACCGCGAATATGCACCGAAGTATTGCTGCCCGCTGCTCCGGAGTTTTGGCTAACCGTTACGCCGGCAGCTTTACCCTGCAATAACTGATCAACACTTACCTGCGGTATATTAGCAATATCCGATGCTTTTATAGAAGATATGGCACCATTTACATCTTCCCTTTTTTGAGAACCGTAACCGATAACAACCACTTCATTTAAAGCGGTAGCTGCAGATTTTAAAGTTACGTTTATGGTTGTCCTGGTACCGATAACCACTTCCTGTGTGGTACTGCCGATAAAGGAAAAAACCAGGGAGGCAGGACCGGCCGGAACAGCAATGGTATATTTTCCGTTTACATCAGTTCCGGCACTGGTTTTTGTGTTTTTTATTGTTACAGAAGCACCCGGAAGGCTCATACCTTTGTCATCATAAACAGTACCGGTTACCGTTCTGCCTTGGGCAAAAAGACTTGCACTGCTGTGCACAAAAATTGCAAAAAGCATTAATGCCCGTAAAATTTTACGCATAATTATTATTTAGTTTGTAGGGGGTGATTGGTATGGATTACTTCTTCAAAAGTAAGGTTCAGCAGTAAAAAAGGTGTAATGTTATTTTATCAATTTCCGGTTATAATCTGCTTGTTATAAATATCGATTCAGCTTTATTTAAGCTGTTTTTACATTGCATAAATTGAGTTTTTTGCAATACAGGATAAATTTCATTGATACTATTTCAACAAAAGGCAGATTCTTTTTATTCTATTGTAAATAACATTCATGCTATCTGTTACAATTCCTGATGATTATTCCTGGATTGGCCCATGCTTCTTTTACCCTGCCTTTTTTATGATCCGTTCAAAGCCAGCTTAGCCTTATAATTTATCGTACACCATATTAAAGTAAGCAGAAAGCGTATAAGGATAATTTGTACCGGCTGTATAAGGCTGAAAATTTGGCGAAATCATGTTCATCGGCGCGTGTACGCCATCGCCGCCATCTCCTGCCCAGCTCCAACCCAAAATAGTCCATGATTTTGATTTTGCATAATCAACCAGTCCGCTCCAGTCTGCCGTTCCGTTTGTCCCGTTTCCAAATTCGCCCACCAAACAAGTCCTGCCGGAAGTTGCCATATAAGCCAGATCCGCAGTAACCATGTTTCCTCCTGAACCAAACTGGCCGCTGCTGTTTACATGCTGCCCTACATAGTTTCCCGGATAAATATGGGCTGATAAAGCGATATTGGTATCTGTAATTTTAACGCCGCCGGTGCCAATGCCAAGTACGGCATTTGCGGCAACGTAGGTTTCTTGTCCGTAACCCGGAGCATCAATAATAATTGTACCCGGATAAACGGTGCGCACAATGGTAATGGCCTGATTATAATAGCCGGCATAATTGGTTGCCGTAAGGTTATGGCTTCCCCATTCGTTCATCAGGTTGATGTAGAACTTACCGGAAGCACTTAATGCGGCATAATTGGTTTTCCACCAGTTTGCACCATCCAACAAATCCGAAAGATTATCAGAACCTAAAACCGCTGCTTTATGATAAGTGCAGATAATAGTATAGCCGTTATCAGATGCTTCTTTTATCCACCTAATTGCGTTGTTAACCTGCGTAGGTTCAATTTCAATGCGCAGGGTTTTGATTTTGGTTTGCTGTTTCATCAATGGAAAACCTAAATCAACATTACCGCTGCTGTAATAAGAGGGCTGCAAGTTAACGCCATTGCCGGCAAGCGTTGCCACGGCCGGCGTTGTAGTGGTTGTGGTTGTAGTAGTTGTAGTGGTTTGGGCTGAAACCTCATCAGAAGTTTTTTTAGAACAGCAGATCAGCAAAAAAGAAAATGCAAATAATACACAAGCTATGGCTTTCTTGTTAAAAAGTAACTTCATCATTGGTTTCATAAGATGTTTATTAATATAGGGATACAGCACAAACTTAACGCTATGTACATGTCAACTTGTAATACAATTATTTCAATTTATAGCATTAATCGAATCCAATTCTACCGGTTCAATGGCACCAAACCTGTTTAGGTTTATTTCTGCAAAATCATCATGCTTCTTTTAGCACTATAAAATCGCTATCGGCTATCAACCATGAACCAAGAACTATCAGCTATGAACCAAGAACCAAGTGCTATTTTTTATATTAGTTTTTGATAAAAATTCATTACTTCTATCCTTCATAACAACTTACATTTACTGCTTTATAAACTGATGATCTTCTTACCAAAAGCCATTGTATGCTGCCTCAATTAAATTTTCCGGGTTTTATTGTACACAGTTTATTTGCTGTAAAAACAGCATCTGCACAGCAGTCCGGGAAAACAGTCCCTGAAGCATCAGGTCAGTTTTATCTATTTAGATTTTCATGAAACTGCGACAACCATTTGCCTTTGTGCTGCCGGTACTTTTTGCCGGCTTCTGCCAGTTTTCGTTTGCACAATCTCCGGCAAATACACGGTTAAAAATTGCTGCCGAAATGAAAACGTCCATGGTTGATAATCTTTTAAAACCCTGGTATCCGCGATCCATTGATACGGCAAATGGTGGCTTTATCAGTGCTTTTACTTATGATTTTAAGCTCGCTCCCAATCAGGATAAAATGATTGTAACGCAGGCACGCCACGTTTGGTCAACTTCCAAAGCAGCAGAACTTTTTCCTGAAGTTCCTTACTATAAAAGCGGTGCTAAACAAGGCTTTGCATTTTTGCAGCATGTGTTGTGGGATAAAACGTATGGCGGTTTTTACACTTTTACAGATAAAGCAGGCAATCCAAAAAAAGGAAGTTTCGCGCCGAAAGAAGCTTACGGTAATTCCTTTGCCATTTATGCTTTGGCGGCTTATTATCAGGCTTCGGGAGATACCAGCGCGCTTAATCTCGCTATTAAAGGATTTTATTGGCTGGAAAAGCACAGTCATGATCCCGTTTATAAAGGCTATTTCCAGCACATGGAACGAGATGGTACGCCGATAAAAAGAACAGCGAACACGCCATCAAACGCAGAATTAGGTTACAAGGATCAAAACACTTCCATCCATTTATTAGAATCTTTTACCGAATTGTATCAGGTTTGGCCTGATTCGTTATTAAAGGAGCGTTTGCAGGAAATGCTGTTGCTTACGCGAGATAAAATCACTAACGAAAAAGGTGATCTGATTTTATTTTTTCAACCCGACTGGACGCCGGTTTCTTACCGCGACTCCAGCGAAGCTGTGATATTGAAGCATCGCGGATTAAATCATGTTTCTTTCGGTCATGATGTAGAAACCGCTTATTTAATGCTGGAAGCTTCGCATGTTTTAGGTTGGGAAAATGATACAACTACGCTAAGAATCGGCAAGAAAATGCTGGATCATGCTTTGGCAGAAGGCTGGGATAATAAAGTTGGCGGTTTTTACGATGAAGGTTATTACTTTAAGGATAAACCAAGCATCACCATTATTGCCGATACCAAAAACTGGTGGGCGCAGGCAGAAGGCATGAACACGCTTTTGCTGATGGCTGACTATTATCCGAATGATCCGCACCGATATTTTGAGCAATTTAAAAAGCTGTGGAACTACACGCAAACTTACCTGATCGACCAGGAACACGGCGACTGGTACCAAGGCGGACTGGATAAGCAACCGGAATATAAAACAGCTTTAAAAGGGAAAATCTGGAAAGGAACTTATCATAATTTCCGTGCTTTAATGAATTGTACAGCACGCCTCAATCCTGATAAAACAGCGCCAACTGTTCCGCAGAATTTAAAAGTTCAAAATGAAAGTAACCAAACGGTTTTAAGCTGGAGCAAATCCACCGATAACAAAACGATGCTGGGTTATAACGTCTACCAAAACCAAAAACGTGTTGGTTTTACGCCGAATGCTTCTTTTACCATACAAAAATCCGTATCGCCGGGAAATGGAAAATTTACTGTAAAAGCAGTGGATTTTGAAGGAAACGAATCTGGTTTCAGTAAAGCTATCTCCAATTAAATTCAATTTAAATTTATGAAAATGAAAAATCCGGCGTTACTCAGCATAAAATATTTGGTTTTGATACTGTTTTTATCGGTACTTTTTTGGGCTGAAGCAAAAGCACAAACCGAAGTTGAGCCTTGGGGAAATATTACCGGAATACGGATTGACGGACAACTGATGCCTTTTGAAACCAGCCTGAGCGTAATGGGCAAAGACGGGAAAATAACAGCCACCGGCAAAGAAAAACAACGTCCCAAATATACCCGTGAAGGAAATTCGCAACTCATTTCTACAAATATAGACAGCTTATATTTTTTCGAAAAAGTGCAGGATGCAGGCAGAGGAAAAACTTCGGTAGATATTCAGTTAACTGCAAATGCAGATACTGCTATTACCGGTACTTATTTTACAGTTCAGCTTCCGGCCGGTTATGCAAATGGTTCGATTCAAATCAACGGTTCTCCTTCAATTGCGTTAAGCACTTCGGTTCGAGGCGATCAGGCCCGGGCAAATACTGCTGCCAAAAGTATCCGGCTGATTGCTGCCAAACAACAATTACTGCTTACGTTGAATGCAAGTGCTTCTTTTACCATTAAAAAAGATGGAAGCGGTAATTATGCAGTATATCTGCCTGTTCAGGAAGGAGCAGTTAAAAGAGGACAAGCTTTCCATCAAACTTTTAATATAGAAGCTTCGGGCGAAATCGATAAACAACCTATTACGCTAACTTTGAATCCTGCAAAACAAGGAAGAGTGTTTGCTGGTTTCGGCGGAAACTTCCGTATTCAAAACCCAAAAACAGACCCGCAGGTAATTGATTACAGCTTGCAAAACCTGCGTGTTGCCTGGAGCCGCGTAGAAATGCCCTGGCGGTTTTGGCAGCCTGAAAAAGATGCTGACCCAACAACCGGAACATTAGATATTCGTGTGCAAAAAGCTATGGAAATGGCACAACGGCTTGGTAAAATGAATATTCCTGTAATCCTGACGGCTTGGTCTGCACCGGATTGGGCAATTGTAGGCAAACCAAATTTCCGCCCTACTCCTGCCGGTGTTTGGGGAAATCCATTAGATAAAAACAGTATGTCGGAAATCTATAAATCCATTGCTGATTATATTCTTTACTTGAAAACCCATTATGGCGTGGAAGTAAGCATGTTTTCTTTTAATGAATCCGATTTGGGTATTAACATCCGTGTAACCGGACAGGAACACGCAGAACTGATTAAAGGCTTAGGTGCCTATTTCGTTTCCAGAGGATTAAAAACCAAATTATTACTGGGCGATAATTCTGATGCAACTACTTACGAATTTATTTATCCGGCCATGAAAGATCCGGGAACTAAACCTTATATCGGTGCGGTTTCTTTTCATTCCTGGAGAGGTTGGGAAACAGAAACTTTGCAAAAATGGGCTGATGCCGCAACGGAATTGAACGTTCCTTTAATTGTGGGCGAAGGTAGTATTGATGCCGCTGCCTGGAATTATCCGGCTGTTTTTGCTGAGCCAACTTATGCTTTGCAGGAAATTAATTTATATACGCGATTATTGGCTATTTGCCAGCCTTTAACTATTTTGCAGTGGCAGTTAACGGCAGATTACTCGCCGCTTGCCGGTGGCGGTATTTTTGGTGATAACGGCCCTCTTCGTCCAACGCAACGTTTTTGGAATTTGAAACAGTTGTCATCAACCCCAAAAAATGTTTATGCTTTGCCAATTACGGCTAACCGGCCAAATGTTTCCTGCGCTGCTTTGGGCAACAATGTTACCGGCGTTTACAGTATTCAGTTAGTTAATAACGGTACAACAAGGCAGGTAATTTTAACCGGACTGCCTTCAAAAGTAAAAGCATTGAAAATATTTGTTACCGACCAGAAAAGAACAATGGCCGAAGGAAAAAGCATCAGCGTAACCAACGGAAAAGCAATTTTTAATTTAGATACACAAACTTACACTACTTTAGTAAGTAATTAATAAAGAATAAGATACATTTATTATTTAACCGGGAATACCTTTTTCAAATTGCATTTAGAAAGTTATTTTTGTTTTACTTTTTTTAATTCATAAACCGTATACTCTTTTTACATGCCTAAAATTTTTACGCCAATTATTTGTTGTTTAGCTGTTTTTATTTTGGCATCCTGCAAGAAACCAACTTTATTCAAAGAAATTTCCTCTTCCCATTCCGGCATACATTTTAATAACCTGATCACCGAAAATGATTCTGTCAATCCTTTAGATCTCGTTAACATTTACAACGGCGGCGGCGTGGGCATCGGCGATTTTAACAACGACGGTTTGCCCGATATTTACTTTACCGGCAACATGGTTTCCAATAAATTATATTTGAACAAAGGCGATTTTAAGTTTGAAGATATTACCGATGAAGCCGGCGTTGGCGGACTGGGCCGCTGGGGAAGGGGCGCATCTGTTATCGACATTAATAATGACGGATTGATGGACATTTACGTTTGCAATACCATTTATAAAGATCCGCAAAAAAGAAGAAATTTGCTGTATATCAACCAGGGAAAAGACAAAAACGGAATTCCTCATTTTAAGGATATGGCCAAAGAATACGGCTTGGACATCAACGTGCAATCTACCATGGCCAACTTTTTTGATTATGACAATGACGGCGACCTCGACCTGTATTTAACGGTAAACGAAGCAGCAGCCGGCGAATCGGAAATCAGGTTCGGGCCGGTTACCAATGATGGTTCCAACAAAAGCACCGGCAGGCTTTACCGCAATGACGGCGACCCGAAATCCGGCCATCCGATGTTCCATGATGTTTCTAAGCAGGCCGGCATTACGATAGAAGGTTACGGGCATTCGGCCAGTATTGCAGATATTAACCGCGACGGCTGGAAGGATATTTATGTGGCCAATGATTTTATTTCGTCTAATATTTTGTACATCAACAACCACGATGGCACGTTTACCAACCGGTCAAAAGAATATTTCAAACATACTTCTTACAACGCGATGGGCCAGGATATTCAGGATATCAACAATGACGGGCTTGCCGATGTAGTGGAACTGGATATGAACCCGGAAGACAACTTCCGCAAAAAAATGATGCTGGGCGCAAGCAATTATCAAACTTTTATGAATTTTGATTACTACGGATATCAGTATCAATACGTCAGGAACACGCTGCAGTTGAATGCCGGCCCGAGCGTTGGGCAGAATGATTCTATCGGCAGCCCGGCTTTCAGCGAAATTGCTTTTATGAGTGGTGTTGCGCAAACCGACTGGAGCTGGACGCCATTGGTAACCGATTTTGACAATGATGGTTTTCGGGACATTATCATCACCAATGGTTTTCCGAAAGATGTTTCCGACCATGATTTTATCACTTACCGGCAGGAAGCTTTTGTTTCAAGCTCAAAAAAACAAATGTTAAGCCAGATACCGGAAATCAAACTGCATAATTACGCTTTCTGCAATAACGGCGACCTGACTTTTCGGGATGCAACAAAGCAATGGGGTTTAACGGTGCCCACTTTTTCTAACGGTGCGGCTTATGCTGATTTAAACAATGATGGTGCGATGGACATTATCATCAACAATATCAACGATGAAGCACTGATCTATGAGAACACTGCCCGCGAAAAAGACAAAACAAGCACACATTATTTGGAAATCGAATTTTCCGGAGACCAAAAAAACAGAAATGGTTTAGGTGCCTGGGCGGATATTTACTACAACCACGGCCAGCACCAGGTTTATGAAAACACGCCTTACCGCGGCTATTTGTCCAGCATTCAAAACGCAGCTCATTTTGGGTTAGGAAAAACAGCAACAATTGATTCTGTGGTGATTAAATGGCCTGATGGCAAAAAGCAGGTTTTACTGAATATTAAAGCTGATCAAGTATTGAATGTCCATTTTAGTGCGGCAAAAAAAGCATATACCTGGCAGCAGCCTTTGATAGATACAAAATCCCTGTTTAAAGAAATTACCGCTGCAACCGGCATCAGGTATAAACACAAGGAATCCGACTTTGTGGATTTTAACATCCAGAAACTGTTGCCGCACAAGTTGTCTGCTTATACGCCTGGTTTGGCTGTTGGTGATGTGGATGGCAATGGTTTCGACGATTTGATTATCGGTGGAAATTACCAAAATCCGGCTCAGGTTTTTTTGCAGCAGGCAAAGGGAAAGTTTTTGCAGCGCGCTTTGATCGATGCAAAAATCAGTCCGTCTCCCGGTTCCAACGATGAAGGTTTGCTGCTTTTTGATGCCAATGGCGATGGGAAATTGGATTTATATATTGCCGGCGGCGGTTACAGAAACGCGCCCAATACCTACGTTTATCAGGATAAACTATATCTGAATGACGGCAAAGGAAACTTTACTTTAGCACAAAATGCTTTGCCGCAAAATTTTACCAGCAAACTTTGTGTGCGGGCAGTAGATTTTAACAAAGACGGCAAATTAGACCTTTTTGTATCCGGCCGGGTGGAACCTTGGAATTATCCGAAACCGGTTTCGAGCTTTATTTTCAGGAACGACAGCAAAAACGGGCTGGCTAAGTTTACAGATGTAACCAACGAGGTTGCCCCGGCGTTAAAAAGCATCGGTTTGGTTTGCGATGCTTTGTTTACCGATTATAATAATGACGGCTGGACGGATTTGATTTTGGCAGGCGAATGGATGCCGGTTACTTTCTTAAAAAACAACAAAGGAATTTTTACCAATGAAACGGCAAACACCGGAACCGGCAATAAAACAGGTTGGTGGAATACGATTGTTGCCGGGGATTTCAGGCATACCGGCAGAATGGATTACATTGTGGGCAACACCGGTTTAAACACGCTTTACAAAGCGGGCGATCAATATCCGGTTTACATCACAGCAAAAGATTTCGACAAAAACGGTAGTTTTACGGCCATTCCTTCCCTGTTTTTACCCGATCAAAACGGTGATAAAAAAGAGTTTCCGGCTCCCGGAAGGGAAGATCTTTTGAAGCAAATGATCAGCATGAAGAAAAAATTTACCAACTACAAATCGTATGCAGCAGCAACAATGGACGATCTTTTAACGCCCGAACAACAAAAAGGCGCTTTAAGATTATCAGCTAATGAACTTCGTTCCTGTTATCTGCGGAACAACGGGAACGGGAAATTCACCATAATTCCATTGCTAAAAGAAGCACAGGTTTCTGTTTTGAATGGAATGGTGGCCGATGATTTTGACGGAGACGGAAACCTGGACGTTATGATCAGCGGAAATGATTATGGCACAGATGTTTCCATCGGCCGTTACGATGCCCTGAACGGCCTGATGTTAAAAGGCGATGGCAAAGGGAATTTCAAACCGTTGTCCATCCTGCAAAGCGGTATTTATATCCCCGGGAACGGAAAAGCATTGGTGAAAATGCAAAGCAGTACAGGTAAATATTTATTGGCCGCCAGCCAGAACCAGGATGATTTGAAAATATTTGAGTTGAAAAACAGTCCGAAAATGATCAAACTTCAGCCATTTGATTGCAGCGCCCTGATCAAATATAAAAACGGGACTTTTGCCAAACAGGAATTTTACTACGGTTCTTCCTTTCTGTCGCAATCGGGCAGGTATTTTAATACGGAAAAGAACATGGCAAGCGTTATCATTACCGATACTAACGGACAAAGCCGAAACATCAAACTAAATTAAAGACGATGAAATTATATAAGTTATTTATCTTGATTTTTCTTACAGGATTTTTATTAATGAGCTGTAAACATGAAAAAACAGCAGCCATAAACGAAGCAGAAATACTGCATCAGAATGAAGATCAGCTTACACAACTTATTATTTATGATGTGTTTTCGCCGCCGGTTGCCAGCCGGATCTATGCTTACGCTTCTCTGGCATCGTATGAAGCGATGCGTTTTGAAGATCCGAAATATCTGTCCATCTCCAACCAGTTAAAAGATTTTGGCCCGGAAAAAATCCCGGAAAAAAACAAAAAATATGATTTTGCATTGGCCGCCACCAAAGCTTTTTTTACTGTGGTGCGTAAAGTTACTTTTTCGGTAGATTCCCTGAAAGAATATGAAAATGGCGTTTATTCAAAATTCAAAGACAAGCTGGACGATTCTACTTATGCCCGTTCTGTTGCATTCGGGGAACAGGTGGCAAAAGTGATTTTAAAACGTGCCAACGCAGACAATTACCTGCAAACCCGCGGTAAACCAAAGTTTTTGGGCAGCAATGATCCCGGAAAATGGCATCCTACACCGCCGGATTATCTGGATGGCGTGGAATATTGTTGGGGCACGATGAAAACTTTTGTGCTCGATTCTTCTTCGCAGTTTGCAACACCACTGCCGCCCAAATTTAGTGCTGATAAAAACAGCATCTACTTTAAACAAAACCTGGAAGTTTATAACCAGAGTAAAAACCTGAGCCCGGAGCAGCAGGAAATTGCCCGCTACTGGGACGATAACCCGTTTGTGCTGGAGCGTTCCGGCCATTTAATGTTTGCCAATAAAAAAATTACACCTGGCGGCCACTGGATTGGTATTACCGCTATTGCCTGCAAAAAAACTCATGCCGATGCCGTTAAAACGGCACAGGCTTATGCGCTGACTTCCGTTGCCATGTTTGATGCTTTTACAAGCTGCTGGCAAGACAAATACAAAAGCAGTTACATCCGCCCGGTTACTGTGATCAACGAAAAGATCGACCATTTTTGGACACCGCGCCTGCAAACGCCGCCTTTTCCCGAATATCCAAGCGGACACAGCACCATTACCCGCTCAGCAGCCGTAATGCTGACCAAGCTGTTCGGTGATAATTTCAGCTTTCAGGATACCAGCGATTTAAAATATATCGGGATGAAAAGGAATTTCAAATCCTTTGTTCAGGCCGCAGACGAAGCTTCCATCAGCCGTTTTTATGGCGGGATACATTACCGCAACAGTGTTGATGCCGGTGCCGATCAGGGGAAAAAAGTAAGTGATTATATGCTGACAAAATTGAAACTGCAAAACCCATAAGTTACAACAGGCCCCAAAAAGAATATACTTCTTTTATCGCCTAAAATTGTTAAACCTTTTAGAGCCTGTTTAAATTTCATCCATTATATTTTTTTCCTCTTCTTTTACGCTATAAAAACCACTAATCTTTTTATGCTTTTTCTGCAAGGCTGCTATACAAATACTAATTTTTTAGGGCTAAAAGAAGCAGTTTTATGACGGATAGTATTGGCAATTATCATCGGACTGGGATTGCCACCAAAGAACAATAAACAACAGGCTTTAGCCCAAAAACCAAACATAAATATTCCATATACCAAAGTACGGATACCTGAATGCCCATCATTTCGAAAGTGTTTTGGCTAAAGCCAATACATGAGTTTTACAACCCACGCCCAGAAGGCCATGGCAATTTTAGCGACACTGATTTTATAGTAGTAAAAGAAGCATCTACATTTTTACAGTTATCAATCTAACAGACATTTATTTTCATGCTTCTTTTATCCTCATAAAATTTGATTTTTCTATACTTTGCCGAAGCAAAGCAGTACCGGCACCAATTTTATAGTGGTAAAAGAAGCATTGACAAAAAAACGCCTTGAATTTCTTCAAAGCGTTTTTTATTTTGAAATAAAAATGGAACCTTATTTTTAGTACCCGGGATTTTGTGTTATTGTTGAGTTATTAGCTATTACTATCTGAGGAATAGGCATTAAATCTTTTCCGTTGGGAATGGTGATACCATACGTGTTTTTAACATAATTAATATGTTCTCCTGATCTTCTTAAATCAAACCACAGAGACATTTCGCCTGCTAATTCATGCCTGTATTCCGTTAACAAAATTTGTGTGGCATCCCCTGTCTTGGCACCTAAACCAGCTCTTTTTCTGATTTGATTGTTAATAATATCAAGTGCTGCAGCCTGGTTTCCGCTTTTAAGCAGTGCCTCTGCCTTGCTTAACAATACTTCGCCGTAACGCATCATGATCACATTTTGACCACCAAAAATATTTGACGGGCCTGTAGAGCCGGTTATACTTGGGTCTCTCCAAAATTTGGTACCATAATAACCTGATCTAAGTCCGTCGGCACCTTTCCATGGTTTACTTACTGTTCCGCAAGTATTCATGGTAACACCATTTACGGTATAATTAGCAATCACCTTAGGGTACATAGAAATTTTGATAGCCGGACTTGGATGTACATCACCCGGACCAATTACCGTAGCCAATTTACGTTTGTCGCCGTCTTCAAAAGAAGTGTATAGTTTAGGATCTGCATAAGAATAACCAAAGTTGGAAACCTCTTCTGGCATACTGAAGGAAGACAACCAGTGCGAGTCATTCGAGTGGCCCCATGACTGATCGCCTCCGGTAGCTACTAAAAACTGTACTTCAAATATAGATTCTGCATTATTTTGATGATCAAACTCATGGATGTCAATAAAGTTGGACATTAACTGATACTTGCCATCTAACTGGTTAAATGTAGTTACTGCATCAGCATATTTTTTCAACCACATTTGTGCAGCACCTTCATAAGCTAAAGCAGCACCTTTGGTTGCGCGGCCTAATTCAGAAGTTGCGTAACCTTCTTTCCATGGTAAAAGATTTGCAGCAGTTTGCATATCAGAAATTACAGATGTAAATACTTCGTCCTGCGTATTTCGGGGATGACGGCCGGCATCGGTTACTGTTTGTAATTCTAACGGAACACCGCCAAAGTTAGCTGCAAGGTAATAATAAAATAACCCGCGTAAAAAATACGCCTGACCGGTTAATTGGTTTGCTAAATTAGCATCAATAACGCCGTTGGTTTTCATTTGTGCAACAATCGGTATGGCTGAGTTTGCCCTTGCAATACCCTGATAACAGCGTACCCAAAATGTATTGAGCGGATCAAAACTTGTTGGTACTTCATACCGTTCAAAAAAAGTATCCGCACCATAATTTTTAAAATCCTGAGACAGGAAATTGGCCTGATACCAAAGGGATTTTAACATAAAATCCACATTGTCAAACGTATCATAAATGGCATTAACCAACCTTATACCATCATCAGGCTTTTTAAAAAGTACATCCTGGGAAATATTTGATGAATCCTTTTGGTTAAGGAAATCCTTGGAACAACCTAACGGAAGCATTAACGCAGAGCCAAGGGAAAGAATCGTTATATAATTTTTTAGTTTCATGATCTTAATATTTAATTCGATTAAAACGTTACATTCAATCCAAGCGTATAAAATCTTGATGAAGGATAAGTACCCACATCAATACCAGAAGTTGTTACGCTTCTTGATCCGTTGCCGGGATCAGCTACTTGTCCTATTTCCGGATCTAAACCTGTGTACTTAGTTATTACAAATAAGTTTTGTGCACTTACATACAACCTTATTCTTGATAATGCAATACTTTTAGCCAATGAAACAGGAAGCGTATAACCGATCTGTAAATTCTTTAACTTTAAAAAGCTGCCGTCTTCTACATATACGTCAGACGGGCGGGTATTGCCATTGGGATCAGGTTTGGTTATCCTGGCATAACGGTCAGAAGAATTAGATGGGGTCCAGGCATTAGCTAAATACTGCTGGCTAATGTTTTCGATACCAATTCCACCTTGGGTAGCGCCAAAAGTTTCTAAAGTACGCTCTGCATAGTTGAATATTTTATTACCAACAGAAGCATAGAAAAAGGCATTGAAATCAAATTGTTTGTAAGATGCATCTAAGTTTAGGCCTGTATAAAATTTCGGTATCGGGCTACCCAATTGCACTCTGTCTGCATCTGTAATCTTACCATCACCATTAACATCAACAAATTTACGGTCGCCTGGTTGTGTTGCTGATGACTGGTAAAACGTATTTGCACCATTTTTTGCTGCTGCATTGGCATTCAATGCATCAATTGCTGCTTGTGATTGAAAGATACCTGCAGATTTAAAGCCATAAAATGCACCGATTGGTCCCCCAACTTTTGATTGGCTAAAAACAGTCCAGGTATTGCCGCCTACGTTTGGAAGTCCTAAGTTAGAAAAATTGTAAACTGCATCAAGTCCGTCAGCTAAAGTTAACAACTTGTTTTTTACTGTGGTAAAGTTTAAACCAACACCATATTTAAAGGGAGCCTTAGATTCCCGGTACTCAACATTAAACTCTAAACCACTGTTTCTTACACTGCCAACGTTTCTTGCTGCATTAGTGAAGCCGGTTTGAGAAGGAACAGGTATTTGTAACAAAAAGTCACGTGAATCCTTTTTGTAGTAATCTACTGTTACATTCAGGTTTCCGCCCAATAAACCCAGATCAAAGCCAATATCTGTTTGATTGGATGTTTCCCATTTCAGGTTTGGATTAGGTAATGCTGATATAACCAGACCGGGCTGATAAATTTTATTAAAAGGATAACCAACATTATTAGCAGATGCCTGAGCGCCGCCAGATGTGTATTGGCTAAGATATTGAAACGGGTTAATACCGAATTGATTACCTACGCTACCATAACTTGCCCTTATTTTTAAATCATAGATAGATTGCACATCCTTTAAAAAAGACTCATTCTTTACCCGCCAGGCCACTGATCCTGATGGGAATATACCATACTGATGCCCCGGGGCAAATCTGGATGAACCATCACGTCTTACGGTACCTGTAATCAGGTACTTGTCCATAAATTTATAGTTCAACCTTGCAAATTGAGAAGCCAGTGACGTATTGGTTTCATTCCCAAAAAGGTTGGTAACCGTAGTAATACTTTGTACCGTTCTTAAAGCATCACTTACTGAACCGTTTCCTGATACACCAATCTGACGGTAAGTATCTTTTTGTTCTGATACACCAGCTACAAAGTCAATACTGTGAGCACCAAAGGTTTTTGAATAAGACAATGTATTTTCCCACAAAACATTAAAGGTGTTGTTGGCATTTTGAGAATAGAATGACAGTGCTGTAGCTGCCGCAGATCCGTATTGGCCAAAAGCACGGGTATCAGAAGGATTAAAATAATAACCCGAGTAATCGGTACTATTTACACCCAGGTTTGTTTTGATCCGTAATCCGTCAAAAATGGTTGCCTCTAATGAAGTTGTGCCCAGAAAATAATTATTCAGGTTTTTCTGATCTTGTGTTTGTATCGAATAAACCGGGTTGCCCAGATAACCGATAAATTGATTTGTCGGATCATAAAATCCATAATTACCATTAGCATCTTTAACCTGGTCGGTAAGCTTATTACCGGTTATTGTTGGAATTAATTTAGTTAAACTGCCGATTCCTAACCCGGCATTCTGCCCTCCTGTACCAAAACTTATTTTACTGTTACTTCGGGTATATTTTAAACTTGTAGATGATTTAAGCCATTTTAAAGCAGTATAATCCACGTTTAAACCAGCATTATATCGTTTAAAAACAGAACCCATCACGATACCTTTTTGATCCAGTATTCCTGCTGAAAAAGCAGCCTGAACCTTTTCATTCCCGCCTCGGATAGCAAAATTATAGTTTTGTTTTAATCCGGTTTGGTAAAGCTCTTTTTGCCAGTCAATGTTTCTTAAAGAAGAAGGATTGCTCCATTCCGGCTGCACCTGAAAGTTATCAAGATTAGCCGGTGACCTTTGTACCGCTAACGTAGCAAATTGCTGTGCGGTAAGTACATTGTACATTCTTGGTTCAGACTGTACAGACGTTAATGCATCTATAGAAACATCTACACCATCTTTTCTGCCTCTTTTTGTAGTAATGATCACTACACCATTAGAAGCCCTGTTACCGTAAATGGCAGTAGCAGATGCGTCTTTTAAAATGTCAATCGTGGCAATATCATTTTGGTTGATGGAACCCAAGCCGGTTGTAACCGGATAGCCATCTATAACATACAATGGCTCATTGCTTCCAAAACTTCCGATACCTCTGATTTGAATTTGGACACCACCACCCGGCGCTCCGTCATTGTTAGTTACCTGCACACCAGGAGCTCTTCCTTGTATAGCCTGGTCTAAAGTGGTAACCGGGTTATTTGCAATTTGATTGGCACCTACAGAGCTAACAGAACCTGTTAAGTCTTTTTTTCTAACAGTACCGTAACCAACCGATACCACATTTACTTCCTTTAAAGTAGTGGCATCCGGCGCAATTTTTACATTGATCGCTGTGCGGTTGCCAACTGCAATTTCCTGCGTAGTATAACCAATAAAACTAAAAACCAAGGTAGCGTTAGACGGTGCAGCAATGGAATAGGTGCCATTAACAGCAGTAACTGTCCCTATAGTGGTGCCTTTTACCTGCACGCTTACCCCAGGCAGTGTACTTCCGTCATCTCCGGCAGTAACCCTACCTGTGATCTGCCTGTTTTGGGCAAAGGAATTTGACAATGTAAAAACACTAAGTATAAGCGTAAAAAGCGCCCTGCTATACCTGCTGTTTCTGTTAAACAGTAAATCTTTTTTCATAACGTGATCTGTAATTAAGTTTGTACAATTGGTAATAAGCAAATTTATCATTCATTAATCCTTTTGATTAATAGTAATTTATCAAAAGAGAATAGGATTTAATCAAATTACTTTGCTTGATAAAGCAGCTTGGCTCCTATTATATAAACCCTGATCCCCTTCGGTTTTGTACTTTACATCGCTTAATGCACCCAATATTGACACCTGTACTAAAATCCAATACTGTTTTTATGCCCTTAATTCTTTTGCCTGAGCCATGCAATAACTTTTGCGGTTTCATCAGGATAAACTTTTATCCGGTGGGTGCGGATATTGTAATGCGCAGCAGCAGCTTTCCCCGATGTATTTACTACGATGGCATCAGATAACCTTTTTGGCATGTGGCAATCAATACAATTTCTTGTAATTACTTTACCGATTGTTGCCGCCATCTTACAGAAATTATGATTGGCTGCGCTATGGCAGGACAGGCATTTTTGGGAATAAGTAGCAATGGTTGGCGTATTGTCGTTATGAACATTATGGCAGGTTGTACAACTTAGTTGGCCATATATAAAACATTTACTGCTTGTTAACAACTGCTTTTGGTTGCCATGCACATCGATCTGATTAGTTGAGTTGTCATAATATTCAGGTTCCTGAAAGTTGGCCAGCTCATCACCGGGTTTAAAAGCGAAAGTTGATCTCAGCATAATACTCTTGTTTCCGGAATGGCAAACGCCGCACATATCAATTTTTTGGGCTTTGCTCAAGGAGTTGTAAGATGTTATGTACTTCGCCTTTTTTTCATCAGGGTTTTTCATTTGAAAATCAACATGATCTGCAGCAGGGCCATGGCATCGTTCGCAATCTATTCCTAAAATCATGGTGTTTTTATCGATACCTGCAGGAGTACCTTTAAAGCTGCTTTTTTGATAGGCTGCTTCTTGTACAAAAGAACTATGGCATTCAAAACACCTTTTTAAAACAGGCCTGCTAAAATCTACGTAATCAGGGCTGTATCCCGGACTATTAGTCCAGCTATCCAATGCTTTAAAATAAGATATAGGAAGTTGATATAACTCGTTTCCTTTCCAGTATAAGTAAGTTTCGCCTTTAGCATTACCTAAAATAATATCAAACCGGTGCGATTCTGTCCTCTTTCCGTTAACGTAAGCACTTTGATACATAGCACTGTCATGCTTTTGCATCATCACCTTTACAGTATCATTAAAAATAAAAGTATTGCTGCCGGTTTTAAAACTTCCCTGGATATTTTGAGAAGAAGCCAAACGCGAAGTTTTTAAATGTGCGGTATGTAAATAAGAACTATAAATGTTTTTATGGCAGTTGATACAAGTGCATGCACCTGCATAACGCGGCCCTCTGGGATCATTGCTTTCTTTACTGTTAAGGCATTCGGAAAGATTGAAAATAAATGGTATCGAAAATAGAAACAGCAGAAGGGTAAACCTTTTTAATTTCATGCGTATCACCTGTGTAAATTTTTTTCAGTATAATCCTGATGCTTCTTTTATCCTATAAAAAACTTTAAACCTTGTATAATTTTTAAAGATACCGGCTCCCTCTCCTTTGGAGAGGGTTGGGGGTGAGGCCACAAACACCAATTTTTTAGTGCTAAAAGAAGCATTGTGATTTTTTCGGATCGAAGGATTGCGCATCACTTTTGGTTTCTGCAAAAATCACTTCGCAGCAACAGCAAATACCGTAAGGCAAAATCCATTAAAACAATACTGTTTTTATGCATACTTTTTATATATCATGTGTTTTTATGCGGTAATAGGTTTCTTTCAAAACTAAAGCGAATTACCCAAGCAGTTTAATAGTGTTTTAACATTTATTAAGGGAATTGTGCCGATAAATTGAAGTTTAACAGACAGGACATAATTATTAAAAGAAAATATTTCATTCAGGGTTCTGTTTAAATTTTTAATTTATGTTTGATCCTTCGATAAACTCAGGATTAATGCTGATGCTTCTTTTAGCCTATAAAAATTTTGTCCTGTTATAGTTTTTTTGGCTAAAGCCAGTTTTATTGTTCTTTATCCACGACCTGAAGGTCGTGGCAATGAAGGTCGTGGCAATTGTAACCTGATCGCAATTAACATTCTATCCTTTATAAAACCTATTGGTAAAGTTTATTTGTTTGGCAGCATATCCATATTTTGTTTAACACCATTTACCGTTAAATCCTTGATAACAGGCTCTTTTACATCGTCTAAAATAAAAGGAGGGCGATAATCTTCTTTTTCACAACTCAATTTTATGTTGTTAAAGGTAATACCATTTACATGCCTCAGGTAGAAACCCCAGGCCGGCAATTCGCCGAACATGGAAAATTCAGGATAATTGCCGGCCTTTTCCGGAACCTTGTTTATATCACTTTTATTGATCCTTGAAACCTGCTTATTTAAACCACCCTGATAATGTATATTGATATGGTTTAAGCTTACATTGCTTATCAAAAAACCGGGTAAACCAACAATTGAGGACGGAAGTGTGTTATAACTTTCTTTGTCAACCGGGCCTTCCATTTCGTAACCTTTATCCAGCTTGCTATTAGGAATAACTGCATTCAATTTGCTGATGCGGACATTTTCCATTCTGCCTGCCCTTTTATCTGTATTGCGTTTGCCTAAGCGTAAAAAAATAGCATTACCGGTATTTACCGCTTTTACATGGCTTATAAATACATTCTTTAAAACGCCTCCGTCCACACATTCCAATGCAATAGCCGACCGGTAAGTATCATAAACATATAAGTTACGCACGGTGATATCTTGGAACCCGCCGTAAGAAGCAGTACCAAACTTTAAAGCGCTCGCGCTGGAACGGATACGGCATTTTTTTATAGAAATATTCCTGCACAACAAATTGCTATCCTCAGATTTCAGGCAAATACCGTCATCGGCACTGTTGATGTTGCAATTACTGATGCTCACATTCCTGCAATCCACAATATCCAAACCATCGTTGTTCCAGTAAGCGGTGCTGTTTACTTTGATATGGTCAATTTTCAGTTCTGTACAGTTTCTATAGGTTTGTACCCAGCAACTGGCGTCTTTTAAAACGATGCCGCTGATTTGAACATCCCGACAATCTTCAAAATCAATAATTCCCGGACGGTACTTTTCGTCAGGACGGTTTGTGCCTTTATTTCCCTTTAACAAACCTTGTTTCCACATTTGCACCACGTTGGCGGCCAGTTCCCTGCCCTGCCCGTCAATTATGCCCAAGCCTTTAATCGAAATATGGTGCTGATCTCTGGCCAGGATCAAGGCATAGAAAAATTCCCTTTCATAATCATTCCTGTTGGTGCTTCCCCACAAAATTGCGCCTTTATTTAAATAAAGCCCGACCCCTGATCTTAAATGCAAACTTCCGGTAAGAAATTCCCTGCGGGGATAATTACACGTCCGCCGCCATCTTCAGCGCATTTATCAATAGCTTTTTGTATAGAAATAGTATTCATAACCAAGCCGTTGCCAACTGCACCAAATTTAACAATGTTATAATCGCGGGCTTTAACCTTGATCGTGCAAAAAGCCATTGCCAATATCAGCATAAGAGATAAACCATTTCGTTTCATTAGTATAGGATTTAATTTAGGTATGATCGTTTCTTTATATTGAAGTTGTTTAAACTTAATTTTCCCGGTAAATGCTTCTTTTATGGCATAAAAATGAATAAAGTAATTATTAACAAATGTTTAAACAACCTCATTGTGAGCGGGCAGCCCAAGCGGCTATATGCTTCTTTTATCCCATAAAAAACAGCAAACCTTTTGTGCTTTTGATATAGCAGTTGGTTCATGGCTGATAGCCGATAGCGATTTTTTAGTGCTAAAAGAAGCATGGTCATTTTTTAAGATATTGATATAGACACCTTGCAAGTTCCTAATTATTCAGAAACTTTTCCCGGCCAATCCCAGGTCAGCAGATTATCGCTCCAGGCAATTCCTAAAGAAGCGTTCTTATCAAAATCCCCCTTCTCTTCTGTCAATGGCCCTGATCCATGAAAAAACATGACGTATTTACCAAATTTTTTATTGCCACTGAGATCTAATACAGCACCGGCCGTGATCCTGCCTTTGGCCCAATCCCAATGATCTTCCCCTAAAGTGATGAGTTTCCCCCAATCTTTCCAGTTTTTAAGGTCTGACGAACGCTTAATAGCTATGCCGTTTTTGGGCGAATGAAATAAAATGTATTCCTTATTTTCGTACAAAACACAAGCATTTTCACCTGATTCTGTATAACCGAAAAAAGTCCATTTTTTCAAATCATAACTGTAAGACATGCTTACGCCATTCTGCTTGTAAAAGCACCACCATTTCCCTTTTTCTGTTTTCTCTTCCAACAGATACGGATCAATCATTCTGCCCATTTTAGCAAACGAAACTTCAGGGCCTTTTACTTTCATCATTTCTGGCGTACTCCAATTTTCGAGGTCTTTGCTCCGCATGAGGTATAACCTGGCATCACCGGTTCCAAAACGCGGCATCTGAGCAACGGTATAATCAGGACGAGGATAGGTTTGCAAACAAATGATCCATTCGTTATGGTATCGGACTACATTTCCCGGACTGCAAAAATCCAACGACTGGTCTCTGGGCGTGATGATTTTTACCGGAGACCAGTTTTTCAGATCTGATGAATGACTCATGGCCGTATAGGAATATACTTTCCCTGCTTCGGTCCTGATCAAAGTAAAAAAAAGATAAAGCTTGTTGTCATGATATAAAACTGCCGGATCACGGTAAGCTGTTTTATCATCTCCTTTAAAAATAATCGGGGATTTTAATGCGGTCAATAAGTTGTCCTGAGCTTTTAACCGGCTCGTAAACGTCAGCAAAAACAAGAATATGAAAAGGCTGCAACGATTGTACATCAGTATTATTTATTTGATTTTTTTCAATTTAGTTTATTCTCTTTTTGTGCCGATAAAGTTAAATTTAGAAGACAAAGAGTTCATGGCTGATAGCTGATTCCCGACTGCTGATCGCTAACTGCTAATACCTGATTTCCAATTTTTATACGGTAAAAGAAGCATTGGTATTTTTTCGATATAAATTAAACGGCCCTAATCTACATTAAATAATTACTTTTTATTTGTACCGAAATTGGATTGTAAAGCTTCTATCGCATTGATCAGATAAGCAAAGGGCGCATTCCAATTGATGGCAATTTCGTTGGTGGCATAAGCGCGGTCATCATCAATATAAGCACGGTCCGGAATGGCCGACGGATATTTTACGCCGTCCTGCATGCCAGGGTTTGCACCGCCTACCAGCAATCCCGGGACCGGATCAACTACGCCATCCGAAACCGAAGGCCGGTGATGCGGGTGCATCGGTGTTTTGCTGCCATAACCGGTTAAAAAACTGTAGCCGGTTGCGTTGCGGCCAAGCAGATAATCCAGGTTGCTTGTTGCGTAGTCCAAATACTTTTTATTCCCTGTCATTTGGTAAACTTTTATCAAAGCAACGCCCTGGTTTGCAGCGGATGAATTGCTTCCCCAATTAAATTCTTTAGCTGTTTTGCCAAAAACGGTGTGATAAGCCGTAGCATCTGTACCTTGTATCGCTTGATTGGCAAAAGCAATCAAGCGTTTTTTAATTTCGGGAAGGTCTGCTTTTGGTTTTCCGGCCATCATGTTTTGGTTTCTGGCCAGCGAATAAAAACCAAGCAGCTTCACTTGTGCCCAATTAGGCAAAGGCATGGATGGATCAGCAAGTATATTAACAGAACTGTAGTAATTTTCATCTCCGGTGCTGATGGTTAATTCTGAGGCCGCCCAAATAAATTCGTCTGCAAAAGAAGCATCGCCATAACCGCCGGTAGTAATTTTCGGGTTGAATTTTTGGTTCATCGCCTCCTGGTTATATTCTATTGCAGGATTTTTAACAGCCCAAGCCCAGGCTTTTTTGGAAGCTGCCAAACAAGAATCGGCCAGTCCCGGCAACTGCGCAGAAAACGGTTTGAATATCCTTGCGGCTTGTGCCATTACCGCAGCAAAATCCAGCGTTGCGGCCGTACCTTTTTGTACCACATATCTTGGCGCGGTCCCTTTTTCCGGCATTTCCATCGCATTAAAAGCGGCATTGGTCAATTTGTTGTACACGCCGCCATCTTCCGGGTCTTGCATAGCAAGCATCCAACGCAGGTTCCAGGAAATCTCGTTCAGCAAATCTGGGACATGGTTGCCGCTTTCCGGGATATTAGTTTGTACGGATTGCATATATTCCGGAAAATCCTCGTACAGAGAAAGCAAGGTGCCGGTGGAAATCCCGGAATTGACCACATATTTATTGTAATCGCCGGCATCATACCAGCCGCGCGAAGCAGAAATCTTACTGCCAGCCGGGCGGTTGTTGCTGGCAGCGGAAGGATGAACGAACACCGCCGTATCGGGATGGCCTTCCGCGCGCTGCCATTTCCCTGCATATTTTTTTGGCAAAGCTGTTGAAGCACGCATAAAATAATAAGCTTTGATCGATGCTTTTGCCGCATCAGCATAAATATTTGGCTTAATACTGAAGGAATAAGAATTTGCCAGACCAGCAACCGCAATCCGATAAGTTCCGGTTTGATGAAAAACGCTGAAATCTGCCAATGCTGTTTTTATGCCTGCAAAATCAGTATTGCCGGAAGCTTTCAGCCTTCCGCTGAACACCACTTTTCCGGCTGTGGTCTGCATCAAAAATTTGCCCGTAGTTTTACCGGAAACAATGGCAACTTTGGGCGCGTCCGGAAAAAACCCAAGCTGGTTTAAAGCAATATTAGTTTGATTTTGGGCAGCTGATTTATTAAAACCAGCAACAGCGATCACCAAAACCAGACAATTGTATTTTAACAGCCGCATTTATAATTCAATAAATTCATATTATTTTTAGGTTGATACTCTTTTCAAAGATCAAATCTGCATATTGTTCTGATTAAACCATCAAAAAAATGAACGAAGAAGTTTTTCGCAGTTTCAGCGAGATTGCAACCAAAGAAATTGCACCGGGTTTTCTGTCAAAATTTATCCATACCGATAACAATACGCTCAATTTTATCGAAGTAAAAGCAGGGTGCATAGTCCCGCTGCACCAGCATGTGCACCAACAATTATCTTTTGTATTGGAAGGTAAATTTGAATTAACGGTGGATGGCGAGGCCAGGATATTGGAACCCGGTTTGTTTGCTGTAATTCCGCCAAATATTATCCATGGTGGATTTGCCGTTACCGATTGTAAGCTGATTGATGTTTTTAGTCCGGTTAGGGAAGATTATAAGAGGTTGTAATTTTTAATAAAGAAAGATGGAAAATAAAGACATTAAAACATTTGATCAACACTTAGATGAACGTTATGGCAAATTCGGTTCTATGCAACGCACTGATTTTGAAATTAAAGCAAAAGCTTTTGCCATAGGAGAATTGATTAAAGAAGAAAGGCTTTTGGCACATTTAACACAAGAACAACTTGCTGAAAAAACTGGCACCAAAAAAAGCTTTATTTCCAGGATTGAAAATGGCCATAGTGATATCCAACTTTCAACTTTATATAAACTTCTGGAAGTTGGACTGGGAAGGAAAATTTTGTTTAGGATTGAGTAAAATTGTTGATTGATGTTTTAGTCCGGTGCGGGAAGATTTTAAAGTTTTGTGACCGGGTTTAAAATAGCATACATTAAAATTCCGTTATAAACATGCGTCAATACACAAGTTAGCTGCAACCTGAAAGTGCGAAACTCAACCGGCAGAATAATGTGCAAAACAATATATTAGAGATGTTCTAAAGTCTTAAAATGAAAGAAGAAATCGGCCATATTGGGCTTGAAGTACCTGAGGATATGCCAGACATGTTTTTGAATAGCATATTATTAGACTTAAATACTGAAGGATTAAAATTTCAAGTTAGGAAACGACCTGAACTTGGTGCAACTGCGGCACTAGAATGGATTCTTCCAACTGCAATAATTACTTATATTTTTAAATCTTATTTTGACGGGTTTCTAACAGAAGCTGGCAAAGATCATTACATCATTTTAAAAAAATGGTTGAAAATTGTAGCTAACAATGGGAGACTTGTAAAAATTACTACTGTTTATGCAACACAATCATTAGATAAACAACCGAGTAATAATACTCAATCGAAATCTTTTTCGATACTATTGCAAACAAAGAATAACAAGATCATAAAACTGTTATTTGACGATGATCTCGAAAAAGAAGATTGGGATAATGCTATAGACCAATTACTTGATTTCGCAATTGAACATTACGAAAAGATTCCAAATGATAATTTAACAAAAGAGTTAGAACGGTTCGTGCAGAATAAAAGAAGTACAGTTTATGCAGTCATCGATAAGAAAAGTAAAAAGCTACGGTTTTACGATGAGAGAGAGTTAATACAATTGCAAAGACAAAAATAGAAAGGCTGCAGCTAACATTGGTTTGGCAAAAAACCGGCTGACGGAAGTTGTTGAACTTTGTTTCGCTATTTTGCTTCAGTTCCGGCAGAAGGAACAAAATTTAGCTATTAAAAGAAGTATCAACATTTGTTTATTAATTTAACTTTGGTTTCGGGCCGATGGGTTTCAAATGCCAGTCCTTCGCCAAGCCTTTTCCGCTGTACGTCATTATAAAACAGCCGACAAACCGACCGACACATTATGACAATAGACGAACTAAAAGAACTACTCGACCTATTTTTAAACAGGTGGACAATTGACAGTATCAACAATATGACTTTACTGGAATATGTTGGACTTGGTAACAAAGACACTTTTTGCCAGTGGGTTGAAACTAAAACAAGAATGTTAGGAAGTATAAAAGGTTTGACTTCTATAAAATTTGGGATTTACGAAAGACAAGACGCAAACAAAAAACCTAAAAACTACAAAAATGACGACAAATATTCTTGGTTACAAGGATATGGCGACAATAGAAAAGTTGCGTTTAAAAACACAAAACAAGACATAATTAAAATAATAAATTTATCCGAAATTGGACGATTTGACTTAATCGACAACATTCAGTTACCAGACCTATTCAAATGGAAAGTTGCATTTTTGTATTCAAACGAAAGATTAATTCCAATTTACAAAAAAGACGTTTTGTTTAAAATTGCAAACTATTTTGGACTGCAAACTACAAAATCGACTACAATTTCAGAAATTCAGAATATAATGATGCTGAATAAACCTGCAAACTTGAATGTTTATCAATTTATGTGGCAACTTTACAAAGAATTTGGAGAAAGTGAAGACGAAAAGGAAGTTATAGGAGCTACAAATAAAAAAGGATTAAGAACAACAAGAAAAGCGACAACAAAAAGAAATACACAGACACAAATAAGGACAGTTACTCGTTCCTTTGTAGCGGAACAAAAACACAATAAGATTCAAGAAACTCTTGAAAAATTATTAACAAAACAATACGGAAAAGAGAATGTAATTCTTGAAGAAAACTATGTAGATATAAAGTTACTTCAACCAAATTACATATCATTTTACGAAGTGAAATCTGCACCATATGCTTCACAATGTATTAAAGAAGCATTAGGACAAATTTTGTTGTACTCATTGAATGACAACGACAAAAGAATTAAAAAACATATTGTAGTTGGACAGTATGCACCGACAGACAATGACAAGAAATACATTGAATTTTTAAAAGACAATTTGAAACTCGAATTTGAATATATCAACGTAGAAATAAAATAACGGCAGCCAACAAGGGTTTGCCAAAATGGGGGCAGAAGTGCTAAATTGAGCATTTGGAATTCTATTTAGCTTTTGTGCTAAATTGAATATTTGTAATTCTATTTCCCCCACTTCGGCAAGCCCTGGGACGTTAAAAAACAGCTTTTCATAGCAAAAAATCAGTTGCCATTAACAAATTTTGAGCATCGATATCATACATAGAAATGAACAACCCATATAATTTGCAAAGATTCCTGGATGCACAAAAATCCTCCTACCAAACAGCTCTATCAGAAATTAAAAATGGCAGAAAACGAAGCCACTGGATGTGGTACATTTTTCCGCAGATACAAGGTTTAGGTTTTAGTGAAACTTCCAGGTTTTATGCGATCAAAAATATAAGTGAAGCGGAAGAACATCTCAAACATCCAATTTTAGGAAGCAGGTTAATTGAGATTTGCAATGCAGCACTTGGATTGGAAAGCAATAATGCAAACAAAATATTCGGAAGTCCGGACGATCTAAAGTTGAAATCTTCCATGACTTTATTTGCTGCATTAAACAATACTGATCCAGTCTTTCAATTGGTTTTAGATAAATTTTTTAATGGAACAAAAGACAATGCAACTTTGCGGATAATCAACCAATAATATCAGAAGACAACTTTGCACCAAACCGTTCCGGTCAAAAAGAAATTGCATCTGCAAAAAGGATACAAGTTTAAAAATCCCATACTTAAAAAGTATCGGTAAAAGAAGCATCGGCCCAAAACCGATACTTCTTTTATCCACCTAAACCCTGCGCCGGAACGATTGTTATAAAACCTTGCAGCAAATCGCGCACTTCCTCCACATCATTTACATAATACTTGGCCGCGGAACTGTTGCTGCCCACTTTAATGGTTACAGAATTTTCGGGCATGGCTTTAAAAGTATCTTCATCGGTATGGTCATCACCGATAGCCATCGCAAAATCGTATTGCTGCCCTTGCAACAAAGCAAGAACAGTTTTTCCTTTGTTGATTTCGATGTTTTTAACTTCGATCACTTTATTGCCGGGCAAAATCTGCAAGCCTTGATCAGCCGTGATAAAACGCAGGTTATTAACCAATTCCCCGGCCCGCAATTCGCCCAAACCACTTTCTACATTGCGGTAATGCCAGGCCAGAGAGTAGGTTTTTTCCTCGATAAAAGAACCCGGCGTACGGTCGGCAAAAGTCTCCAGCACCGGCTGGATATTTTTTTTCCATTGTGCATCCAAAGCCGGCATACTTTCCCAATGTCCATCCAGTTTTTGCCAGGCACCATGATCGGCCACTAAAGTAACCGGAATATGGCCGAACCATTTTTCGAGCGTCTGGTAATCGCGGCCGCTGATGATAACTACTTTATTTGATGGGTTTGCTGCCAAATTTTGCAAAATCCGGTACAGTTTTTCATCCGGGGAAGCTTTATTGATCTCGGCATTAAACCCAACCAGTGTGCCATCGTAATCCAAAAAGAAAATGCGGTTGCTTGTTTTAGCATAAAATTTATAAATGGCTTTTGTAGTGAGTTCGCTCACATAACGCGTTCGTAGTGATTGCTGCAATTCCTTTACTTCGCGCAAGCGGCCCATAAAAATCCTGACCCAGTGTTTTACATTGAACTTGGAAACGTTTTTTCGCAGTTTGATCATGCGGCTTTCCTGTTCTTCGGCAGGCATTTCTAATGCTTGCCGGATCGTTGCCGTCATCATGTTCATATTATTTGGGTTGACGATCAGCGCATCGATCAGTTCACGCGAAGAACCGGCCATCTCACTCAAAATCAAAACGCCATTGTTTTGCGTGCGGCTTGCCACATATTCTTTGCTCACTAAGTTCATGCCGTCGCGCATGGGCGTGATCAGGGCTACATTGGCCGTGGCATACAAAGCCGACAAAGTTTCGATGGGAAAAGACCTGTAAAAATAGTGCACCGGACTCCAGTTCAAGGTGCGGAAAAGGGAATTGATATTGCCCACGCGTTTATCAATTTCGTCGCGCAGGTGTTTGTACTGCGGAACAGTATCGCGCGACGGAACAACAATCATGTACAAAACCACTTTTTCCTGGTACTCGGGATTGTTGCGCAGCAGTTCTTCAAAGGCCTGCAAACGCTGTAAAATGCCTTTGCTGTAATCCAACCGGTCAACTGACAGGATCGTCCGCATATTTGCAAATATCCCTTTCAATTGCTTAATCTCCTCTTTTACTTCTTTACTTTCTGTAAGCGCAGCATATTTCTGCTCGTCAATCCCCATCGGGAAAGCCTCTGCCACCACCAAACGATCTGGCAGCGAAATGATGTTGGAAGATAAGTTCACGTGCAGCAACCGTGCACAAGCCTGCGTAAAATGCTGCATATCATCAAACGTATGGAAACCAACCAAATCTGCGCCCAGCAAGCCTTCCAGCAATTCGCGCCGCCATGGGATCAGGTGGAAAAGCTGGAAGGAAGGAAACGGTATGTGCAGGAAAAACCCGATGGAAACGTCCGGTAGTTGCGCCCGGATCAATGCCGGTAAAAGAAGCAACTGGTAATCGTGGATCCAAACCGTATCGCCGGGCTGGGCAACTTGCAGCACAACTTCAGCAAATTTTTGGTTCACCTGCTGATAAAATTCCCAGTTAGATTGCTTGTAGGTGCTGTAAGTGGAGGCATAATAATGAAAGATCGGCCAAAGCACCCCGTTGGAAAAACCTTCATAATATTCGCTGATGTCTTCCTGGCTCAAAAAAACCGGCAGCAAACTCAATTCTGCCAATTGTGCGGTAATTTCTTCCTGTCTATCCGGCACGATCTCTGTTCCCGGCCATCCGATCCACACATTTTCACCTTCCTGGTAAACGGAACCCAAACCGGTTGCCAGTCCGCCTTCGCTTGCAGAAGAACTGTAAACGCCATCTTTTTCCTGTATTTTTACCGGCAACCTGTTAGAAACAATTATCGTTTTACCTGTCATATCTTGTATAGTCCTTGCCATTAATAAGTGCTGCAAAAAGTAATAAGTTTTTAAATTGATGCTTTTTTAGGCGATAAAAGAAGCATCGTAAGCAATTTCTGCCAATAGGCGGGGAATTTTTTTATTTGTATCGTTTGAACAGCCAGATGCAATGCTGTTTTTACCTATATAAAACCCATATCCATGCAAGTATAACTTGCAGTAAAACGTTAATACTATGACACACCTTTTTAGCATGACTGACTACCTGCAAGACCTTTCCGGCTATTTTCCGCCTTATCTCTGGAATTTAACTATCCTGGTCGCTGCTGTGGTGATCGGGCTGCTGCTCAAATTCATTATCATCCGACTCCTAGTTTATTACCAGCAGCGTTCGGATTATTCAACTTTCAAATCCATTATCACACATTTGGGCAAACCGGCCACCTGGTTTATCCCGCTGCTGATGCTGAATTTATTAGAGCCATGGTTCATCATGGAACCAAAATATTTGTTTCTATTAACCAAAACCCTGCAGATCGCCATCACCATTTGCTTTTCCGTATTGCTCATCCAAACCATCCATGTGTTTGAAGATTACGTTTACCATGCTTTCGACATCAAAAAAACAGACAATTTAAGGGAACGCAAGATCAGGACTCAGTTGCAGTTTGTCCGGAAATTTGCCATCGCCCTGATCATCATTTTAACACTCGGCACGGTCCTGCTTAGCTTTGAAAGTATGCGGAAGATCGGCACTTACCTGATCACCAGTGTGGGCGTGGGCGGGATCATTGCCGGTTTTGCGGCACAAAAATCTTTGAGCAATCTGCTTGCCGGTTTCCAGATCGCTTTTACGCAGCCGATCCGGATCGACGATGTGCTGGTTGTGGAAGGCGAATGGGGACGGGTGGAAGAAATTACGCTGACTTATGTGGTGGTTTGCATTTGGGACCAGCGCAGGCTGATCCTGCCCATTAATTACTTTATTGAGAAACCTTTTCAAAACTGGACCAGGATTTCTGCGGATATCCTTGGCACTGCTTTTATCTATGTAGATTATACTTTACCTGTTGAAGCAGTGCGGAACGAACTGACCCGTTTATTGGAAAGCAATATTTTGTGGGACAAGCGGGTAAATGTACTACAAGTTACCGATGTGAAAGAACATACAATGGAATTAAGGGCTTTGATGAGTGCCGCCAATTCTTCTCAAGCGTTCGACCTGCGGTGTTTTGTCCGAGAGAACTTGGTTACTTTTATCCAGCAAAATTACCCCGACAGTTTACCGAAAACCCGGGCCACGTTACCGCCATTTACTGATTTAAAGCCGGACCCAAGGCTGCCTTTATCCCCAAAAAACTGAAGGTGGCCATTTGGATTCTGTTTAAATTTTTGGCGATAAAACGGGATGCTTCTTTTAGGGCATAAAAATTTGTGTTGAAAGCCTCATCCCCGCCCTCTCCAAAGGAGAGGGGGCCTTAGTTTGCTGCCTTTTTATCTTTATCCCTTCAACCTTTCTCCTTTTGACCTTTTCAAGCATCCTTTCCCATATCCGTAATCAGGTTGGCCACCAGCGAGCTCCAGCCGGTTTGGTGGCTTGCACCTACACCGCGGCTGTTGTCCCCATGAAAATATTCGTAAAACAACACCAGGTCAGCGTTTTCCGGTTTTTGGTAGAAGCCATTATCATCTCCGTTTACGGGCCGTTTTCCGGTTTTATCTTTGGTGAAAATATGGATCAGCCGGTCAGAAAGTTCATCTGCTGCTTCTTTTAGGTTGATAAATTTGCCGGTGCCTTTTGGAAATTCCAATTGAAACTCATCACCATAAAACTCGTGATATTTCCGTAAAGCACGGATCAGCATATAATTGATCGGCAGCCAAATTGGCCCGCGCCAGTTGGAGTTTCCGCCAAACATATCCGAAGTGGATTCTGCCGGATCGTATTGGATTGTGTAGGTATTTCCCTCAATCTCAACAGAATAAGGTTTATCTTTATAAGCTTTGGATAAAGCCCGCACGCCGCCTTCGGCCAAAAACTCATCTTCGTCAAACACGCGGTTCAATAAATGCGTCAGTTTGTCTTTATCCACAATGGAAAGCAGCACTTTGCCTGTTTTGTTGTTGTCCATAAGGGGCAAAAATTGCTTGTTCTTTTCGCGGAACTGGTTCAGCCAGGCAGCACGCTTCCGGAAATCACGCAGTTTTTCCAGATTATGGTAACTGAAAATAGAAACCGCAAAAAGAGAAGTCAGGCCAACAATAGAACGGACTTTCAAATGGTAAGCGTGGTTTCTTTGCAGGCGAAGCGTGTCGTAAAAAAACTTGTCCTCATCGCTCCACAAGCCCATTCCGTTCAAGGCATCGGCAATCAACACAAAATGCTCGTAAAATTTCACCGCCGAATCTTCGAAAGCATCATCGTGCATGGCAATTTCCAATGCCATGTCCATCATGTTCAGCGCGTACATGCCCATCCAACTGGTTCCGTCCACCTGTTCCAGTTCCAGTTCGCCGTTCAGTTTGCTGTTCCGGTCGAACACGCCGATATTATCCAAACCCAGGAAACCCCCTGCAAAAATATTTTTTCCTTCCACATCCACCCGGTTGGTCCACCAGGTAAAGTTGATCATCAGTTTCTGAAAAACCCGTTTCAAAAACCGGATATCGCCTTCCCCTTTTTTCTCTTTTTCGATGCGGTAAACTTCCAGCGCGGCCCAAGCCTGCACCGGCGGGTTTACATCGCTGTAATTCCATTCATAAGCAGGTATCTGGCCTTCCGGGTTCATGTACCACTCGCGCATGATCAGGATCAACTGGTTTTTGGCAAAATTAGGGTCTATCATCGCCATCGGCACACAATGGAAAGCCAGGTCCCAGGCCGCGTACCAGGGATATTCCCATTTGTCCGGCATAGACATTACGTCCTGGTTCTTCAAATATTTCCAACTGCTGTTCCGGCCGTTCAGCCGGTTTTCTACCACCGGCGAAATCCCGTCGCTCGTGGTGAGCCAGCGTTGCGTATCATAGTGATAATATTGCTTGCTCCACAACAAACCGGCGAATGCCTGCCGCTGGATATTCATTAGATCAGGGTCCTTTTTGGGCGGAAACAGGTTGTTGTAGAAATCGTCCGCCTCGCCTTTTCGGGTGGTAAAAAGCGTATTGAACTTATCGTTAAGCGCATTTTTTAACTTGCCTCTTGATAAACGCAGCTTGATGGTTTTTGAAGACTTTGCTTTGATATTGAAATTATATACCGGTGAAAACTTGGTGCCGGATTTTAAAGCCTGCAGTCCCTCCAAATCCACCCCGTTGATTACCGCTTCATGAAAAGCATCTTTTACGTAAGGAACGTCATTTGGAGTACCAAACAAACGCTCTTTATTGGTTTCATTTTCGGTAAACAAACGGTAGTCGGGCTTATCGTAATACAAATAATAAGTGCCCAACGGTACGTGTGTTGCCCTTACCGATCCGTCTTCTTCAAACTCAATAATGGGTTTCGGTTTGGCCGGTTCGTACTGCCAGCGGTTGTAAAACCACAAAGTCGGCAGCACGGTTATCGGTGCATCTTCGTCTCCGCGGTTGGTTATTTCAATGCGGATATGAACATCTTCCGAGTTTTTTTTAGCATATTCTACCGTTACATCAAAGTATTTATCATCCTTAAAAATCCCTGTGTCCAACAGTTCGTATTCCGGTTCGGCTTTGGAAAGCTGGCCATTTTTCCGGTTTAGGTCCTGGTAAGGGAAAGCCTGCTGCGGATACTTGTACAAATACTTCATGTAATAATGCGTGGGCAGATTATCTAAGTAGTAGTACAGTTCCTTCACATCTTCGCCGTGGTTGCCCTGGTAATTGGTCAGGCCGTACAAGCGTTCTTTCAAAATCTTGTCTTTACCGTTCCACAATGCCACCGAAAAACACAATTGCTGGTAATAATCAGAAATGCCTGCCAGGCCGTCTTCTCCCCAGCGGTAAACGCGGCTGCGGGCGTGGTCATGCGGAAAATAATTCCAGGCATCGCCGTTTTGGCTATAATCTTCCCTCACCGTCCCCCATTGCCGTTCGCTCAAATATGGCCCCCATCTTTCTAGGGGGACTTCTTTGGCTTCATTTTCAAGTATGCGCAGTTGTTCTGCATCGTTTGTATTATTGTCAAATATCATTGAGTTTTATTCTGAGGGCAATTTTATGTGGTAAAAGCAGTTTCCGTATCACTTGATTCCTTATTTGCCCGGCTGCCGGAATAATATAAGCGCGGTGTCAAAGTTAAACGAATACCTGCTTCAAATATAGAAATACAAGCTAAACCATCTGTTGCCAATGCTGTTTTTACCGCATAAAAATCTAATTTACTATATACGTGCCCAATTTTGGTACGGTTCAGGTTTTTATCCTTTTTAAAAACATTACAAATAACGTTTTTCTTTATAAAGGCATGAATGTTACTGAATTTCCGGGCAACCCATATCCTTTAGGGGCTACCTGGGATGGAAAAGGGGTAAACTTTTCCCTATATGCCAACAACGCAACCGCTATTGAACTGTGTTTTTATGATGATGACAACCATGAAGTTAGGGTTAAAATAAAAGAACGCAACCATCACATCTGGCATGTTTACATCCCTGATATCAAACCCGGACAGCTCTACGCCTACCGCGCCTATGGGCCGTATGACCCGGGAAACGGGCATCGGTACAACCCCAACAAAATCCTGATCGACCCTTACGCCAAATCTATTGCCGGCCCTGTGAAATGGCATGAATCTGTTTTTGGGTTTGACCTGAACAGTATCAGCAAAGATTTAAGTTTTAGTGAAACCGACAGCAGCCCTTATGTACCAAAAAGCGTTGTTATCGACCCGAATTTTGATTGGGAAGGAGACGAACTGCTGGATATTCCTTATCACCAAACCATTATTTACGAAACGCATGTCGAAGGCTTTACCATGCTCCACCCGGAAATCCCGGAAGAAATAAGAGGCACTTATGCCGCGCTGGCCCACCCGGCTACCATCCGGTATTTAAAAGGCCTGGGCGTTACGGCTATCGAGCTGATGCCTGTCCATCATTTTATTGCGGATGAGCACCTGCTAAAAAGGGGCTTGTCCAACTATTGGGGGTACAATACAATCGGTTTTTTTGCGCCTCATGTACGATATTCCAGCAGCACTGTGCATGGCGAGCAAGTGATCGAATTTAAAAAAATGGTGAAAGAACTGCACAAAGCAGGTTTGGAAGTGATCATCGATGTCGTTTACAATCATACGGCGGAAGGCAATGAACTTGGCCCCACGCTTTCTTTCAAAGGGATTGATAATAAGGCATACTATCGGTTGATGGAAGAAGATAACCGGTTTTACAAGGATTACACCGGCACTGGCAATACGCTGAATGCCAATCTCCCCCATGTGCTCCGGTTGATTATGGATAGTTTGCGTTACTGGATTTTGGATATGCACGTGGATGGTTTCCGGTTTGACCTGGCCGCTACTTTAGCCCGCGAACTGCACGACGTTAATAAGCTGAGCGGTTTTTTTGATATTATCTATCAGGACCCTGTCATCTCTCAGGTAAAACTGATTGCAGAACCTTGGGACGTGGGCGAAGGCGGTTATCAGGTTGGAAATTTCCCGGCCGACTGGGCTGAGTGGAACGGGAAATACCGGGATTGTATGCGCGATTACTGGCGCGGCGCAAATAGTATGCTGGAAGAATTTGCCGAACGCCTGACCGGCAGCCCGGATTTATACAAAAACGATATGCGCAGACCAACGGCCAGCATTAATTTTATCACGGCGCACGATGGTTTTACTTTGCATGACCTGGTTTCTTATAATAAAAAACACAATGATGCCAACGGCGAAAACAACCAGGACGGCGAAAACCACAACCGTTCCTGGAACTGCGGCACAGAAGGCCTTACCGATGTTCCTGAAATCAATCAATTAAGAAACCAGCAGAAACGGAACTTCCTGACTACTCTATTTTTATCACAGGGCGTGCCCATGCTGGTTGCCGGTGATGAATTTGGAAGAACGCAACGCGGCAACAACAACGCTTACTGCCAGGACAATGAAATTTCGTGGTTAAACTGGGCTAATGCAGATCAAAATCTGCAAAAATTTACTCAAAAACTTATTGCACTGCGAAAAAGCCATCCGGTTTTTTGCCGCCGCGGCTGGTTCCAGGGCCATGCCATTCGTTCCGGCTTGAATGATATTGCCTGGTTTTTGCCAGAAGGCATAGAAATGACCGAGGACAACTGGTCTCACGATTTTGCCAAATCCCTGGGCGTTTTCCTCAATGGCAATGAGTTGCGTTCTGTAAACCGGCATGGCGAAAAAATCAAAGACGACAGCTTTTATGTGATCTTCAATGCTTACCATGGTGCTTTGGATTACGTGCTTCCACCCGAAAAATTTGGCAAAACCTGGCTCAAAGTGCTGGATACTAAGGAAGAATGTATTTCGGAAGATGGCATCAGCTTCCGTGCGGCAGAAACGATCAACGTGCAAGGCCGCACAGTAGTCCTCCTCAAACATAAAAATGATTAATTGTACCATGCCTGACCTCAACCTGAAAAACCGGACCATCGGCGTTAATTTTAATGCAAACGGGGCAGCAATAAAACTATGGGCACCGCTGGCAAAATCAGTAGGGTTGCTTTTAACGGACAGTAACGAAAAATACCTGCTAAAAGAAGCACCCTACGGTTACTGGCAGTTGGAAACCAGCGTTTTAAAACCCGGCGACTTGTATCAATTTGTTTTAGACGGAGAAAAAGAACTGCCCGACCCGGCCTCTCTTTCACAGCCTGAAGATGTTCACGGCCCGTCTCAGGCAATTGATTTTCAGGATTTTGAATGGACAGATGAGGATTGGGGAAATATCCCGTTGGCGGATCACGTGCTTTATGAATTGCACACGGGCACTTTTACGCCCGAAGGCACTTTTGCTTCGCTGGAAACCAAGCTGGATTACCTGAAAGATTTGGGTATTACTGCAATAGAAATTATGCCAGTTGCGCAGTTTCCGGGCGAGCGGAACTGGGGTTACGACGGCGTTTTCCCTTTTGCCGTGCAAAATTCTTACGGCGGCGCGAAAGCCTTGCAGCACCTCATAAATTTATGCCATAAAAGAAGCATCGCCGTGGTGCTGGACGTGGTTTACAATCACTTCGGCCCGGAAGGAAATTACTTTGCCGGGTTTGGCCCCTACTTCACCCAAAAATACCATACGCCCTGGGGAATTGCCCTAAATTTTGATGACGAATATTGCGATGCCGTGCGGGCTTTTTACATTGAAAACGTGCTGATGTGGTTCCGCGATTTTCATATAGATGCATTGCGGATGGACGCCGTTCATGCCATCAAGGACTTTAGTCCGAAGCATATTTTACGCGAAATCAAGCAATATGTCAACCAGCTTTCCGCAGAAACCGGCCGCAAACATTACCTCATTGCCGAGTTGGATTTGAACGATCCGCGCTTTATCAACCCGCTGGAAAAGGATGGTTTCGGGATGGACGGGCAATGGGCCGACGAATTTCATCATGCTTTGCGCATCACGGCCGGCGGCGAAAAAACCAGTTACTATATTGATTTTGACGGGATTAAACATCTTGAAAAAGCTTACCGCGATGCCTACGTTTATGACGGCTTGTACTCTCCACACCGAAAAAAAACCTTTGGCAGCAAAGCGGAACACAACGCCGGAGAGCAGTTTGTCGTTTTCTCGCAAAACCATGATCAGGTGGGAAACCGGATGCTAGGCGAACGCAGCAGCCGGCTTTTCAGCTTTGAAATGCAAAAGCTGATGGCGGGTGCCGTGCTGGTTTCACCGTTTTTGCCAATGCTTTTTATGGGCGAGGAATATGGTGAAACCAATCCTTTTTTATACTTCATCAGCCATACCAATCCGGAACTGGCCGAAGCCGTGCGCGAAGGCCGCAAGAAAGAATCCGCCGCTTTTGATACCGGAGGTGAAACGCCCGATCCAATGGACAATGCTTCTTTTATGCACTCAAAATTGCAATGGGATTTACCGGGCCAGGAGCCGCACGCCACGATGCTTCGGTTTTACAAAACATTGATTGCTTTGCGAAAAAAACTACCCGCCTTGCATCATTTAAACCGGCAGCACCTGGAAGTTTCTTCGGATGAAAAATCACAAACTTTGATGCTGCACCGCTGGCACGAAAACAACCAGGTGCTTTGTTCAATGAACTTTTCTTCCTCTCCGCAGCAAATACAATTGCCTCATAACCAGCAGCAATGGTATAAAAAACTGGCTTCTGCCGATCCGGAATGGAACGGGCCGACAGCTTCATTAAACGAAGCGGACGCTTCCGCGCCGGTCATCATTCAACCACAATCCATCACTATTTACAGCAACCAGCAATGACCAACCCTGTATCGACCTACCGGTTACAGTTTCACAAAAACTTCAATTTTGATGATTTTGAAAAGATCGTCCCGTACCTGCAAAAGCTGGGCGTGGCTACTGTTTACGCTTCGCCAATCCTGGAATCCACTCCCGGAAGTATGCACGGTTATGATGGTTTGCACCCGCACCGGATCAACCCGGAAATCGGTACGGAAGAACAATTGAAGCGCATCAGCCTACAATTAAAGAAGGCCGGGATGCAGTGGCTGCAGGACATTGTGCCGAACCATTTGGCTTTCGACCCCAAAAACCCCTGGCTGAACGATGTTTTGGAAAAAGGGCTGCGTTCTGTTTATGCAGCTTTTTTTGATACTTCTTTTACCAGCACTTTTTTTAGCGGCCGTTTGATGGTTCCGTTTTTGGAAGATGCTTTAGAGGAAACCATCCGAAAAGGTGATCTGAAAGTTGTGTTCAGGGATGACCGGGTGGTATTGCAATATGCTGCTGCTGATTATCCCCTCAGTCCCCGCTCCTACGCTTTGGTGCTTCTTTTACCGGGTAAAAATCCGGATGAAACTATTCGGCAATTGCTGGGCCAACTGGAGGATTTGGAAATGCTGGATGAGCCGAAACCGTATGCTTTGCGCTGGAACGAGATCCGGCTGCAACTGGCTTCGATAATGAAAAACGAAGAAACCCGGGTTTTGATCGAAGGAAACCTGGAGGAAATCAACCAAAAACCAGATTTGCTTTTAAGCCTTGCCGAAGAACAGCATTACCGGCTGTGTGCTTACACGGAAACAGAAAGCAAAATTAATTTCCGCCGTTTTTTTACAGTTGATAATTTGATCTGTTTGAACATACAAAACCCGGAAGTTTTTGAAACCTACCACCTCAAAATAAAAGAATGGACAAAAGACGGTATTTTTCAGGGATTGCGGATTGATCATATCGATGGTTTGTACGACCCGGTTTTGTACCTGGAACAGTTGCGGAAAATGGTTGGCGGGGAAACCTACATTGTGGTAGAAAAAATCTTGGGAAAAGGGGAAGAATTGCCAAAAAACTGGCCGGTCGAAGGCACTTCCGGTTATGATTTCCTGGCTTTGGCCAACAATCTTTTTACTAAAAATGCGGCAAAAAAGGAGTTCAACAACTTTTATCAGGAATTGGCCGGCCAGCAAAAACCGGTGCAAAAACAAATCAGCGAAAAGAAAGCGATGATTTTGCAGGAATACATGGGCGGCGAACTGGAAAACCTGTACCATTATTTCGTCGGACTGAACCTCCTTCCCACAAAAACATTAAAAAAAACAATCCCGGAAGAACTGAAAAGTGCCATCGCTGCTTTGCTGGTTGCGTGTCCGGTCTATCGTTTTTACGGCAATGTTTTTCCTTTGGCCGATGCAGATTTTAAGGCGATAAAAGAAGTATTCGGCAGCATCCGTAAAAATCAGCCCGAACTCGAACTGGCAATGGATGCGTTAGAAAATGTGCTGCTGCACCCATCGCCCAAAAACAAAGCTGATTTCAACAGCCGTGCTTTGCTTTTTTATCAACGCCTGATGCAATTTACCGCTCCGCTGATGGCAAAAGGCGTGGAAGATACGCTGATGTACACCTACAACCGCTTTATCTGCCATAGTGAAGTGGGCGATGCGCCGGACGCTTTTGGGGTTTCTGTGGAGTATTTTCATCATCAAATGCAGGAAAAACAGGAGAAATGGCCGCTTTCCATCAACGCAACTGCTACGCATGATACCAAGCGCGGCGAAGGTGCGCGGGCGCGTTTGAACGTCCTTTCTGATTTGGCCGGAGAATGGTTTGAAACCGTAAAAAGCTGGCAGCAAATGAACGCGCCGCTAAAAACCGACCATCTGCCGGATGCAAATGATGAATATTTTATTTATGAAACGCTGATCGGCACCTATCCGATGCCGGGCGGGGAGGAAGATAATTACCAAAACCGCTTGCAGGGATACATGCTGAAAGCATTGCGGGAAGGCAAAATAAACTCGGACTGGGGCGAAGAAAACGAAAAATACGAACAGGCAACTGCTTCTTTTATCGATGGGATTTTAGGCCAAGGCAAACCGTTCTGGCAAAATTTCAAAGCTTTTCATCAAAAAATTGCTGATTTCGGAATCGTCAATTCGCTGGCGCAAGTGCTGCTGAAATTTACCTGTCCGGGCGTACCAGACGTTTATCAGGGTTGCGAAAACTGGGATTTGAGCATGGTTGACCCGGACAACAGGCGGTTGGTGGACTATGAAAAACGGTTAAAATCATTGGATCAGATCACCGGAAAAAAACCAATAAACGCCGATCAATTATGGGAAACGCGGTACAATGGAGACATCAAACTAAAACTGACCCATATACTTTTTAACGAGCGAAAAGCAGCTCCGGAAGTATTTTTGAAAGGGAAATATATCCCGCTGAACATCGAAGGAAAATACAAAGAAAATGTTTTTGCTTTTGCCCGGCAGATGTACCAAACCTGGTACATTACAATTGTTCCGTTGGGTTTGGCAACGATCTGCAAAGAACAAAACGTTGATTTTAAACAGATTGATTGGAAGCATACCCGGATTGTCCTGCCAAAAGAAGCACCTGCCGAATGGAAAAACCTGTTGGATAATTCCGGCGGTTTGGTTAAAGGGGAAGCGATAGAAGCGGCTGAATTGTTTGCCGCCCAGCCTTATGCTTTTCTTAAAATGGAGCAGCAGCAATCCAAACGAAACGCCGGGATCTTAATGCACATTACTTCGCTGCCTTCTGCTTTTGGCATCGGGGATTTAGGGCCGGAAGCAAAAGCTTTTGCCAAATTCCTGTATCAAAGCAAGCAACAGTTCTGGCAGTTGCTGCCGTTGGGCACGACCGGGCCGGAACAAAGCTATTCGCCTTACAGTTCGGTTTCCAGCATTGCCGGAAATACATTGCTGATCAGCCCGGAAATGCTGCAGAAAGAGGGTTTGCTGGAAAAGAAAGAACTGAAGAAACTCCGTCTTTTTAAAACAGAAAAAGTAAACTTCGCGGAAGCCAAACAAGTGAAAGACGTACTTTTTGAACAGGCTTATGAAAACTTTTGCAACGGCGGATTTGACAGATTTGACACCATCAAAAAAGATTTTGAGGCTTTTGCGGAAACCCAGGCTTTTTGGCTGGATGATTTTGCGCTTTATACCGTGTTGAAACAGCATCGGCAAAATAAAGCCTGGCACGAATGGCCGGACGAATATAAAAAACGGGATACAGCGGCGTTGGCGCATTTCTCCGCAGAACACAAAAACCTGGTCCAAAAAGAAAAATGGCTGCAATTTATTTTTTTCAGGCAGTGGCAGGCTTTAAAGGTTTACTGCCATAAAAGAAGCATCCGCCTTTTAGGCGACCTGCCGTTTTATATCAGTTACGATTCGGTAGATGTTTGGGCCAACCCGGAGCTGTTTTCTTTGGACCAGGACGGCAATATGATTGGCGTGGCCGGTGTGCCGCCCGATTATTTTAATGCCGACGGACAGCTTTGGGGAATGCCGGTTTTCCGTTGGGATGTTTTGAAAGCAAATAATTACAGTTGGTGGGTGCAGCGGATCCGAAAAAACATGGAGCTTTTTGATCTGCTCCGATTGGATCATTTTCGTGCTTTTGCAGATTATTGGGAAGTTCCGGCAGCAGAAAAAACGGCTATCAACGGCGAATGGAAAACCGGGCCGGGAAGCGGTTTCTTTAAAATTTTGGGAAAAGAATTCGGCAAATTACCATTTGTTGCAGAAGACCTGGGCGAAATAACGGAAGCAGTTTATGCATTGAGGGATGAATTCAAATTGCCGGGGATGAAAGTTTTGCAGTTTGCTTTTGGGGAAGATATGCCTGCTTCTATCCATATCCCGCACAATTATCCGCAAAATTGTATCGCTTACACCGGCACACATGATAATAATACGGTTGCCGGATGGTTCTTAAAAGATGCCGATAAAAAAAGCATTAAGCGGTTGAAGCAGTACACAAACACGAAAATCACAGCGGAAAATGCGAATTGGGTTTTGATCCGGCTGGCTTATTCCTCGGTAGCAAAAACTGTAATTATACCAATGCAAGACATTATGGGGGAAGACGAAAAAGCCCGGATGAACACGCCTGCTTCCACAGAACAAAACTGGAGCTGGCGGATGCAACCGGGCGAACTGACTTTATTACTGCAAAAAAAGCTGCAAAAAATGGCCCTGTTTTTCAACAGGGCCTGATGGTGATTTGCTATCTCAACTTTAGGGCGATATCGTCTTATCAATTTTATTTAACGTTCTTTTCCCTTGATGAAAAAGAACCAAAAAATCAAGAACAGCCCGATCGCTCCGCGCGTCTGTCCGGCCACTGCGCGCCTGGGTGATTATCTTTCTGGCGTATATCTGACCGCTTTGTCATTGCGGGGCATAGCGGAACAATTTTCATCGAAGCTGTATCAATTTCACGCTGATAAAAGAAGCATTTTAGTTGTAGTAAGCATATGCGATTTATAAATTGCTACCTACGCAAGTGCCGAAAATCGTTGCTAAAAACTATCCGTTTGTAGAAAAACCGGGATAAAGTGTCATGCCGCCATCCATAAAAATGGTTGCACCGGTGATGTAATCCGATTCATCACAAGCCAGCCAGGCAGCCAGCATGCCAATGTCTTCCGGTTGCCCGATGCGGCCGTAAGGGATCAAAGTAAGCAAACTATTTAAAGCAGCCGGAGTTTCCCAGGCTTGCTTGTTGATTGGTGTTTGGATTGCGCCCGGCCCAATGCTGTTTACGCGGATTTTATGCGGGGCCAATTCCTGCGCCATGCTTTGCATCAGCATATTGATGCCGCCTTTGCTGCTGGCATAATTAACGTGGCCGGCCCAAGGAATTACCTGGTGCACGCTGCTCATGCAGATAATTTTGCCGGCAGCCTTGCTTCTGTCCGCTACCACGCCGCGTTTGATAAATTCCTTTGCGGCTTCACGGGCACATAAAAACTGGCCGGTCAGGTTAATGTCGATCACCAATTGCCAGTCGGCCAAACTCATTTCTGTCAAGGGGGAATCTTTTTGCAAACCGGCATTGTTCACCAAAATATCAATCGTTCCAAATGCTTTGTACAGCTCCTGAAACATGTTTTGCACCTGGTCTTCTTTACTTACGTCGGCTTGCAGGGCGATGGCATTTCCGCCGTTGCTTTTGATCTCGTTCACCACGTCGTCTGCAGTTTCCGGATGCGTTACAAAGTTTACCGCTACGTTTGCGCCTTCGTTGCCCAATGCAATGGCAACTGCTTTTCCTATACCGCTATTTGCACCGGTTACCAAGGCTGATTGGCCTTTTAATTTGGGGTTGGGGTTCATTTTTTATTGTTTGGTTGATTTGTGGGAACAACTTACAACAACAGAATAAGTTTTTGGAGACCATGGTATAAAAATCCATTCAAGCAACTACCGGCAGGGCCAGGAACACAGGTATTATGGTCATTATTGTTTCCTGTAAAAGATAAACCGGTATCCTGTACACAAAAAGTTGTTAAATTGATAATGTTAAGCTAACAAAAACATTACAAAGGCAACGTTTAAGCTTTAAATGGAAGAGAAGTTAACAGCCAGGTTATTTGGTTTACAAAAGAAATTACTTGGGATCAGCATTTATAGTCCCGAAAACGGAAGGGCATTGTTTAGATGTTCCGTTGAGTTTGAATCTTTGTTAGGCTTGTTATTGAAAACCGGTCATCGGGATTTTTTAATTATTTCTCAGGATTACAACAAGGAAACCCAAAAAGACTGTTTGTTATGCTTTGAGTTCAATGATGAACACAACCGGTGCGATGCCTTTTACGCCGGTTTACATAAAATGGATTTTTGCCTTAAAGAAAGCTTAAGGATATTAGCCGCAAAATTGTAATTGTGCCCTTATTGTAAGAGGTAATATAAAAATGAAACCCTGATCAACAGGAGTTTGTTCAGGTTTATATCCGAAAAAACACAATACTTCTTTTAGCCTGTAAAAACTGGTGTTTTGCGCTGTATCTTTAAAAAATTAAGTAAAGCAGACTGGAGATGGACAAATTAGAGGATAAGCAGATGAAATCAGTCCTGGAATTCAACCGGAGCAAGGGCGACCGCGTAGCGGTGCTGCTGGCAAATACCTTCGGGAGCATGAAATTTTTGTGTGGGAGCTTAGTCTTGTTTTTTGTGTGGATAACCTGGAACCTGAACTTACTGCCCATGCTAAAAGCGTTTGATCCTTATCCGTTCACAATGCTGACGATGATCGTGGCTTTGTTTAGCATCATCCTTTCGGTTTCCGTCCTGATCAACCAACACCGGGAAGGGAAAATGAACAGTATCCGGCAACAGATCGAGTTCGAGGTCAACGTCCATGCGGAGAATGAAATTACCAAAATGCTGGAAATGCTGCATGATATCCAAAAAAAGTTGGGCATCGACAGTACAACAGATACGGAGCTGGAAAAGATGAAGGAAACTTTAGATATTCAAGAACTACATGAAAAATTGAGTTCTATAGATGAAAATAATCCATAACACAATTTTTTGATTTTTCCATGCTTCTTTTATCGCATAAAAACCATAAGCCTGCTATGCTTTTTTAAGAAATACAAAATTCAAACACCAATTTTTATATGCTAAAAGAAGCATAAGCATTTCCTTGACAAGATTAAACAAGCCCTTATTTTTGATCCTTGTTATTTAGTGATTGTAAAAGCATCCAATTCTTTACCTTCTGTAGAAATTTGGCGGATAGTCAGCGTTTTGCCGGCAACATCTGCAACAGTTAAGGAATGCACATTGGAGATGAACTTATCTGTAAACTTTTGCCATGAATCCGGATCGTTGTTTTGTTCCGGGTTGTACAGCTCCTGCCCTCCCGCGCCCGTTACGATGTAAATGATACCTCGAGGTTTTGTAACTGTTTTTCCGTCAAAAGATTTGTCCAACTTCCATTGCCCGTTCACTACACGGCCGCGGACAGTTTTAAGATCTTTGCCTGCAACTAACAAAGTGCCTTGTTTGTCAGGAGTAAATGTTAATGGGAATGACCGTTGATAATTGTGTACATGGCCATTAAAAACCACATCAACCTTGGCTGCTTCAAAAATCGGCGACAACAGGCGCATGTGTTGCTGTTCAAAATGTTCCCTTGATGAATTAAATCCCGGATGATGAAATATCACAAAACGCCAAGTGGCACCTTGAGCAGCAGCAAGGTCGTTTTTAACCCAATCAGTCAATTCTTTGTTGGTCCAGTCAACGTAAGGATTGGAATCTATAATTGTCCAATGGGCATTGCCGTAATCAAAAGAATAATTGGTCATCTGCGGATAAGCCTCTCCTGCCGCTTCCAGAAATGCTTTACGGTTTGTTTCCGAAGCTTTAAGGGCCGGAACCCAGGCACCGCCTTCAGTGCCTTTCGGCCCGTTTAGGGGTTGGCTCCAAAACATGTAATAAGCAAGGGCATCCGGAAATTTGTCCAGGTCGCGGGTTTCGGTATCGTGATTGCCGGGAGCGGTTACAAAAGGCACAGAACGCATGATTGGCGCGCCTTGGGCATCTACTTTATCGGCGTTGTAAATATTCCAGAACTTGGAACGGTATTCTGATATTAGCCCTCTCTCATAAACAATATCACCGGGAACCACAACCAAGTCAGGCTTTGCCTGAAAAGCGCGTACCGCAAGCAGTTTTTGGTCTGGAGTTTCTGCGCCAATATCGCCAAAAGCCACGAAACGATAATTTTGCCGATTTGATTTCGGGGCTTTGCCTTCAGAAGAAAACACTACTTTTCCGTTCTTACGAACCTGATAGCTAAACGTGCCGCCAGGTAGAAGCCCTGTTAATTTTGCCTGGTAAACCCGATGCGGATCAATACCTGCAACAGCTACACGGTTATAAATTGGCACTGAGGTTTTTTTCCATGCACCACTGCTGGCATTCCTTTCCTCCACAGACCAGTCTGCATTTACATCGGCAACATGCCATAACAATTGCAGGGATTCTGCTGAAGGCTGGCGGCCGATTTGCAGATAAGGTTTGGCAATAAAGAGGTTTTCGGATTTTTTATCCTGCGCTTGTATAGATTGTAAAGCAACAATCAGTAAGATAAATAAATATTTGTATTTCATGTTTTGAATTTTTGATAGATAAAAATCAAGTTTTTAAAAGCCTGTTTTAAATTATGCCAGGAATATTTTGATGCTTCTTTTACCCTATAAAAACTGTAGTCTCTATATCTTTTTATACAATTGATAGTTCATTGCTGACGGCTGATTGCTGATACCTGATTGCTGATACCTGATTGCTGATACCTGATTGCTGATACCTGAAAGCTCATACCCAATAAAACACGAACACCAATTTTAAGTGCTAAAAGAAGTATTGTGATTTAAACGGTTTTAAAACAATAATTCATCTCTATCTTTAATGATGGTTACCTGTACCGTTTATTTGATAGGCGCCGATATCCCTTCCCGGAGGGGTCAATTCCGTAGCGCCAAATTTAGGGTCAACCGGCACATCTCCCTTTGGGGTAAAACCGGTAAAGCCCCTTCCTACACAAGGGGAAGTTAACTTTAAGGCGAAATTATAATTGCCCACAGTAGCAATGTCACTCAATTTTGCACCGGCAGGTAAAGGAACAGGTCCGTTGATAAACTGCGGATTATTAGCTCCTATAATTACCGGATTTGCGGTATAAACATCGCCTGGCTTCCAGTTAGCTGGTAAAAAGCTTGACGGTAAAGGGATATCCGTTGATTGTGCTTTAGTTATTGCAGTACTAATCTTGGTAGAGGGATAAATTTGATTGGCAACGGATGCAGAATCAGCATAGGTAAAGTTATAACCGTACTTCAAATTGGCAGTATCGGCAATAGGGTTTTGCACCACCCTTAAACCAAATTTACAATTCACCATTAGGTTATTGTAAGCCATACCTGCTGCATCTTGCTCAAAATTAATGGAACCGCCCCGGCCTGTTGCCTGTCTTCTGAAACCACAATTGACAATAGTATTGTTGTACATCCGAACATTTGATCCCGGCACACCGGTAAGGGCACCAGAGTTAGAAAGCTTTGGGCCGTTGGTTGCCATGCCGATGCAAACGTTATAAGCAAAATCACCAATAGTACCTGCTTTGGCATTTAATGCTTCACCTCCTGTATAACCGCATTTTTCAAACGTGTTGCGCATGATGGCTATCTTACCGCCAATCGTGCGGATCGGGTCATCTACACTACCATATATCCAGGAGTCTTCCAAAACAAATATGCCATAAGGATTTTGAAAATAGATAGGATAAGAACTTTTAGAAAGTACGGCAATATCTCCCTTTGTAGCACCGCCGCCATATTCAACATGTGTCCATTTGATGATCATCATTTTACAATTAGGGCCACCTATTATACCGGACCATTTACCTACAAAAGCAGAGTCTTTAGCAGGATTAGCACCTATCTGATCTGTTTTTACAAGACCGGGAGAAGTAAAATAATTTGGTTTTTCCTTAGTTCCCAAACAAACCAGGCTACCGTTTACGCCGACGCCATAATTCCCTTTAAAATTGATAGTTACACCCTCTTGGATAGTCAACGTGTCATCTTTGTTAACAATCAGATTTCCGCAAACATTGTATGTCTTGCCCACTAACATGGTTCCTTTTACAGCCAAAGAAGTGGCTTGCCCAATCGGGGTTAAACAACCTGCATCACTGATTGGTGTAGCAACTTGAACCACAGCCTGCGATAAATTTTTATAATCGGCTACTTTTTTACACGAGTAAAAAACAGTTCCGATCAAAACTAAAGCGGGTAATAAATAATTTAATTTTTTCATGGGCATTAAAGTTTATAGCGGACACCGATTAAAAAATTTGTTTTGAAATAATCCTTTTGGACAATGATCTTGTTATCAGGGTCCGATTGCAATGCCAACGGCCTGGATCCAGATGCTTTTAAATAATTGTTGTAGGGCTGATGAAGCTCCAAAACAAAGGGCGTATTGGTCAGGTTGTTTACTTTGCCATAAACTGAAAAATTCCGTGCAAATCTCTTTTCAACAGAAAAATCCAATTGTTTGGTTGGTGCCTGCCAATAATCTAATCCATAATATGGGCTTACCAATGAAATGCGGCTACCGGTATATACAAATGCGGTTTGCACATCTAAACCAAGTTTAGGGTTTTTATAGATCAGTGCCAGGTTACCGATATGGTCCGACTGTCCTTGCAACGGCCTGGTTTCAGACTGAATACGCGAAGTTACCTGACCTGCATCGTTGCGATAGGAATAAAGCTTGTCTGATGTTATGCGTGAATTGGTATAAGTATAATTGGCAACTACACCAAAGGGCCCAAAGTATTTTGTAACGACTGCTTCTAAACCATAATTAGTTGCATTTCCGAAATTTTGCGGGATGAGGGTTTGCGAGGTAACCCCTGTTTTAACGGCAGCATATTCGATAGGGTCCTGGATCCTTTTATAAAAAACACCTAATAAAATCTCGTCTGCATTTTCAGGAAAAAGTTCATAACGGAAATCAATATTATCAGCAGTAGTATGGTTTAAGCCTTGCGGGTTGCCCATCTCTTTAAAAACTTCCCCCTGCTGGCCATCAGGTATTAGCTCAGCGAAACCAGGCCTGGCCAATGCCTTATAATAAGACAACCTCAGATTTTCGTTATCTTTTAATTCATATTTAAATATCGCACTTGGTAAAAAGTCGGTATAAGAAATTGTTCCTGATTTGTAATTTGCAGCTAAAGGCAATTGCGTATTATAGTTTTGATGGGTATTTTCAACCCTTAAACCGCCTAAAGCTTCTAACTTATCCGTTAATTCCCACTTGCCTTGTACGTATCCGGCAACAACGTTTTCTTTGATGGTATAATCATTGCCATCCGGGGCAAATAAAGAAGCACCTGTACTTTTAAAAATATAATCACTGCTGTTGATATTGGTATATGCCTGTGAGGTACCGGTTCCTAAAAAAGGGCCTAAACCATAGGAATTATAGTAACTGTCCCTGGTTTTATTTCTTTCAACCCCGCCAAATTTTAATTCAAATGCTTTGTTTAGCAGCTTAAATTTGTTTGTTAGGTTCAGGTAAGCCGAATAATCTTTGTCGCTGTTATGCGTCCAAATGCGGGTCATGCCCTGTAAAATATCAACACTTGTGGCAGTTTTTGTAACCGGGTATTCGTGTATGAATTCAGCTTGGTCAGGAATATGGTTGTTTGCAATCGAATAAGCCAACGACCAATCCACTTTTAAAACATCAGAAAGTTGGTGATTGCCTTGTAACGTAGAATTATAAATTGACTGGTACTGCCATCTGCTCCTGCTTTGTGCATTAACCAAAGAGTTTAAAGCGATCGTATCGCTGATCATACGGCTTTGATAATCGTCCAGGCGGACAAACACATTGACCAGTGAAATCTTATTGTTCTTGTTTATTTTGTAATCGAACTTGTTGTTTAATCCCAAACGCCTGCTTTGTTGTGAATAAGTACGCGCCTGAAGTTCTATAAACTGTGGTATGTTGTTTAAACCAGGTTGTGCATTAGGCAAGAAGAAAGTTGAATTGTTGCCGGTATAATTATTCTGATAACTGCCTGAAACGATAAAGCCCAGTTTTTTAGATTTGCCAAAACGGTCGCCAAAAGTCAACCCTAAAATAGTATTGATTGGGTTAGCCTTATTGGAAAAATTAAGATTGTTGGCCGGAAAATCCGACGGAACAGCCGCATAGTTGTTTCCATTAATTTCTGAAGGCGCTAACCTACTTATGGTTGACCGGTCGAATTGTTGAAAAGTCCTGCCATTAAATACAGTATTGTAACCTGAAGAAAAATTTGCCTGTAATAATATTCTTGAAGGTGCATCCTTCATCACTAAGTTGATCGTACCTCCTATCGCATCGCCCTCCATTGATGGGATAAGTGTTTTGCTGACTTCCAACCGTTCCAGTAAATCCGAGGGGAAAATGTCCAAAGGAATAAAGCGGTTTTGATTGTCCGGACTGGGTATTTTGATGCCGTTGACCAGCGTGTTGATATAACGCTTCTCCATACCGCGGATAATTGGATAACGGCCTTCGCCCGAACTGCTTCTCTCAATAGTTACCCCGGAAACCCGCTGCATTACATTGGCAACGGTAACATCGGGAGACAATTCTATGTTCCTTGACGAAACAATGTTAACAAGCTGGTCAGCATTTTTTTCAAGGGTCCTCGCACGTGTATCGGTTGAAATAGTATTGTCAACAATTTCCACAGAATTCAACTCATTTGCGGTAGGTTCCATGGTTACGTTTACTGTTGTTGTTTCATTATTGGCTACCGTAACTTTTAATTGTTTTGTTTTGTAAGAAACAAAATGCAGCTCCAATTCATAATCTCCCGGTTTAAGGTTTCTAAAAGTAAAATACCCATCCAATTGTACAACCTGGCTCTTGTCCGTTCCTTTTAACAAAACAGTAGCACCGACCATAGGCTCTTTGGTACCGGCGTCGGTAACCTTACCTTTAATCGTTTGTGCGTTGGCAGCAATACACATCCCAATAGTTAACAAGGTAATTAAAGGCAGTTTTTTAATAAAAGTGGTAAATAGCTTCATCTATAGTTCATTAATTACAATAACCGGGAATGGCAAATGGTGAAAACAGGAATAGCACAAACTTTTACTAAAAAGCGTACAAGCTTATGATCAGAAATCCATCGTTAAAACAACTGGATTTTAATGCAAGTGAGGAAGTGTTTTGAGTAGCATTTTTTCATTTGAGAAACAGTTTAAATTCCTGCAAATAAATACTTCTATTTTATGGATATGATTAACCTATTGTTATCATATCACAATCATGATATTAATTTAATGTGAAAAGGTTTAGCGTTGCAAGCTGTAACTGTAGTGTTGACTTAGGGTAAACAATAAAAAAAATGACAAACTAATTTTCTTATTCAGGGGCCGGTTTAAATCTTGCCCAGCCTATTTTTGATACTTCTTTTAGGGTATAAAAACCTTGAAGCTTTCTATGCTTTTTTGTACCTGCCGGCTCCCTCTCCTGTGGAGAGGGCTGGTGTGAGGCTACAGCAATTTTTATGTGCTAAAAGAAGCATACTTTTCAGCTCTGGGTTTATCAGTTAAAATGTTATGCTGTTTTAACCAAAATGGCCTATCACATAATTGCCTGTCAGTTCTTTTGTTGGATTGGTGAACAGATCATTCGTATTGCCTTCTTCGATGATTTCGCCCAGGTACCATAAAAACGGTTTTATCTGCCACACGCTGAGCCTGCTGCATGTTGTGGGTCACGATCACTATCGTATAATCCTTTTTCAATTTGATGATCAGTTCCTCGATCTTTGATGTACTCAAAGGGTCCAGGGCAGAACATGGCTCGTCCATTAAGATAACCTCCGGCCGCAAAGCAACCGTGCGCGCTATGCACAGGCGTTGCTGCTGCCCGCCCGATAACCTCGTTGCAGGGTTTTGAAGTCCATCCTTCACCTCGTCCCACAGATAACTTTCCTTCAGGGCGTCCTCAACGATCCCGGCCTGGTCTTCATGCGATATATCGTTAATTTTCAACCCGTAATTGATGTTTTCGTAAATGCTTTTGGGGAAAGTGCTTGCTTTCTACTGCCAGGTTCACTTCGGTATCAGACCCCTTTTACTTTGATGGCTTTGCTATTGTTGCTGCAGGAAGTGAATGCCAAAATCAATAAGCAAACCAGATATTTCATAAATGGAATTGAGGTGAATATTCCAATTGTAGCAATGGAACGTTAGGCTTATCTTAAATTTATGTTATGCCAAATTTCCTGTCGCCAGATAAAATCCAAGCCCAGCTACTTGCCCCGGTTTTCCTTTTTCACAATAATTGGTGATAGATTAAAACTTGTTTAAATTTCTACCAACATTTCTGATGCTTCTTTTATCCTATAAAAAACGGTATCTTCTATATCTTTTATAATTGACAGTTCATGGCTGGTTGCTGATGGCCAATTGCTTATGGCAAACACCAATTTTTTAGTGCTAAAAGAAGTATTGTTTTTCGTGGTATAAATTTAAACGGGCACTAAATTTATTTGCGTTTTTTCAGTTTGTTAAAATTTTTCACTTGCACCATGTTCAAAGGGTTTTTATCTTTTTGATTGCGCCAAATTAAAAATACAATCAAGGCTATTGCGTCTATTACAATTACAATCAGTATTGGAAGGTCGTTTTTGATAAGTGTTTCCATGAGGTATCAATTACTGATGACCTTAAAATTATCTTTTTAACATCAACTTAATATGAAGTTATTACAGTGTTTGATTCACCGTTATTGTATGCTCGAAAAGAAGATTAGAGAAGTAATAGATTTGCTTTGGTTCTAATAAACAAACAAAGCAGTATTTAGCAGTAATAACCTCGTTGCCGGAAAAGCAATTAGAACAAGTAAATAACGTTTTCATATCTTTAACTTAACATAGTTGACATATCTTTACAAGACAAGTCCGGAAGTTAAGGGCTTGTAAAAGAATGAGACAGGTTATTTATACTTTCTAACTTTGGTCAGATAAACTACTCCTGTTTGAGTCCCCTTCGATCAATGAGATAATTGCTGGATTTTATCGAAAATAAATGTAATTAACAGCTATTCCAAAAGCATTTGAAAACCACTAAACAATACATAGTTTTAGGAAATCCCTTCCTACATAAAATATATTCTTAAGTATTGCCATATTATTTTGACACGGTCAATAATTAAGCTTTGATTACTAAAATCTGCTCTTGAAACTATAAAAAACAGTAATTAAGTATTACTGTTCTAACTATCAATAAAACCCTAAGCATACCAGCATTACCTATACACGAATTAACGCATTAAAAGCAGACACTGACCGGTCAAAAAACCAAGAAGGATTATTATTTCATATTTACGGAAGACCAGTCATACAGATTCCATTAAACTAAATAAAATGTATAGGGGCCATTTCATCAAAAAGCTGTTTTTGTATTCCGATAACGAACTAAGTTATATTCTTTCAAAAGGCTCAATAAACGGTTGCCCACAATGATATTAACCATAAATGGCGGTTCATCAAGCATTAAGTTTGCATTATACGAACAGGGGAACCAGCCTGATAAAATCTTTTCCGGGCAACTCAACCGTATAGGTTTGCCCAATGCGGAATTTATTTTCAAGGATGTAAAAACAGCTGAAAAGCAAACCCATCCAATCAACACAAATGATTATCCGTCAACAATTGCCTGGCTGATTGACTGGCTGGAAAAGCAGGCTGACTTTAGTCTGATAACGGCTATTGGGCACCGGGTGGTACATGGCATGCAGCATTCACGGCCTGAAAAAATAACGGCGGAACTGCTGGAAGAACTGAAACAAATCATTCCTTACGATCCGGACCATTTGCCCAATGAAATTAAACTGATCGAAGCGTTCGGGAAACATCGCCCCAAACTATTGCAGTTTGCTTGTTTCGATACCGCTTTTCACCAAACCATGCCACGGGTGGCCAAACTGCTTCCTATCCCCCGCCGCTTTGAAAAGTTGGGGATCCAGCGTTACGGCTTTCACGGCTTATCCTATAATTACCTGATGCAGGAGCTGGAAAGGCTGGCCGGAAAGGAAATAAGTAATGGACGCGTTATCCTGGCACATTTGGGCAATGGTGCCAGTTTGGCCGCTGTTTACAAGGGTAAAAGCATAGATACCAGCATGGGTTTTACACCGAGCGGAGGCTTGCCGATGAGCAGCCGTTCCGGGGATTTGGACCCTGGTGTATGCTGGTTTATGATGAAAGCTGAAAACCTTTCCCCTAAGCAATTCAATCATTTGGTCAGCCAGGAATCCGGTTTGCTGGGCATGTCAGAAACAAGTGCCGATATGGGCAATCTATTGAAGCAGGAAGCAACAGATGTACGATCGGCAGAGGCGGTAGAGGTGTTTTGTTACCAGGTTAAAAAATGGATAGGTGCCTTTGCCGCTGCTTTAGGCGGTGTTGATACGTTGGTATTTGCCGGGGGGATAGGTGAAAATGCACCAATAATAAGGGCAAGGATTTGTGAAGGATTGGAGTTTTTAGGGATCGGGCTGGATGAAAAGCGAAACAATGAAAATGCACCCATAATTTCTACCGATAAAAGAAGCATAGCCGTACGGGTGATACCTACGGATGAAGAATTGATGATCGCAAAAATAGTTGGCGGAATGATCGCCGATCAGGTTGAAGTTAATCAATAACAAACATTAAGTTTAAAAATATGGAAATGAATGATGTTTTAGAAACCGCAATAAACAAGGACGAACCCCTTTCGCCCGAATTATTAAACAAGATACATGCTTACTGGCGTGCTGCCAATTATTTGTCTGTAGGGCAGCTTTACCTGCGGGACAACCCCTTGTTAAAGGAACCCTTAAAACTGGAACATATCAAAAACATGTTGCTGGGGCATTGGGGCACAACGCCTGGTCAAAACTTTATTTATACCCATCTCAACAGGGTAATTACCCAATATGACCTGGACATGTTTTATATTTCCGGGCCAGGACATGGCGGGCCAGCAGTTGTTGCCGGCACTTATTTGGAAGGGACTTACAGCGAGGTATATCCGGCTATTGCCCAAGATGAAGAAGGCTTGAAAAAATTATTCACGCAGTTTTCTTATCCAGGAGGTATTTCCAGTCATGCCTCACCACAAACACCAGGATCAATCCATGAAGGCGGCGAACTGGGTTATTCTTTGAGCCATGCCTTTGGGGCGGTATTAGATAATCCTGGACTGATCGCTGCCTGTGTGGTAGGCGACGGGGAAGCAGAAACCGGTCCTTTGGCTACCGCATGGCATTCTAACAAATTCCTGAACCCGCTTACCGATGGTGTAGTGTTGCCTATTTTACACTTGAACGGTTATAAAATATCCAACCCAACGGTTTTGGCAAGGATAACGCATGAAGAACTGGATCAGTTGTTCCGTGGTTATGGCTGGACGCCCATCTTTGTAGAAGGCTCAGAACCCGAAGTCATGCACCAGGCAATGGCAGCAGCATTAGATGAGGTAGTTATCCAAATTAAACAGATTAAACTGGATGCAGCCAAAATTGGAAATGAAACACGCCTACGCTGGCCAATGATCGTTTTACGGTCGCCAAAAGGTTGGACAGGTCCCAAAGTGGTTGATAACCTTCAGATAGAAGGGACCTTTAGGTCGCACCAAATCCCGCTTTCGGTTTCAGCATCAAGTCCGGAAGGGCATTTGCAACAGTTGGAAAGCTGGATGAAGAGCTATAAACCAGAAGAATTGTTTGATGAAAAAGGCAGGCTAAAAACAGCATTGGCAGAACTGGCCCCAAAGGGCGAACGTCGTATGGGCGCTAATCCGCATACAAATGGCGGTATTTTACTGCGTGACTTGCGGATGCCCGAATTTAGGGAATATGCAGTTGAGGTAGATTTGCATGGGGTGGATGGTGAAGGGGATGTTCATGTAACGGGGCGGTTTTTAAGGGATGTGATCAGGCTGAACGAAGACAACCGTAATTTCAGGATTTTCGGACCGGATGAAACCATATCTAACCGTTTGGAGGAAGTATTTGAAGCAACTGACCGGCAATGGGATACCCTAACAGTAGAAAATGATGAATTCCTTTCTCCCACAGGCAGGGTAATGGAGATGCTGAGCGAGCACCAGTGTGAGGGTTGGCTGGAAGGATATTTGTTGACGGGCAGGCATGGTGTCTTCAATTGCTACGAAGCTTTTATACACATTGTTGACTCCATGTTTAACCAGCATGCCAAATGGTTAAAAATGACGCGTGAAATTTCCTGGAGAAGAAAGATTGCTTCCTTAAATATATTACTCACTTCTACCGTTTGGCGGCAGGACCATAATGGCTTTACCCACCAGGACCCTGGTTTTATTGACCATGTGATCAATAAAAAATCCGGGATCGTACGTGTTTATCTTCCGCCGGACACCAATTGTTTGTTGTCTGTAATGGACCATTGCCTGCGCAGCCAGCATTATGTAAATGTAATTGTGGCAGGCAAACATCCCTCACCTCAATGGCTTTCTATGGATGAAGCTGTAGCACATTGCACCCGCGGAATCGGGATGTGGAACTGGGTCAGTAACGATCAGGATTGTGAACCCGATGTGGTGATGGCTTGCAGCGGTGATGTGCCAACGCTGGAAACCTTGGCAGCGGTATCTATACTAAAAGAGCATTTACCCAATCTAAAGATCCGGGTGATCAATGTGGTTGATTTGTTGAAACTGGAAAGGCAATCCGAACATCCGCACGGTTTGAGCGACCGGGACTTTGATTCTCTATTCACCAAAAACAAACCTGTCATATTTGCTTTTCATGGTTACCCGTGGTTAATCCACCGCTTAACCTATAACCGTACCAACAATAGCAATATCCACGTACGCGGATATAAAGAAGAAGGCACCATTACTACTTCTTTTGACATGACCGTACTGAACGAGATGGACCGCTTTCACTTGGTTATGGATGCAATAGACCGATTGCCGCAAACCGGTAGCAAAGGCACTTACCTAAAGCAAAAACTACAGGACAAACTGATCGAACATAAGCATTACATTGATACGAATGGTGAAGATATGCCAGAGGTCAGGAACTGGAAATGGACCAACTAAGGGTTATTTAAGAGCCTGTTTAAATTTAGTTTGACAGGTTTTTACAATGCTTCTTTTATCATATAAAAATTGAAAAAACCCTACGGTTTTTGCTTGTCGTATTAAACAAACAAAAATTTATAGGCATAAAAGAAGCATTGTAAATTTTTCTGATAGGATTTTAAACAGGTTTTTAGTTTAAAAAGGATTGGTGTTGAAAATGGTAAGAACTTGATAACATTATCTTTTTTATTTCCCGAGAACGATTAAGGCATTAAAGTTATACTTAAGCTTAATACTCGCCCTTTCCGGAGATAATCATAGAAGCAAGCTGTTCATCGCGGTTGTAAATATCTTTCCTGAAATTCAGCGTATTGTTACGGTCAGTAAAGGCGGTAAAATAGGCAATAAACACAGGGACTTTATCTTTTAAAGTTACATATCGCTCTCTGCCTGATTGCATTGCGTTGTTAATTTTATCCGTATCCCAATTCTTACTGTTTTTAAGTAGAAATCCTGCCAGTTTTGCCGGCTCTTTTACCCGGATACATCCGTGACTAAAAGCTCTGGATGATTCGCCAAACAAAGATTTGGAAGGTGTATCATGGAGATAAATATTATAACTGTTTGGAAACAGAAACTTAACAAGCCCCAGTGAGTTTTCAGAACCCGGCTTCTGCCTAACAACAGGCAAGCCGTTGCTATAACCGGTAATTTCCATGTGATGGGCATTGATGTAATTGCCGTTCTTTTTCATTCCAGGAATAATTTCGTTCCGTAAAATCCCTGGAGGTACATTCCAATAAGGACTAAAAACAACATATTTTACTTCGCCATAAAATATAGTTGTTTGATGTACTGCCTGGCCAACTACTACGTCGCAACTCCATAATAAACTATCTGCATGGTAAACGTGTAATTTAAATTCAGGAATATTTACAGCCAGATAATCGTCCTTTAAACTTACGGGCAACCATCGGCTCCGTTCCATATTTACCAGAATTTGCCTGATCCTGTTTTTTAACGGCACGTTTAATTCAGTTAGGGTTGGATTATTTAGCAAGCCATTAATTTCAAGTCCATGCCGCTGCTGGAAATGTTTGACAGCGATACTTAGTTCGCTGTTAAATAAGCTGTTTAAAGTATCACCATGATAATCTTCGAGCTGGTATAAGCGTTTTTTAACAAGAGCTATCGTGGCAGAAGAATCACCTGGTTTGAAAGATTTATTTTTAATGATAATAGGCCTCCATTTATCAAGCGAATCTAACTTCCGGTATTTTCTTAAATAATTTTTTAATAATTCATACTGACGGTAAACCGGTTCATCAGAAGCAGTTAATTTAGCCGGAGTTTTTAAAAGGCTGTCGAGATATTGGTTGTAATCAATTTTCTTTCTCGGCACAAACCAATTCGCAGATTTACTTACCGCATTGTTCATTCCCTGCCAGGCAAGTTTCGAAAAAACAAAATACTGCGAAGTAAGCATCAACTCAAGCGCAATGTTAGGTTGTTTTGTATTTGTGTTGATGCTATAAATTAAAGAATCAAGAACATTTTGATAAGGCGGGGCTTTATAAACGCCCTCGCTTTTTAGGTTTAGTATTCGGTTTGATAGATTACCGGCCTGCTCGATCAGCACACCTTTATCAAACCACGCGTAAGCATAATTTCTTTTTCTGTAAAAACTGCTGATTTCTGTTGCATAACTTTCAAATTCTGGATAATGCCTGACAAAAGCAGTAATCTGCGTACTGTCAAATACCGTTTTTGATTGCCCGCTAAAACTACCAGGAATGGTCTGGTTCCAATCTTTGGCCGAAGAATCAGCAGGAATGGGTTTTTTAACAGGCTGCTGACTGCAACTGGTAAAAGAAAATCCGCCTAAAAGCAGGATTAGAAAGATGTATTTTAAATGTCCGTATAGCAAGTGGTGAGAAATTTATGTTGAAAAAGAACGCTTCTTTTAGCCCTGTAAAATATGCTTTTAAATCTTGTAAAACAGAAAGCTCAATGATTTTTACCCGATAAAAGAAGCATTATAAAACGATTGATACATTTATAAATGAAAAATCAGTTAGAACAAGTATGGTTTTCATGGTTTTAGTTTTGTGATTGATATATTTACACGTGGTAAAGCTCCTGGTTTATTGATGGTAAAAAAATGAGTTAAATCACCTTTCCGGCTGATCCTGATCAGATTTTTTTAAATACCTACACCTAATTTTGACTGATATGATTACTAAAAAAGAAGTTTTCGGTTACGAACCCGATCCCCAATATTCATTGTTGGCTGCATACTTTTCCATGGAGTTTGCCATTGACCAATCGTTGAAGATTTACAGCGGAGGCTTAGGCTTTCTGGCCGGTTCTCATTTAAGGAGCGCGTACGAATTGAAGCAGAACCTGATGGGCATCGGGATATTATGGAAATATGGTTACTATGACCAGGTAAGAGATGTTAATGCTTTAATGAGACCAGATTTTATCGAAAAAGAATATTCTTTTTTGCAAGATACCGGCCTTGTTTTTACCGTGCCCGTTCACGATTCGCCTGTACACGTAAAAGCCTGGCTGCTGAAACCTGAAACTTTTGGGTCGGCCCCTCTTTTTTTATTAAGTACGGACATACCGGAGAACGATGACCTCTCGCGTTCAATTACGC
>JAABUR0100000607.1_pt1 | contig 75574 bp, 64 predicted proteins | sample 5560091 | NCBI WGS metagenome assembly JAABUR01 (sample SAMN10711879, study PRJNA513375) | rock metagenome | isolation source: Antarctica rocks | place: Antarctica: Victoria Land, University Valley sud
AGCGTGACTTCAAGCACACGGCGCGAGAACGAATCGTCTTCGGCGATTAATACTCTCAAACGCTCTCCTTACTCTTTACATATTCTTGACATAGACGCTTCACCAAAAGCTTTCATGCCCGTCGGCGGCCGAGCATGTCGAAGCCAACCGCCGCGACGAGAATCGCGCCCTTGACGATGTCCTGTGTAAAGTCCGGCACGTTTTTGAGCGACATGCCGTTATCCAGACTCGCCATAAACAGTGCGCCGAGACACGCGCCGAAAATCGTACCACGCCCGCCCATCAAACTCGCGCCGCCGATTACGCACGCCGCAATCGCATCGAGTTCGAGCAGCACGCCCGCATCCGGCGATGCGCTGCCGACACGCGACGTATAAACCATTCCGGCCACGCCTGCTAACGCGCCGATCAAACAAAAGACAGCCAGCAGATGACGCCGCAAACCAATCCCCGAAAGCCTCGCCGCATCCGGGTTGCCGCCAATCGCATACAGATAACGACCGAACGTCGTATGCTGCGTCAGAAACGCTCCCATCAAAGCGACTGCGAGCAACACGATGACAGGCACAGGCACGCCCGCATAAGCATTAAGCGCGACGATGAAACCGACAACAAGCGCCGACGGAATAACAATCCGAGCAATCGTGCCGAGCGCATTCGGCGCAGCGAGACCGAGACGTGCGCGCGCCCTGCTCCGGCTAATCGCGAACCAAGCAATCGCCGCGACCGCCAACGCCGCCAGCGCGTAGCCCGTCATCGGCGACACATAACTTTGCCCGAGCACCTTGAAAGAAGGCAAGCCCGCCGGAATCGTATTGCCCTTCGTAATGCCTTTGACGACGCCGCGCCACGCCAAGAGTCCGCCGAGCGTCACGATGAACGAAGGAATATTCGCGTAGGCGACGAGCGTGCCGTGCAGCGCTCCGACCGCGATGCCGACCGCGATGCTCGCGGCAAGCGAAGGCGCGACGCCCCAACCTAACCACGTCATCGCAATCGCCGCGATGCTTCCCGTCAAACCGGCGAGAGACCCGACAGACAAATCAATCTGCCCTGTCAGAATCACCATCAACATGCCGACCGCAAGCACGCCCGTGACAGCCGTCTGCCGTATCAGATTAGAAAAATTACGCGACTCCAGAAATATGCCGTCCGTCGCGTAAGCGAAGATCGCCCAGATAACAACGAGCGCCAGCACCATCGTGTACGCTCGCAAGGCCGTCGTTGGAAACTTGAGGCCACCGAGCATCGTTTGCGGCGGCGCGACATCCGCATTCGTCGGCGGACGCGGAGTAACAGGTTCAGTAATCGGATGGCTCATACATGACCTCGTTTGGATTGATGAAAGTTCAAAAGGAGACGATTGTTAGGAGCCGCCTTTTGAAGAAAGCGCATCGCATTGAGATTTACATCCTTTCGCCCGAAGCCTCTCAAGAATCGCTGGATCGTTACCCGCGTAACGGAGCGCTTCGACACATGACACCCAGACAGCTTCAATAGCGTGTTCTAATTCTTCCGGCGTTTCAGGCTGGCGCTTGAAATAACATCCGGTCTCTTCATCGTGACCCATCAACTCCGGCGCTTCGTGTTGAGGAGCGGTGCAAATGAGGCATGTATCTTTCTCAACGTAAAAATCGCCTTCTGCATTCAAAGGTGTTCGTTCGCGTTGCTTCCTTTTAGGTTCGTTGCTCATACTTCTTATTACCTTGGAGACACCTAACGCCGAATTGACGCGGGCGGAAAATAACGCCGATTAGCGTGAGCCTCGCATGATAAAAGTACGTGAACCGCCTCGCGTTCAATGACTTGTTCGGTGCGTTTTGATTTTTGACACAGTTAGACCGTTTGCTGTTCAATTGCTGAATTGCCGCAACTTGAACAAAACTTGTCCCCAACTTTAGTGTAACCATTGCATTGCGAACATTTCTTTCCCGTCACATTGCCACAACTCGCACAAAATAAAGCTGATGATTGCAAGTCGCTCCCACATTTAACACACTGACCTTTACTTAAACGGCTCATCATAACTCGTTGCGGGCTAAAGAATTTCCGCTGCAAAAAGTAGAGCGCTCCAATGAAAACTCCTGCTCCGACAAAACCCGCAAAAACTTCCGGCAGACAATCAAACACGAAGACCGCAATTGTGCTAATGAGAAGCAGGACGCCATACCATAAAAAGGCTCGGCTAACTGTATAACCAAATCTGCCGCTTCCTAACGTAAAAGCAGTTGTCAATGCTAATGACGCAAACGACATAGAAGAGGCAATACCGTAAAGAATTATTCGTCTATTGGTAAAAGCGTTTTGCTGCACCCAATCTCGAAGCCACTCATCGGCAGCTAGATGACCAAGTTCCCAAGTTGCAAGTAACAAGCAACCAATCACGCCAACAATAAGTGCCGCTTCCAACTTTGATATATGAGTTTCATCTATCTGTGTAGACATATGTAGCTCCATTTTGTCACAACAAGTAAGCACCGAACGCTGCTTCGACAACACAGGCACCGCATCGTTCAAGAGAGCCGTTCCACTCTACACCGCTCGTTAGGCATGGCCGGTGGCGCAGGCCATGACAACTTCGGGCGTGGCTTCGGCGCGTGTGAACTCGCCTGTCAAACGGCCTTCGTGCATTACTAGCACGCGATCCGAAAGCCCCAACACTTCCGGCAACTCCGAAGAAACGAGCACGATGGCTAAACCTTCGCGGGCGAGTTTATTGATCTCACGATAAATCTCCTGCTTCGCGCCGATGTCTATGCCGCGCGTCGGTTCGTCCAGAAAAAGCACGCGCGGTTTCGTCAAAAGCCATTTCGCCAGCACGACCTTTTGCTGGTTGCCGCCGGAAAGCGTGCCCGCGATGGTCAAGACGCTCCCCGCTTTGATACGCAGATCACTCACCGCACGCGCCCCCGCTGCCGCTTCCGCTTCCCTGTTGGTCACAAAGCGTCCTGACAAACTTTTAAGCCCGGCAAGCGTCATGTTATTCAGAATCGTTTGATCCAGCACAAGGCCGAATCGTTTGCGATCTTCCGTCACAAAGCCTATACCGTAACGTATCGCATCCGCCGGACTCTGGATGCGTGCGCGCTTGCCATCAACGTAAACTCCGCCCGCCGTGCGCCCCGCGTGCGCGCCGAAAATTCCCATCAACAGATCGCTACGGCCTGCGCCCATCAGCCCCGCGATCCCTAACACTTCACCGCGCCGCACACTGAAACTCGCGCCGTTGACCAGAAACTTACCCGGCACGTTCGGGTCTTCAATCTTCAAGTCGCGTACTTCAAAAACTGTTTCGCCCGGCGCATGTTCGGATTTTGGAAATACGTCGCCGACTTCGCGCCCGACCATGCGCGCAATCACACTTTTTTCGTCCAACTCGCTTGTTCGATCCGTGCCGACGGTGCGCCCATCACGTAGCACTGTGATGCGGTCACTCAAACGAAACACTTCGTCGAGTTTATGCGAAATGTAAACCATGCCGACGCCCCGCGCGCGAAGTTCGTTCAGGATGCGCGCAAGCGTTTCGACTTCCGTATCCGTCAAAGCAGCAGTCGGCTCATCCAGCACAAGTATGCGCGCATTTTGCGACAGGGCTTTGGCGATTTCGACGAGTTGCTGCTGGCCTATGCCCAAGTTGCCGACGGGCGTGTGCGGATCAAGCGAAAGCTTCAATTCTTTGAGAAGCTCTGCGGCGCGCCCGTAAAGCTCATGCCAGCGTATGACGCCGAAGCGACGCGGCTCACGGCCTAAAAAGATATTCTCGCCGACGGTCATTTCCTTCACGAGCGAGAGTTCCTGAAAGATGATTGCGATGCCCGCATTTTCGGCGTCACGAATTTTCGCAAAGCGTCGCAGTTCTCCGCCGAGACGAATCTCACCGCCGTAATCTGGATACGGATACACGCCGCCGAGAACTTTCATTAGCGTTGATTTGCCCGCGCCATTTTCGCCGACGAGCGCGTGGATTTCTCCCGCGCGCAAATCAAACGTCACGCCGTCGAGCGCACGCACGCCCGGAAAAGTTTTCGTAATCTCGCGCATCTCCAACAGCGGCGCATTCGTGTTTGTCATTTCCATAGTGTTCAGACGAAATTGAAAGAATCAAAACAATTAGAAATTCGCCGGATCAGAACACCAGCGCACCCGTAAAGAATGGGTTCAATCCATCAGATGATAAAAGACTCGATGCTAGGCTAAATATACGGCTTTGCTAGCGCGCTAAGCGACGCCACACGCCCGCTTCACCTTCGCGCCGAATCAGCCCGGCGACCTCACGATAAGCCGTAGCATACAACGCGCGCATCTCCTGCGGCGATGCGGCACGCTGCGTCAATCTTTTCTCAAGCTCGTCAAGCGATAATTCCGGCGCGCCCGCGTTGCGCCGGACGCTTCTGCCCTCACCCGCAAAGTGCATTGCGAGACCTTCGCCAAGCCAGCGCGGAGAACGCCCATGACCAAGCACATCGATAACCGCGTGCGCATATTCGTGCCGCAAGGTTGCCACAAGTAGGCCGCGTTTGCGCAAAGTTTCAAGCGGCTGCACCTCAACGCGTGCGGAGCGGCGCGTTGCCGCTGCAACCCACACGGGCTGCCCCGTCGCCGCAACGAAATCACTTGTCGTTTCATGCACAAACAATTCAAGCTTCGGCATTTCGCGTGCATTAACCGACGCAAGCCTGAGACGGTTGGATAAATCCATGCGCGCCGTTTCAAGTATGCGCAATGCTTCCTCAACATCGCGCCGCTCCGCACGCGGCGGATAACTCACGCGAAAGTTCTCACCCGCCAAAACAAGGCGTGGCGAAGAAATATTATAACGCTCGAACGCACTTGCATAATTCTCTGGCGAGAGCGAACGCAACGGTATCGCATCGCTCGTTGCATCGGCAATGAAAGCAGCGTGTTGAAACCTTGATCCCTGAAAATTGCTCGCCATCGTGTTGTCCGATGATCCAAAGACACGTGCGGGGACAACCCTCGCCCCCACATTTATCTTTTTCGTTTCGACATCGTTGACGCGCGTGCTCGGAAAATATTGATTCAGGATTTGGCGATACGAAGCGCCGCGCAGAGCCATCCTATGCGCGCCCGCTTGACAAAGGCCGAGACCGTGACCGAAACCGCTGCCGCGAAAAACGAAATCATCTCCGGCTCGCGCAACTTCAAAACGTGAACTCTTCAATTTATCCCAGCCGAGTGTGCGCCCGACGATAATCTTGAAATCCCATCCGCGCAAAGTGCGGCGGCGCTCTCCTTCAAGCGCAATTGTTTCTGCGCGCCCGGTCGTATCACGCTTCACAACGCGCACATCATTGAGACGTGCGCCCACATCGCTACGCGCATCAACGCGCAGTGCTTTGATTAACTGCGTGCGCGAAATCACGTTCGTCCACTTGCTTTCGGGTTCGCTCGCGCAAGACTCATCCGGCACGCCGCGCAAATACACTGGAGCGAAAGCCTTGCCCCACAATGTACTGATGTTCGCCGTCATCCCGCCGCACGACGCACTGAAATAAGCGTCGGCGAGACGTCCCGCTTCGTCAAGCAAAACCTCGCCAGTCGTTTCTTTGATCGCTCGATGCAACAGTGCATAAAAATTCGGGCGCGTCGTTTCATCCATCACGTGTATATAACGTTGGCAGTGCGTGTTGTTACAAAGATCATAGCCGTCGCGCACATGGCGATTCGTGTTCTTCAGCGCGTAGGTACGGCTTACCACTGCCTGTGCCTTTAATGCTTCGAGATTATTCTCGACGCTTGATTCCGCCGCCAGCACGCCGAAGACATAATCATCAAGCGGTAAAGTTCGCGTCGTTTCTTCGCGCAGTTGGCGAACGCGCACCGCAGACGAATTTGCAGGTGAGTGCGGTGTGTATGCAGAAGAGGCATCCTGCCTGCTGGTCAACGCTTTTGCTTCTTCATCGCTTGACGATTGCGCGGCGGCGTTTGTCGTTCGGGCGCGCGCGTATGCCGCGAAGATATTTCTGGCAAGACCCGCGCACTCGGCTCCGTGCGTGTGCTTGAGAAACACGAGGACGGCAAGTCGCATGGATGTCGGAGACAAATTTCCAAGCGAACTTTTTTCTGCGCTTTCTGCCTCTTGACGATCAGCATTGTGACGATCAGCCGCAAGGCCGATGAACCAACCGTGCGTGCGAAAATCTTCGCGCGGCAGCGAAGTTCCGGTCTTCCCGAAAACGAGTTGCGGCAGCGAATTTAACCCGGACTGCGCCGCCGTGCCGTAAGCAACAGCGCCGCGCAATCCTTCGAGTAGCAGCGCGCGATCTGCCGGTGCAATCTCCAACGCGGCGCGTTCCTGCTTGATAAAATTTTGCGAAGCAGCGCGTTGTGGAACATATAAATGCCCGCCATTAAAGAGCGCCGTGTAAGCTGTGATTAACTGCGCGGGCGTGACGAGAACTCCATCGCCAAAGCCTAAAGCATACGGCACGCGCCATTCATTGCGCGGCAGAACGCCGACAGCTTCGCGCTCATCGTCCGAGCCTGTGCGCGCGCCGAAACCGAACTTGTCGAGTGTCTGGCTGAACTGCTCTGCGTTTAATCTTTCGCCGAGTTTTGAAAAATAGTAATTGCAGGAATAAGCGAGCGCGTGTGCGGGATCAAACGGCGGCTTGAGTTTCAAATGAGAGCAACGTGTCGCAAAGTCGTCGCGCCTGTAAACGGTGCGGCAGAGCACACGCGAATCGTTGTCAATCAATCCGGCGCGCAACGCCGCGAGAGTCGTAAACGGCTTAATCGCAGAACCCGGCGGCATCGCTTCTTCAAAAGCCACACGCGCGTTGACAATGGCACGCACGCGTCCCGTCTGCGGATCAAGCACGATGACGCTTCCGTCGCGCGTGCCGAGCGCCGCCGTCGCCGCCGTCTGCAACGCCGCGTCCACGTCTTCATCGCTTGCCTCGCGCGCAAAGGTTTGTGCCGGGTCAAACGCCTCGCGTGACGCGGAACATGAAGATGAGATCAACACACATAAGCAGACCAACGCGAAGCATGAACGGCGCCATGAACAACGCGCCGAACCTGCGCGGCGCAGAATCACCTTGCTTATTTTTATGGCTGAACTTCTACACAGCAAGCGGCGTCTCCGTGTTTTCTGCATCAACGGTTGCTGTATCGCCGTGGTTTGTTTTAGCGAGCGCGCCGACGGTGACGAGCCAACCCCAGAGCGTAAAGATGAACGCCAGCGCGAGCCGCAATCCGAACAGCAACAGTTCTGCCCATGCGCTGCGGACAGGTGTGCGTGTGAAAATTAAAAAGAACGGCATCAAGCCGAAAAGAATCAGCCCAACGGCGTAAATCAAAATTGATTGTGCAGAGAACGCGTGCGCGAGAATTGACAGCGCCTGTTTCAAAGTTTGAACGAATCCAAGGCGCGCCGCCGCCAGCCACAAATGAATCGCAGCGAGCGGCAACAAGACGCCCAGCAGCAACAGGCGCAACGAAGAAATGAAAACATCCGGCCAGCGCAAAGTTTGTTGCGGCGGGTGCGCAGCCGACGGATGCGATAAAGGAATAAGCGCCGGACGCGTGGCTTCTGTCTCCGCAACGGGAAACTGTGCCTGCAATTTATTGAGCAGGTAAACGAACAATAGGGCAAGCAGTATGAGCGGCACGCCGATCAAAAATATTTTCCAGAGCGCCTTTATAGCTTGAAGAAACAGAGCCGCCGGGCGCGCTTCGTTTTTTCCGTACCGGACAACGCTCGCCGATTGAATCAGAAAAAACAGCACGGGCGCGCAAATGGCGAGAAGCGCTGTCAAACCAAGTTGCCAAGCGCTCGCTTCCTTTGTCGAAACGAAAAGATAAAGCACGGCAAGCAGCGCGGCGTAGAGCGCATTGAAGAGGCCGAGGACGTGCCACTCAAGTACAAGTTCGCGCGCCGTCGTGCCGATAGCAAGCAATGAACTTTTAATCATATTCCGCTCCTTTTAACTCGCGCTCTCTTGCTAATTTCTGATAACTGAAAACCCAAAACTGAAAACTGCTTACTTGTTATCGAGAATCGTCAGCGCGCCGCTCGCCGCGTTTGCCTGAACTTCCGGTTGATACATTTGTTCGACGCGCGCCGGAGCGATGCGAAATTGTCCGGGCACTTCAACACGCATCGCGTATTGATACGTCGCTTTGCCGCTAAAGTAATTCAAAAAGAAGACGGCCTTTTGATCGCGGAACTCTCGCGCGCTGTACCAATCACTCCAGTCGTGCTCGTTGTAATTGAGGTCAATGCCGCTCACCGCTTCTACTTGTTCGCAGCCCGCAGGGATCGGGTCTTCGATCATCAAATAGCGCGCCGGTTCGCCTTCGACGCGAAGGCGAGACACGATTAGATCGCCGGAATGAACATCGCCCGCGAGCGGTTCAAGCTTCCAAGCAGGTTGTCCCTTTTCGTTTTCCAAGACGCGCAGACGCAAATATTCTCGCGTTAATTTCAACTGCGGCGAGCTTTGCGCGGCTGTTTGTTCGTCGTTTGTGTAATGCACAACGGTCGTCGAAACGTAGAGCATTCCGCGCCCACGCTTGACGACGCGCACTTCGGACGTGTTACCGACTTCCGTGCCCTTGCGCCCGATGACGAAGGTTTGCGCTGAAGCGGCATCTGCGCTTGTCATCTGGCGCGAGAGGACTTGCTCGCCGTTCAAGTAAACTTCCATAGTGTAATCAGGTGATAGCTCCTGACTGACTTTCAGATAATCCGTGAGGCCGAAAATCGCAAACGCCGTTTCCTTTGTCGAGAGCCAATAAGCGCCGTACTTGCGGCTCATCACAAGCCAGCGCGCGGCCTTTGGAAGCAGTGCGCTCTGCGGCATGATGCGCGCGAGAGCTTTGACGGAAAGCGCGGTTGCTTCCACATCATTTGTTTCCGTTGCGTCGTGTATAGTTTTGTGCCGCGAAGACCAACGCGCTTCCGCATCGTTTGAGATAACGGAACGTTCGATTTCGCCCGCGACAATTTGCGCGCGTTTCGTATCGCCGCGCTCTCTTAATGCCAGCGCCAACAGCGCGCGCCCGTAAGGTTGCAGATTGTTGCGACTATTAAAGAGGTCGTTGACGAGCCGCGCGTCCGTGCCGCCGCTTTCATTCAAAGCATAAATCATGTACGCGCGTGATTCCGCGTCTATAGAGGTGTTGTCGTCGAGCTTGCCCGCATCCAACATCGCTTTTAATTTGTCGCGCCCGCGTGAGAGACGCGTGTCGTCTATTTCATAACCGGCGCGTTTAGCGAGCCAGAGGCCGTCAACCACATAGGCAGACATAAAGGCATCGGTCGGATCGTCTTTCCACCAACCCCAGCCGCCGTCTTCGTGCTGGTAATTATAAAGACGCTTTAAGCCCTTCTGGACTTTGCGCGCGATGTCGTTCGTCGCTTTAATGTTTGCGGTCGGAACATCTTTGAGAGTTTGCGCGACGATCACAGTCGGTAAAAACTGCGACATCGTTTGCTCCGTGCAGCCGTATGGATAAGCCGTCAAATAATCGAGCGCGCCGAAGAGCATTGCGGCGATGGACGGCGAAGTTTCGATGCGAAGTGAACGCGCGCCTGCTTCGGCGTTGTTTGGCAATCTGAAGGTGACGGTTTGATCCGCGTTTTCTTCCGAGATAGCGAGCGTATGCCCGCGCGTTTGTTTGAGACCGCGCGGCGCAATCGGAATGCTTGTTTCGAGCGCGTCGGATTCGGTGTCGGTCAAAGCTTTGGCGAGAATTTTTAGTTCGCCCGTCGCAGGCGCAGCGACGCGCCAGTTGACGCGATATTCGCCGTTCTTTGGAATCGTGACGGTTTGGCGCGCAGGGTCTTGAAGTTGCCCGCCGGAAACGTCAATTGAAATTTGCGTCGGCTTGTCTGCTTTCAAATAATTGTGAACGATGCCGGAAAGCACAACGGTGTCGCCCTGTGTGAGAAAGCGCGGGCTGGCGATTCTGATGATGACATCTTTGCGGGCAACAATTTTTTGCGTAGTTGTGCCGACGCGCGTATCTGCGGTTATCGCGCGTGAGGTCGCGCGCCACGTCGTCAGGTTGTCGGGCAGTTGAACCTTAACGTTCGCTTTGCCGTCCGCGCCGGTCGTAACGTTCGGTTGCCAGAAAGCGGTATCTTTGAAAATCTTGCGCACAACAGGCTCAACCATCGAATTGTCGTTTTTGAAATCGGCGAGCTGGTAAGCGCGTTTGTTTTGCGCAAGCTTGACGATCTTTTTTCCGGCATAGCCGGTGAAAATATAAGAGAAGGAGGAACTCGTTTGCACTGCGTTGTAGCGCTGCCCGTAAAACTCGCGCCGTATGTCGCCGATTGATTCTGGTTGAATACTGTAAATGGATTCGTCAACGACGCCGAAGCTGATCTCCGCGTTGGCGGCGGGCGTGTTGTCCATGTTGCGCGCGAAGATTGTGTAGGAAGCAGTTTCGCGCGGCTTGTACTCTTTTTTGTTCGGAATGATTTGCAGATTCAAAAGCTTGTCGCGCGCGGGCACAACTAACAATTGATCCTGTGTGTACATTTCGCCTTTCTGAACGTAAGTGACATTCAGGTAAACGTTCGGCGCATAGCGCGCTTCGATGGGCAGGTCAATCATCACGGCGCGACTTGCCGCGTCAATCTGGCGCACAGTCAGCACGCTCATCAATTCGGTTGTGACGAGCAGATGCGCTTTGTCGTTTGGAAGCAGCGCAAGAATGTGCGCGGTGTCGCCCACGCGGTAAGATTTTTTGTCGGGCACGAGTTTGATTGCGCCCGCGTCTTCGTAAGAAAAATCAGAGAACTGATTTTTGGGATCGGCCACCCAGATCGAACCGCCTTCGGAAACGATTGACTGATTATTTTCAACAATCGTTGTTTTGATGTGGACGCTGCCGCTGATCGGAACAACGTAATCAATCGCGGATTTGCCAAGCGCGTTTGTGTCAACCGAAACGTTCGAGAGTTCGCGTTCATGCAGTTCATAGTCTGGATATTCGTCGCCGCTTTCGGTCTTCTTAATCACCTTATCCCAGCGTCTTTCAAAGAACGTGAGCTTGACTTTGGTCTGAACGGGACGGCCTTCATGATCGTTCGCATGGACGAGAATCCGCGCCGTGTCACCCTGATAATAAACGTTGCGCTCGGGCTGGGCGTAAGCGACTGTGTTGGCGCGGATACCTGTGAAACTCGCGCTGCCTTCCATCGTGCGGCGCGACGGATCGGTGACCTGCGCTTCGAGACGATATGTATAATCCCATGTGTCTGCGGCGTCAGGCGGCGGCACTACGAAATCTATGTCGAGGCGGCCATTGGCGTCGAGTTTTCCTTCGCCTTCCTGCACCATGTCGCTGCCGTAATAATAATGGCTGCTGCCGCTTCCAATATCTTTATCTTCAGCAGATGAATCGACGCCGAAATCATTGGACGCATCTTCGCCATCTTCTGAATCGCCGCCCCACCAAGAATAAGCGCGCGCGCGATAGATGTAATACTTCACGTCTGCGCGTGCGACGGGCGCGCCGAAAAAGTAGCGCGCGGAGACGTTGAACTTCGCGTGCTCTCCGACGTTCGCGTACTTCTGCGCGATTGTGACGCTCGCTTTGAATTCGGGCTTTTTGTATTCCTGTACGTCAAAGCTGCCGCTCGCTTTGTCTTCGCCGAGTTCAGCCGTGATGTTGTAAGTGCCGAGCGGCGCTTCGTCTGCGACTTCCACTTCGCCGCTAAACGTTCCGCGCGATGAAAGCGTCAATGATCGTTCGAGTATGCGTGCGCCGTTCGGGTCTTCAATGGAGACTGCGATCTGATTTCCGGCGGGTAGCTTGTAACCGTTTTCAGTCAAGCGGCGCAGGATGCCTTTGAAATAAATTTTCTGCGCCGGACGGTATACTGGGCGATCCGTGTAGATGTAACTCTTGAGATCGGCATTGCCGCCCGCATCTTCTTCGCTGCCGTCTCCGCCGAAGTAAAAGGAATCCAGATCGGAGACGGCGAAGTTGTCGCGCTCGCTTGCCGTCACAAGGTAAGTATTTTGCGCGGGCGTTGCGCTTTCTGATTCGCCTGATTCATCTTCGTCGTCGGCGTTGGCATTCGCTTCCTCTGCGTCGCTTTGTACATGACGCGGTTTATCGATTTTCGTTTGGAGAATGCCTTGATTGTTCGTTGCGCCGCGCTTGATCGTGTCGTGGCCTTTGATGATTTCAATCTGCGCGTTTTCACGCGGCGCGCCCGTTTTGCGGTCAACGGCGTAGACTAAAAGTTGCCCGTCGCTCGTCGTCTTTTGTACCAACGTCAAATCCGTGACCATCGCAATGCAGTACGCGCGCAAGCCTCCATTGATAGCTTCGATGAGATAAACGCCCGGCTCGCGCCTTCCGAGAGAGATCATGCGGCGGTCATATTCATCTTCCATCGGTGACAATTTTTCGCGCCAGCTACTGACGAGTTGATCCGGGTTAAGTAGCGGCACGCGCGCGTAATCCGCGACGTTGAGTGGCACGCGATTGCTTTCATCATCGTCCGCGTCCGCACGGAATTTGCGATTAAAGCTTTTGCGCGCGTCGTGTTGAAGTTGCGCGCGAACATAGCCGCGTATCGCTTTATAAATTGAGTTTTTGAACCCGCGTAGTTTTTCGAGAAACGTCGGCGCGCGTTTGTATTTTTCGCTGATTTGTTCCGCTTCATCTTCGCCGACTTGATGCGGGTTATCCAAGCCTTTGAAAAATTCGACCGGGTTGCGAACTTTGTAGACGCGAAATTCTAATTGATCTATGCCGTGATAATTGAGCGAGAGCCGTGCGCGGTCTGTCGTGGCGTAGGTATGATTAGTTAAAAGCGAAAAGAACGGCTTGCTGTTTTCATCGGGCGCTCTCGTATAAGAGGAATATTCGGGCAGCGTGTCGGGCGCAGTCTGCGCGGCGAAACTATTTTGCTGGCGCACGCGCTGGAACGAGAAGGCAAACACGAGCGCGATGACCGCGAGGTAACAGGCGAGGGTTGTGAAAAGTTTTCGACGGGTCATAAGTTGAACCTCACAGGCCGCGAAGCACGCGATGCGTTTCACTGAAGAATTTTCAAGCGATAAAAACCTAAAAAGTTGCGGTTGGTCATCACGGGACGCCAGCGCTTGTCTGGGTGTTCGTCAAGCACTTGGAGCCGCACTTTTTTGATCGTGCCGGAATCCGTAGGCGACGTGCCGGTATGGTAAACAACCCAGTCGTTAGCGCCGTTGGTTGCGTCATCTTCACCGGACAAATGGGCTTTGCCGAGAAAGATCATCACGTGATACGGAAATTTCTGTGCCCACGGTTGATAAAAGAAAAGCAGATCGCCGGGTTCGGCTTCGCGGCGGTCACGGTTGACGAACGTGGAGTTGAAATCTTTGAGCGTGCGTGCGTCTGCGAATTCGGAGAACGTGCCGTCGATCAAATCCATTTCTTTGAAGACGCCGGACTTTGCGCGGAAGAGTTTTTCGCCGAGCGGATTGCGCTCAAGCGTGTAAGCGCGAACGTCCGGCGCGAAAGGTTCATAGGCTGCGTCCATTTTGTGAAACCACAGCCGATTATGCTCGCGCAGCGCTTCACGCCAAGCAAAGCGCACGAGGCCAGCGCAATCGCGTTGCAAAGGCTTCCATGCGTCGCTCTGGTGATAAAACTGTAGTTCGGCGATGCTCGTAAACCAGCGTCGAAAGTTTTCGCGGTCATTGAAGGAACGCAGCCTGATGCAATCTGGAATACCGTTGCCTTTTGAATCATTCCAGAGGGCGGAGGCCGAAACAATTGGTTGCCGCGCGGCGTGCGCTTCGAGAGATGAACGGTTGCGGCAGGCAGAATTGAAGATGAGCGCGGCGGTAACGAGCGCCAAAGGAAACGAGATGTGAGCGATCAATCGCCTCACAAAGTTTAGCCTCACATAGTGAACAGAAAAACGCGCGGAAGTGTTTCAAAATGCGCGTTCGGTTTCCCCTTGATAATCGCCGTCGTCAGACAGAAACATTGCGGCCTGTTGTTTAATGCGCTCGACGAAACGAAAACTCGTGCGCGGTGCTAAGATATACGGTGAGCAGTGTGGACGCTAAAATAACATGAACGTCAAGCGTTGTCTCGCTTTAATTTTGAGTTGTGATACGCTCTCAATTACAAACCACAGAGGCTTTGCTTTGTACGCACGTTTGCAGTTACTTTTTTCGAGGCCGACGCCTAAAGATCAATCCGCCTGCATCTCAAACATGATATTGTATGCGCCACAATTCAAAGGAGGCGAGCAAACATGAAGCGTGAGCTTGAAGCGCTCGACCGCGCGAGCGAACTCGCCAGCGAACTTGAAATCAATCTCGCAGAGCTGGCGCAAACCTTAACCGGCGACGCGCAAACCACAGCCTTGCGTCTGCGCGACGACGCGGACAAACTCGCCGACACGCTCACGGCAATCTATCTTGAACTGGCGAAAGTCGAAGCCGCGCAAACACAGGCGCAAACAATAGAAACGGGCGCAGGTGAACAGGAAAGCGACGATCAATGATTATGCCGCGAACCAAATTGCGAAACATTCTGCGCCAAACTTTGTACGTTGCTTTTTTTACCATGCTGGCGTTACTCGTCGCATCCCGGCTTTCAACTTCATCTGCTGATATAAGCATCTCCAATCAGCCTGCTTCGGAAGGAAAGCCGATCACGCCCGCCGGATCGCTTGTGCTTGACCAGACGACGCGGCAACCGGCTGTCGGCGCGCTGCCCGTTGATTTTGTGCGCAGCCCTGACAAGAGTGCAGCGGACGGACGCGGACGTTATCTCGTCGCCGTCAACAGCGGTTTCGGTTTGCAATTTAATTCGGCGACGAATCGCGCGCAGCAATCTCTCGCCGTCATTGATCTTAACGCGCGGCCTGCGCCCGCCGTCATTCAAAACATTTATTTTCCGACGCCGCAGAGCGTCAACGTCGGCGTTTGCTTTTCGCCGCAAGCCGAACAGGACGGCGCATATACGCTTTATGCTGCGGGCGGCGTCGAGAATAAAATCTGGATGTTTCGCTTTCGCCCGGGCGCGACGCAGCCCATCACGCCCGCATCTTCGGGGCCAAACACTACGGTCGAAGCACCGTTTATAGACGTGAGCGGATTCACGAGTGCCGCGCCGTCAGAGCGTTACAACGATAACCACGCGCCCGTTTATCCGGCGGGACTCGCGATCAACGCCGACGGCAACACGCTCTACGTTGCCAACAATCTAGGCGATAGTCTCGGCATCGTCTCTAATTTGCGCGGTGAACGAAAACTCACGCGCATTGATTTGCACACGACGAACCGCGAGCAGAATATTTATCCTTACGCAGTCGTCGCGCTTCCCGCCGCGCCGAGCGTAAACTCGAACGATGCGGATACGGACGCGCAAACCGCAAAAGTTTATGTGTCCTGTTGGAACGCCGCTTCAATCGCCGTCATTGATCCGCGCCAACCCAAGCGCATAGTTCGCACCATCGCTGTCGGTAGCCATCCAACCGCAATGCTTCTCAACAAATCAGGCACGCGCCTGTACGCAGTCAATTCAAACGATGATAGCGTCTCCGCGATAGACACTGCGAGTGACCGCGAAATCGAACGCATCAACGTTCGCCTCGCCGAAAACGCGCCACTTGGCAACAGTCCCGAAAGCCTCGCCTTGAGCGCAGACGAAGCCACGCTCTACGTCGCTAACGCACACAGCAACACGGTCGCCGTCGTTGAATTAAAGGCAGAAGAAGAAAGCAAGAAACTTCAGAACCATCAACGCGAAATTTCCGCGAACAATTCAGTCGTTAGCCGTAGCCGTGTGCATGGATTTATTCCGACAGGCCAATATCCGTCGGCGCTCGCCGTCGTTAATCAAACTCTTTTTGTCGGTAACGGCAAAGGCACGGGTGTCGAAAATTCTTCCGTCGTCGTCAACAATTCAGGGCGCGCCCCGAACGTTCCCAATGATCGTTTTCCAAAAGGGCGTGGGCGCGGTGGCGGGCAGGGCGGCGAATACAGCGTAGCGATCATCACGGGCAACATCAGTCGTATTGATGAACCAAATGCCCAGACGCTCGCGCGCTACACAGAGCAAGCGATGCGCAACAACAAACTGATCGGCTCCGCGCGCACAAAGCTCTTCAACAATCAATCTCCGATCAAACACGTCATCTACATCATCAAGGAAAATCGCACATACGATCAAGTCTTTGGTGATATCGAACGCTCCGGCGATAACCAAGCGGCGGACGGCGACGCCTCGCTCGCCATCTTCGGCGCAAGTGACGCGGCACGTTCGCCAAAAGGCGCGGCGCAGAACATTACGCCGAACCACCGCTCGCTCGCCTTGCGTTTCGGCCTGCTTGACCGCTTCTTCGTCAATGCCGAAGCCAGCCCTGACGGGCACAACTGGTCAACCGCCGCCTTCTCGACAGACTACGTTGATAAAGCTTTTCGCTGGGATTACGGCGGGCGCGGGCGCGGCTATGACTACGAAGGTTTTAATCGCTTGCCGAACTTTAATCCGATGAAAGAAACGCCGCCGATTTTTAGCGCGCCCATCACGGCAGACGATCTCGCGGGCTACATGCGACGCTTCGTTCCATACCTGCACGGCGCACAGGACGTGGCTGAACCCGCAACGCTTTATTTGTGGGATGCCGCCGCCCGTGCCGGATTAACTTACCGTAATTACGGCGAATTCATCGGCACGATTTCTGCCGCAGACCTCGTTGCGATAAATAAGAATCAAGCCAAATCTTACCCGGACATATCGCCGAACGTTTCCGCAGTGCCGACCAAGAAATCGCTCGAAGATCATTACAGCGCGACGTTTCGCAATTTCGATATGAACACGCCGGACGCGATGACCGTCAATTCTTATCGCGCCGCGAAAGAAAACGCGAAGGAAGCGGGCACGCGCTCCGGCGTCGATCCTTTAATCAGCGATGCTAATTCCGACGAACGCTTGCGCGGCACATCGCGTCTCGGCGCGTGGCTCGAAGAATTTCGCGGCCTTGTTGCGGACAAAGACGCAGGGCGCGCTGATCGTCTGCCGAATCTTTCGATGCTTCGCCTCTCGAACGATCATACTGAGGGACTCGCTGCCGGAAAGCCTACGCCGCAATTCTTCGTCGCCGATAACGACTATGCGCTTGGCCGTCTCGTCGAAGCCGTCTCAAACAGTTCTTACTGGAAAGACACCGCCATCGTCGTCGTCGAAGACGATGCGCAGGACGGCCCAGACCATGTTGACGCGCATCGCTCCGTCGCGCTCATCATCTCCGCGTACAATCGTCCCGGCGCACTCGTGCATGAATATCACTCGACGGTAAGTTTGGTTCGCACGATAGAATTGCTCTTAGGCATTCAACCGATGAATCAACTCGATGCGACTGCCGCGCCGATTGATGTTTTTCAGGAACGCGCAGATTTGCGTCCATACACAGCGCAACTACCAAACGTTGCAGTGGACAATCTGCTCGCGCCGCCCGCGCGCGACCGCGAAATCGCACGTTGGATGCGGCGCACACGCGAGCAGGATTTCGCGCACCCGGACATGGCCGACGCGCGCACGTTGAATGAAATTATCTGGTTCTCCGTGCGCGGCGCGAAACAATCTATGCCGCAGGCGGCGCGCCTTCCTGCCTTTGAAGCGCTGCCGAAACCTTCTGCTGAAGAGGAAGAAGCGCGCGAAGAGAAACTCGCCGCATCACAGTCACAACGCGGGAGAAGTCGGCGGGAAGATGATTGAACAAACAAAAGCCTGCTTGAATGTTCAAGCAGGCTTTTTATCTTTAGCCTTTGACTATCGAAAATTTACAGGCGTTATGCCTTGACGAATTTCATGGCGACGCCGTTCATGCAGTAGCGCAGTCCCGTTGGCTTCGGGCCGTCGTTGAAGACATGGCCGAGATGCGCGTCACAGCGTGCGCACAACACTTCTGTGCGCGGCTCGCCGGGGATACTTTTGTCAACGTTCTCGCGCACGTTTTGTTTGGCAATCGGCGCCCAGAAACTAGGCCAACCCGTGTGCGAATCAAACTTTGTTTTGGAAACGAAGAGCGGCAGCGCGCACGATACGCATTGAAATGTGCCGCCGTCGTGAACATCGTTGAGCGGGCTTGAATACGGCGCTTCGGTTCCCTGTTGTCGTGTCACGTCATACTGTTCCGGCGTTAGAATTCGCTTCCACTCGGCGTCTGTTTTAATAACCCTTCTGAACGGAAGGTTAGTCGCCGCCCTGCCAGCGTTTGTTCTTTTAGAGTGATCCAGCGCGGCCGAAGCAAGCACTGATTTGGAAAGAACCGCAACGGCTCCCAATGTGAGGCCGGATGTTAAAAAGAAGCGCCTGTTCATAATTGCTAATCTCCAATGTAATGAATGTTCGGAATCGTTCGACTAATGTCAGATGCACGACGCGGGCGTTTGTGTTGCATCCGGCGCACCAACTAAATATCCGTTTGTTTTTAACCACCGGCGAATTTCATCAGGCAAGAAAGCGTGTGCGTTGGCCGTGAAATTGTGTCACAATTGTTTTCGCAATTCTTCTGTCACAGCATAACCGGAGCGCCGCAAATTTACGCATCACGGGCGCGACGGGTTACGTTCGGCGCAAAAATTCAAGGCACAGATTACAGATTAAGGACTCTGCTCGCTATGGGATTTTCAGCAATTGATTATGCCGTGCTGATTGTTTATCTCGTCGGCATTACGATCTTCGGCACGCTTTTTCGCGGCTCGCAACGCACCGTCAAAGATTATTTTCTCGGCGCGAAAAACACTTCGTGGATCGTCATCAGTCTGTCAATCGTGGCGACGGAAACAAGCACGCTGACGTTGATCGGCGTGCCCGCGCTAGCCTTTTCCATTTACGCGAAGCCGGAACAGGGCGGCAACTTCACTTATCTGCAAGTCGTGCTCGGCTATCTTGTGGCTCGCATCATCATTAGTCTGTTATTCATTCCAGCTTACTTTCAAGGCGATCTGTTAACGGCTTACGAACTATTAAAGCGTCGGTTCGGCGCGAAGACGAAAAACTTTGCCGCGTCGCTTTTTCTCATTATGCGCGCGCTTGCGGAAGGAGTGCGCGTCTTCGCCGCATCGCTTGTCTTGAGCGCAGTCTTGAGCACAAGTCTTCCCGGTTGGCCGCATCTGTGGCTCTGGTCAATCATCATCGTCGGCGTGCTGACGCTCGTTTACACTTTTGAAGGCGGCATCGCGGCGGTGATCTGGACAGATTTGATTCAACTCATTATCTACATCGGCGGTTCACTACTCGCCGCCTACGAGTTAATTCATCTAGTGCCCGGCGGCTGGACGCAGATTGCTGTGGACGGGCGCGCAGCAAACAAGTTCCAACTTTTTTCTTTCGCGCGCGATTTCACCGTGCCGTTTACTTTCTGGGCGGGACTGTTGGGCGGTACATTTCTGACGATGGCCTCGCACGGCACGGATCAACTTCTGGTGCAGCGCCTTCTCACGTGCCGCAACAAACGCGATAGCCAGAAGGCACTCATCTTCAGCGGCATTGTCGTGCTCTTTCAATTCACGCTTTTTCTGTTGATCGGCGTGATGCTTTTTTCTTACTACAAAGCTTTTCCATTGACGGGTACGCTTGAAAGCAACGATCAGATTTTTCCGACCTTTATCGTGCAGCGCCTGCCGCATGGCGTCGCCGGACTCGTCATTGCCGCAATCTTCGCCGCCGCGATGTCCAACTTGAGCGGCTCGCTCAACTCGCTCGCGTCAACTACCGTGCTTGATTTCTACAAACCGCTCGCGGGCAGAAATGCGACGGACGAACAGCTACTGAAACTCTCGCGCTGGATGACGGCGATGTGGGGCATTATTCTGATCTGCATTGCTATCGTCGCAAGCAATATCAAATCCGTCTTCACCGCCGGACTCACTATCGCCTCAATCGTTTACGGCCCGATGCTCGGCGCATTCCTTCTCGGCGTTTTAACGAAACGCGCAACGCAGCGCGGCGTGATGACGGGCATGGCCGCCTCGCTTATCTTCATGTTGCTCATTTGGTATTACACAACCGTCGCGTGGACTTGGTACGTGCTGATGGGCACAATCGTCTGTCTCTTCGTCGGCTATTTCGTCAGTCTCACCGGTGAGCAAACGACTGTTATTACTGAGCCGTTAACAGACGAGGCTAAAGGTTGATACACGAGTAAGCAACTTCACTCTAATGATTGACTTGAAGCAAGAACGGCTGATACTTTTCTGCATCTGCCGAAGTCTTCTCATAAGGCCGCAGCTGCTCTGCTCCGCCTGAATCGGAAGCTGTTGGCGGGCGGCGGTTCAACTTCAGTATCATCAAAATAGGAATCAATCTAAAGTGACATTCTTTCGTTCAATCATCCATACGCTCATCGCACTGCTGCTCATTGCTTGCTGGTGCAGCCCGCCTTTTGCCGCCGTATTGCTCGCAGGGGATTTTTACGACGAACCGGGCGTGCGCTTGCTTAATCAACCAATCGGCGAATACCGCGCGCGGCGGCAAAGGCTGTTGTCAGAAATCAAAGACGGCGTAGTGGTAATTCTCGGTAACGTTGAAGAAGGCGCGGGTGTTGAGGCGCGTTACCGACAAAATAACTGGATGGCTTATCTGACGGGCGTGCGGACGCCCGAAGCCGCTTTGATGCTTGTGCCGCCGGGACTGGCATCAGAGAAAGGCGCGCGCGAAATCGTTTTTATTCCGCCGCGTAATATGCGCGCCGAACGTTATACGGGCGTGCAACTCGCGCCGGACGATGAAGCCGCAAAAACTTTTGGCGTCGAACGCGTGCTGCCGACAACGATCAACAGTTCAACTGTCGGCACTGCGATGACAGGAGCGATGGCGACGACACAGGATCGTGCGGCGAGCGATAATCTTTTCTTGAAGCTAAAAGAAGCGGCGTTGCTTCCGGCTTTTAAGAACGCGCAGGGACAAAGCGGGATGAAACTCTACACGATTGCGCCGCGAAGATTGCGCGACGGCCTTGTGCGCGAGTATCAATTCGTCGAACGAGTGAAAAAAGAGTTGCCGGGTGTGGAAGTGGTTTCCGTCGCAAACGTCGTCGCAGAAATGCGCAAGGCGAAATCGTCTGCCGAACTAGCTTTGCTGCAAAAGGCAATTGACATTACGGGCGAAGCCGAACGGGATGTGGCGCGGGCACTGAAGCCGGGCATGTACGAGTATGAAGCGCAGGCGATTATTGAAGCAGCTTTCACACGACGCGGCGCGGAGCGTCCCGGCTTTCCTTCGATTATCGGCAGCGGTCTTTATTCGACGATCTTGCACTACAGCGAAAACCACAAGCGGATTAACGCGGGCGATTTGGTCGTCTGCGACATCGGCGCGGAATATTCGCTGTACACGGCGGACATCACGCGCACCTTTCCGGCTGACGGCAAATTCAACGCGCGCCAACGTGCCGTTTATCAACTCGTGCTCGACACGCAAGCCGCCGCCGCCGGTTCTTGGAAGCAGGGCATGACGCAGCTTGATCTAAATCTCTTCGCGCAGAATTTCATGCGGCAAAGCACGCTTCGCGCGAAAGATGTGGACGGGCGCGAATACACGATGGAACATTTCTTTGTTCATGGTCTCGGCCATTATCTAGGCATGGACGTGCATGATGTTGGCAATTACAGTCGCCCTTTGCAGCCCGGCGAAGTGTTCACCATCGAACCCGGAATCTACATTCAAACGGAAAAGCTCGGCGTGCGGATCGAAGATGATTACGTCATCACGCCGGAGAACACAGTGCGGAAACTTTCGTCGGCGATTCCGTCAACTCCCGATGATGTTGAGAAACTGATGGCTGAATCTGCCGCGCGACGCGTTAATCGCTAGCACATAAACTCTCATCCCGGACAATGTACACATCACAGATTAATCAACTTTGAACTCGGCCTTTAACCTCTTTTGCAAGCGGTCTATTATGCCAGCGACGTTTGCCGCCCGTTGTTTGCAAAACGCTCATCGTGCCCATGTAGCCGTAGCCGAAAAAGAAGAGCAGCAGAAAAGGAATCGTGCCCCACATGTGCATTCGCGCCGCATAAGCCATCGCGCACAGGAAATAAACAGCGAAGGATAATTCCAGCAGCGGCAGCCACCCGCGCTTGCGTTTATATTTCTTCCCTTTCCATGCAGCATCGTCGCTTCCCGCTTCGACTTTGTACTTGGGCGTGCGGACGAATTCCGTTTGCCAGCCGAGCAAAGCTTCGAGCACCGCGCGCGCATTCGAGAAAGCAAGCCCGATGCCGATTGCCATCACGAGCGGCAAATGTAGTAAACGCTTCGCGCGCTGTCGCGGCGCGTCGAGATACCAAACGGCTGTGCCGTAAAAGAGAATGACAGAGAGGGTCGAGAAAAAAAGCAGCGGCACATCGAAAAGCATCAAGTGATAAAAGCCTTGATTATAGCGGACAAGCAAAAGCGGAAATTGCAACACGCTCACCAGAATCATTAGCGGATAACTAATGTTGCCCGTTAAGCGAAAGAACATTTCGAGCTTCACACGAAACGGCAGCGCCGCGCGCCAGATACGCGGGTACAACTTTATGCCGACTTGCATCACGCCCTTTGCCCAACGCCTTTGCTGCGCCTTGAACGCATTGATCTCGACGGGAATTTCCGAAGGCGCGTCTTCGTCCAGAAGATACACGAAACGCCAGCCCATCAACTGCGCGCGGAAACTCAAATCCGTGTCTTCCGTCAACGTATCGTGCTGCCAACCGCCGCTCATCTCGATCGCTTTGCGACGCCAGATACCGGCAGTTCCGTTGAAGTTGAAGAAGCCGCCCGCGCGATTGCGTACCGTTTGTTCGACGACGAAATGACCGTCGAGCATAATGGTTTGCAGGCGCGTGAGTAGATTATAAGAACCGTTGATGTGCGACCAACGCATCTGCGCGCAGGCGACGAGTGAATCCGTGAAGTAATGTATAAGCTTGCGCAAGCAATCCGGCTTCGGCACGAAATCGGCATCGAAGATCGCAACGAACTCACCGCGCGCCGTTCTTAATCCGTTCTCAAGCGCGCCAGCTTTGAAGCCCGTCCGATCCGTGCGATGAATATAGTGGACGTCGAAACCTTTGCGCCGATAGTCTTTGACGAGACGCTTTGTTAAGTCTTGCGTCTCGTCCGTCGAATCGTCGAGCACTTGAATTTCAAAGCGTTCACGCGGGTAATCAATCTGCGTCACCGCGTCCAACAATCGTTCGACGACGTACATTTCATTGAAGAGCGGAAGTTGCACTGTGACGACGGGCAAATCTTCTTCTGAGAACAAAGCTAAAGGTTGCGGCTCGATGCGGCGATAACGCCAGAAATCATAAACTTGCTTGATGCGGTATGCGCCGTAGAGCGCGAGCACTGTGAGCACAGTGAAATAAAGCGTGAGGATTGTCCAGTCAAACGCATCCAGCCGATAAAGCGGGCTGATGTTGCGTGCGGTCTTTGCAACCGACACGCTGATGTATTTTTCGCTCCAGTCTTTGAGCTTCTCAATGAGCGAGGATGCGATCAAAAATGCCTGTGGAAACATATCAATCAGACTGCTAAATATTTGAACCGCCGCTATTGTTGATGTCTCCCGGCGGCTGATTACTGAATGGCGGTGCAGTTGGAGGAACATAGCCAGCGCCACCGTAACCGCCACTGCCGGGTTGTCCACCGAAAGGTTGCGATGAAGGAGGAACGCCCGTGCCGCCATCGCCTTTGCGTTTCTCAAGGAGTGCGACGGCAAGAAGTCCTCCGAGTGTCGCGAAGATTGCGAGCAGCACGGATTCGATCAATGCACCGGGAATTGACAATAACAATCGCTCGGAGAATGGTTGCGATTGCACAGCTTCTAATTGAGCGCGCACTTGATCGCCGACATCCGGATTAAACCGCCCAAGCATATTGATCGCAACGGAACTAAACGCCGCGCCCGTAATAACTTTGAGCGGAAGTCCAATGAGGACGTTAATCAGTGCGCCGATGCCGCCCGCAATCGCGCCGAGCAACGCGCCGTCGCCGAGTTTCACAGGAGTCGCCGACTTTTGAATGTATAAATAAACAGCGAGCGCTCCGCCAAGTACCGCCCATGCGCAGCAGCAGGCATTGAAAAGATTAACAAAGGGAATCGCTGACAGTAGTCCCAGCGCGACGCCGCCGATGATCGCCGGTTGCAGTTTATTGTTGTTCATAGCTCATGCACACTTCTTTCGTTTGATGAAGAGAGTCGCGCCCGAAGATCGCGCCAATTGGTCCGGCTTAAATCTACTAATCCGGGCAGAACATAAAACACAGACACAGCACCGACGAACGCGCCCGTTGCAAAACGAGAAACATGCGTATTGTTCCAGACGCCAAAGAAGCCGAGCGTCCAATCAATCGCCAAAGGCATCAACGCCGCGACGAGCCACACGCGCGGCGGCGCAACCGTCTTCCGCACATCGCGTACTAAAGGATAAATGAGCGAACCGACAGCGAATCCCACGTAGAGACCCGTGCAACGCGCGCACACCGCCAACGGGTAATTTTCGATAAAGAACGAACGTGCGGGAAGTTGGTGGCACGCCAAACTAAATCCGCGATAGATTGAGAAGGCGAGAAGAAATCGATTATGCGCCAGAGCCAACGGCGCAAGAAAGATCAAACAAAGCAACACGCACGCGAACGTCGCCAACGCCAGCCAGACGAAAAGCGGTCGCGTCTTCGACAAATCGTTCCACGCAAACTGTGTAGCATCGTTAAGAGCGTAGGCGCGCATTATCATTTTGGATAGAAGTTAAGCGTCGCAAGCTTTGCGGACAGCGCGCTTCACTTTGTCGCACCTATCCGGCAAAGCTTTTCCTTTAGAAACGAATCACCGCGTCGGGGCCGCCTTCGACATGTACCGTGTCAATAAAGCGTATGTGATGAGAGTCAGTCGTCATCACAAGCGAGTGCGTGCGTTTGCCTGAGCCGAAGAAGCGCACGCCTCTCAAAAGAGCGCCGTCCGTCACGCCCGTCGCCGCAAAGATAATTTTCTTGCCCGGCGCGAGATCAGATGTGTCATAAACTTTATCTGGATCGTTGATGCCCATCTCGCGCAGGCGTCCTAGCACAGTTTCACGATCCGGCACTTTATTTTTGTCTACGTCGAGGCGCTCTGGATCAAAGACGAGCCGTGCTTGAATCTCGCCATTCAAACACTTCATCGCCGCCGCCGTAATCACTCCTTCGGGCGCGCCGCCGATGCCCATCAGCGCGTGTATGTTCGTGCCCGCTACCGCCGCCGAAATTCCTGCCGACAAATCGCCGTCGGAAATAAGTCTTATACGCGCTCCCGCTTCGCGCACATCGTTAATCAACTTTTTATGGCGCGAACGATCAAGCGTTATCACCGTCAAATCTTCGATGTCGCGTCCCAGGCGGCGTGCAATGTTTTTTAGATTGTCTTTCACCGGCGCATCTATATCAATCGCGCCGCGCGACGAAGGGCCGACGACAATCTTATCCATATAAATGTCGGGCGCATTAAGCAGGCCGCCGCGCTCTGCCGCCGCGAGGACGGCGATGGCATTGTTGGCTCCGAGCGCGCACAGGTTTGTGCCTTCGAGCGGATCAACGGCGATGTCAACTTCGGGAAACGTCTCGCGCAAATCTTGGCTTGTGGCATGGCCGCCGCCGACCTCTTCTCCAATGTAAAGCATCGGCGCTTCGTCGCGCTCGCCCTCGCCAATCACAATGCGCCCGCGCATCGGCACGGTGTCCATCACTTCGCGCATCGCTTCGACGGCGACATGATCCGAGAATTTACGATCTCCCTGTCCCATCGTGCGCGCCGAAGCAATCGCCGCCGCCTCGCACACGCGCAAGAAATCCAGAGATAGTTCGCGCTCGGTTCTTAACTCATAGCCCATTTCGATTTGCTCTCCCTTGTTTCCATAATATGCGCGGACGCGAACACTCGCGTGAATCTGAAATTTTGCTCGCGTGGATAACAAAAATGCTTCGGTATCTTAACAGAGAGTGCAGGATTCACAGAGGAAGAAATGCTTCTTTACCTCAACTTTAGAGTTTTCAAATAAAGGTTTGACAAAAGCGGGGGGGGAAATACTCTAATAACATTCACAGGCTCCTCTGCCAGCATCGTGGATGCTCTAGCTATCAGCCTCAACATTACGCTTGCTCACGAACAGGAGTAGAAATAAAACCTCGGTTCAGATGATGCTTTCCTCGTGTTGGATAGAAATGGCAATGGAGTAATTGACAATGGCACAGAACCGTTCGGCAACTTTACTCCGCAACCATCAGCGGCGCATCCAAACGGCTTCTTAGCTTTAGCGGAATATGATAAAGCGGAGAACGGCGGCAACGGTGATGGTGTGATTGACAACCGTGATACGATCTTCTCTAGCTTGCGTCTGTGGCAGGACACTAACCATAACGGCATCTCCGAACCGGACGAGTTACATACCTTGCCGGAACTCAGAGTAGAATCCATTGCGCTTACCTACAAAGCGTTAATGCGCAAGGATCAATACGGCAACGTCTTTCGATATCGAGCGAAAGTTGACGACGCGCAACATTCTCATGTCGGTAGGTGGGCTTATGACATGTTCTTTGTCGGCATACATTGAGCCGAAGTCATAACCTTTGAATGGACAATTACCCGCGAATCTCAATTGAGATTCGCGGGTAATATTTCGTCTAGCAAGAACCAGAGACTTTACTTACCGGAGCTATATCGTTCGTAATGCGGCTCGCCGGAGAGTTCATATTGATTGAGGAAATTCCACGCGCGGGCGTTTACCTCTTTGGCGATCATATAATAGTTATGATCGTGGTTAGGAATTTCAGTAAGCTGCACGCTAAAGCCGCGCCTGTTCAGCATATCGCGCGTGGCACGGACATCCGCTAGCGGATAGCCTTGGTCTTTCGTGCCCACGTAGATGGCAAGCGGTATCTTGCGCTTCGCATAGTCAAGGAGCGAGTCATCTTCCTTTGTCAATGCGCCTGCGTGAACTGCTGCTGCGGCAAAATATTCTGACTCAAGCAAAGACATATAAAGGCCGAATGTTGCTCCCGCTGAATGACCGAAGAGATACACGCGGCGCGGATTAACCGGACACTTCGCTTTAACGGCTTCCACCACATCATGCAAAAACTCCGGGTTATCTTCCTGCATAGACCAGTGCGAAGAATCTTGCGCGTCCGGCCCGGCCAGAATGATTCCCTCTTTGTCCGCGAGGTCTCTCCACTTCTCTACGAGCAGCGAACCGTTACGCCCTGATCCGTGAAGCATCAGGACAAGCGGTGCGGGCTTCTCAGCCTTAATCGAATCCGGCACATAAAGATAATAAGCGCGCTTTTTGCCCTGTGATTCGAGCGATTCCCTTGTGATTTTGCTCGTCGCGGCAGACGCGGCAATAGGCAACAAGACGATGGCGAAGAACAGCGTGAGGAACTTTTTCATAGTTTTCTCCATATCGGTTGATTTTGATGGACAGTTGAAACGCTTCGCTTAATCTGCCGCGACTGCTTCGCGCGATTCCGCCGGACGCCATGGTGGAAGAGTTTTGCGGGCGGCCTTTTCTTTCTTTAAGCCGAGCGCCCAATCCGCCTGCATCAAAGTGTGTATGTCGCGCGTGCCCTCGTAGATAATCGCCGCTTTGCAATTGCGCAGGTAACGTTCGACAGGGTAATCGTTTGAATAACCGTTTGCGCCGTGAACTTCGATTGCCATTGACGCGGCCTTTTCGCTTCTGATAGTCGCCTGCCATTTGGCGAGGCTTGTTTCTTTCGCGTTTGGACGCCCCGCATTCTTTAAGTATCCGGCGCGCAGCCACAGCAGATGCGACATCTGGTAGTCGGCTTCCATCTCTGCAATTTTTTGTTTGACGAGTTGATGATTGGCGATCTTTGTCCCAAAGGTTTCGCGCGTGTTGGCGTAAGCGATTGACGCATCACGTGAGGCGCGAGTGATGCCGGTTGCTCCCGCCGCGACGGTATAGCGTCCCTGCTCCAAAGCGAACATGGCAATCTTGAATCCTTCACCTTCTTCGCCCACCAAATTCTCTTTCGGCACGCGCACGTCCTGCAAAGAAAAGTAGCCCGTGTTGCCCGCGCGTATGCCGAGTTTGCCATGAAGCGTGCCCGAAGAAAAACCTTTCATCGTGCGTTCAACGATAAAGCATGACATCCCCGTGTGATCGCGCTTGCGTCGTTTCTCTTCATTTGTCCAGCAAAAGAAAAGGAATTGATCCGCGACATCGCCCAGACTAATCCACATCTTTTCGCCATTCAAAACATACTCATCCTCTTCGCGCCTTGCAGTTGAGCGTGAACCGACAACATCGGAGCCTGCGCCCGGTTCTGTGAGTCCATACGTCGCAATTTTTTCACCGCGCGCCGCAGGCACAAGATACTTACGCTTTTGTTCTTCCGTGCCCCAACTGTACAGCGTCAGCGCATGAAGACCCGTATGCACGGACATAATCACGCGCATGAACGTATCGACGGCTTCGAGTTCCTCGCACACTAATCCAAGCGAAATGTAATCAAAACCAGCGCCGCCGTATTCTTCCGGGATGCACACGCCGAGTATGTTCAGTTCCGCCATTTTGTCTAAGATGGAACGATCAAATAATTGCTTTTCGTCCAACTCTTTGATGCGCGGCGCGACTTCGTTTCTCGCAAATTCGCGCACGGTCTGGCGAATCGCTTTGTGGTCTTCGGTCAATTCAAAATCAATCATCTGTCATCTCTTTCTATACGAACTGCGTAATATGTATTGCAACGAAGCTAATTCTACATCAACGATTCTACATTACCGAAAGCCGCGCGCGAAAGCGACGCAACTGCCGCTTGTGTTTCATGCTCATATCGCATCGTGGCCTTTTGCTCTGCTATAATTCGCCGCATGTCACCTGAAAAAAAGAAACGCGAATCCAACATCGTCCAAATAGGTTTGGTGCAGATGACCTGCGCTCCCGAACCCGAAAAGAATCTCGAAAAGGCCATCGCGCGCACGCACGAAGCGGCGGACAAAGGCGCGCAAATTGTCTGTCTACAGGAACTCTTTCGCTCGCAATATTTTTGCCAGACAGAAGACACGGAACTCTTCAAACTCGCCGAAACGATTCCGGGCGAAAGCACAGAGAGACTTTCGCAAGTCGCACGCGAACGCAACATCGTCATCATCGCTTCGCTTTTTGAAAAACGCACCGCAGGGCTTTATCACAACACGGCGGTCATACTCGATGCGGACGGACGACTGGCGGGCAAGTATCGCAAGATGCACATCCCGGATGATCCTTTGTACTACGAAAAGTTTTATTTTACGCCGGGCGATTTAGGCTTTATGACGCACGACACGCAGCACGGCAAGATCGGCGCGCTCGTGTGCTGGGATCAATGGTTTCCCGAAGCGGCGCGGCTGACGGCGCTTTCCGGCGCAGAGTTTCTTTTTTATCCGACGGCCATCGGCTGGCTGCCGGATGAACAAGATGAAATGAACACTGCGCAGCACGAAGCTTGGGAAACAATCCAGCGCGGCCACGCCATCGCCAACGGCCTCTTTGTCGTCGTCGTCAATCGCGTCGGTGAGGAAGGCAAACTAAAATTCTGGGGACAATCCTTCGTCGTTGATCCGTTCGGGCGCATCATCGCCAAAGCTTCCGCAGACAAAGAAGAAGTGCTGATCGTTCCATGCGATTTAAGCAAGATAGATGAGACCAGACAAAACTGGCCTTTCTTGCGTGATCGTCGCATCGAATCATACAAAGATTTACAATTTCGCTTTCTCGAAAGAGACCCGCAGGGCAAGTGATGACGAAGCAGCAAACTCCCGCAGCGCTCGGCTATCACATGCCGCCCGAATGGTACAGGCACGCAGCAACGTGGCTCGCGTGGCCGAAAGACCCGCTGACGTGGCCTGAACGCGTGCCGCAGGCCGAAGAGATTTTCCTGCGCATGATCGAAGCCCTCGCGCCGCACGAGACAGTCAACGTTCTCGTTGATGATGAAGCAACGGAAACCTCTGTCAAAGAGCGCTGCAACTTTCCCGCAGCCGCTAACGTGCGCTTTCACCAAATCGAAACCGTTGATTCGTGGATACGCGACTACGGCCCGAATTTTCTCTTGAGCAACACAGGCGAACTCGCTTACAACGATTGGACGTTCAACGCGTGGGGCAACAAATACGAAGAGTTAAAAAGAGACGATGCGATTCCGAAGCACTTGCAAAGCACTTTGAATATTCCGAATGTGCCGCGCTTTGAACCGGGGATTGTTCTCGAAGGCGGCTCAATTGATGTGAACGGCGCGGGCGTCGTGATGACGACAGAGCAATGCCTTCTCAACCCGAATCGCAATCCGCAACTTGACCGCGTTCAGATTGAAGCGCGTTTGAAAAATTATCTCGGCGTCGAACAGGTTTTGTGGCTTGGGTTTGGCATCGCGGGCGACGACACGGACGGCCACATAGACGACATCGCGCGCTTCGTTTCAAGCGATACGATTGTTTGCGTTATGGAAGACGATCCGGCAGACGAAAACTATCAACTCTTACAAGATAACTACAAACGGCTCTCGCTCGCACGCGACGCACACGGCAAAGACTTCAACATCATACAGCTTCCGATACCCGGCTACATCGAAGGCCGCGAAGGAAGATTGCCCGCTTCTTACGCCAACTTCTACATCGCCAATTCCGTCGTGCTTCTTCCCGTTTATGGACACGTTAACGACACGCGCGCGATAGAGATTCTTCAACGACTGTTCACACATCGCAAAGTCATTCCCATCAACTGCGAACCGCTCATCTGGGGCATGGGCGCAATCCACTGCGTCACGCAACAGCAACCGGCGTCAGTAAAGATGCAAGCGGTATAATCATAATTGTACCGCTGAGTTAAAGTTATGATTTCCACGAAGCACAAATCAAAGTTGCCTCACACGCTTTCTTATCCTGTGGGTGCTGAAGCCGTGAGCGAGAGCTTAAAGGGTGTTCCGCAAGAGCCTGTTTTGAGCATCGGTTTTTATAATAAGCCAACGATATTCGCTTCCGAATTTAGAAAGTTGCGTGATAGTAAGTCTCCATATCCGATATTCAACGCGACATTCAGGCACATTCAGCCGGGGCTTTCTGCGAGCAATCAATTTATCGCGGAGGGTTGGTACGAAGAGACATGGGAGCTATCCGTGTATCCTGTCCCGCGCGAGCATAAGTCGGTGGCGCGACAGGTGCTACTTTCCGAAGGGCTGCCCCAAATCAAGAAATGGCTCTGCGCTGAACGCCCACCGTCTTGGAAGCAGGGGCGCAAGCATTGCGAAATCTTCTTTGTTGAGAGCGATGGGCGTATTATCGTGCGTGAGAGCGGCGCGGCATAACAACGCCATGCAGCCGACGGCGAGTCAGCTTGTTTCTCATCGTAAGCTTGTGTGGATTTGACGTTGTGCGCGCGGCGGCAGATGCGGGCACTATGCCTTTCACCTCTTAAACTTTGGCCGTTGCAAAATCCCGCGTTTTTTCGTATCTTCATTGTAGATACAAAGGAGATTGCTATGAAAGTTCAAATTCAGAAATGGGGCAATAGCCTTGCCTTGCGCATTCCCAAATCCTTTGCCGTTGAATCAAAGGTTACGCAGGGGTCAATGGTCGAAGTATCTTTGGAGCAAGGAAAAATAGTCGTCGTTCCCGTCGCCGAGCCGGAGTTCACACTTGAAGACCTTCTGGCGAAAGTCACCAAGCGTAACTTGCATGAAGAGACGGACACGGGAAGCGCCGTCGGGAAAGAGGTCTGGTGATGGCATACGTTCCTGATCGTGGAGATGCTGTGTGGATTAATTTCAATCCTCAAGCCGGACATGAGCAGACTGGCAGGCGTCCGGCCATTGTTCTCTCACCTGTCTCATACAATCGAAAAGTGGGGCTGGCTATTTTCTGCCCTATTACGAACCAAATCAAAGGCTATCCCTTTGAGGTTGTAATTCCCGCAAACTCGAAGGTAACGGGCGCGGTGCTATCGGATCAAGTAAAGAATTTGGATTGGAAAGTCAGAGATGCGGAGCTAATTGTCAGGCTTCCGGCTTCTGTGACGGATGAAGTATTAAAGAAGCTCAAAACGTTGCTTTGAAAGGCAACGCGAAAGTACAACAAGCCATTTAACCGGAGGAGGCGATAGCATCCTTCTCATAGTATTCGTTCCGTGCGGGTTCCGTGAGTGCTTCGCGCCGCTCAATTCTAAAATTCAGCTTCTACCGTTCGCTTCCAGCATTTTCCGTGCGGAGTCTTTCGCTTCCTCTAGTGTGCTGATGCGCCCATCGAGTTGCATTTCGTAAACGGCCTTCAAGATTTTTCCGAACAACGGTGAAGGTTTCAAGCCCATTTCCTGTAAGTGTCTGCCCATTAAAATCTCTGCGGGCGCGCGTTGTTCGACTTCTAATTCTCTCGCCCGATGGATAAACCATTCCTGCGCTTCCGCCCCGTACCACTTTTCGCGCGGCACCCAATCAGCATTGCGTCCCAAAGAATCCGCCCGCGCGACACGATATAGCAAATCCAATTCGCAGCGGCGCGCGAGACGACGAAACGCGCCGTCGCCGATCTCTTGACGTTTTCTGTAGAACTCGCCCGGCTTCAAATGATCGCGCACGAGTGCGACGACCTGCGCGCGCACATCGTAGCCGTTTATCGTATGAACGTTTATGCGTTCAAGAAAACTTTCCGTCGGCTGAACGCCCGCTTCTTCGTGGCCGCGTGAGCGTATCCGTCCATCTATAAATTCGGTGGTAGCGGGCTTGCCGAAATCATGGCAGAGCGCGGCAAGCATCAACGTTACTTGCTTCGCGTAAGGCAAATCTGCAATCAACTCATGCGCGCGATCAACGACAAGCCGTGTATGCACATCGCAAGTCCCCTCAGGGTGCCACTCTTTTTCTTGCGGCACGCCGATCAAGGCTTGAAGTTCGGGAAAGAGTTGCGCGGTGACACCGAGTCCATCGAGCCACTTTAATCCGATTGACGGGCGACGCGCGCGAAGCAGCAGCTTTTCCATTTCATTCCAGATGCGTTCGCGCGGTAAATCCGTGACATCAATCGTGCGGCATAGCTCAACAGTTGACGGTTCGATGTCAAACTCGAAACGCGCGGCAAACTGTGCGGCGCGCAGCACGCGCAAAGAATCTTCCGCGAACGTTTCATGCGAGACGGCGCGCAAGGTTTTATTTGTGATGTCTGCCCGCCCGTCAAACGGATCAACGATTTCATTTGTGAGTGGGTCTTGCAAGATCGCGTTGATGGTGAAGTCGCGGCGGCGCAGTGCGTCTTCAAAATTCATCTGCGGATCGCCTTCGATGACGAACGCGCGGTGGCCGCGCCCACTTTTGCGCTCGCGTCGTGGAATCGAGACATCCAGATCAGCGCCGAGTTTGTAAACCGTAAAAGCATCACCGACGGCGTCAACGCGCCCGAACGCTTCGAGCAGTTCACGCAAAACCGCAGGCTCAACGCCGTAGACTTCCGCGTCCCAATCCTTCGGCTCCATGTTCATCAAAAAATCGCGCACGCAGCCGCCGACGAGCAGAGCGCGCCCACCTCTGCGACGAACCTCTTGCGCGAATTTAATGACTTTTTCGGGAATGTGCGCGGGCATGTGGATAAAAGCGGGAACAAAAGCGCCGATGAAATTGCTCACCGGATTTACTTTTCTTCATCGGATAGATCATCATCGTCATCGAACTGATCGGCGTCGATGTTGTCATCCACGACGATACGAATGCCGCGCGTGGACGGCAAACAACTGATAACTTGCGCGCGTTCGATGCGTGTCATGTCAGACGAAGTGGCGTGCCAGAGTTTGACCCAGAAAGTGCGCGTCTGTGTGTGAACGGCGAAGGTCGAGCCGTCCAACATCACCGGCACAGGCTCTGCGATTGTGCCCGCGCGTAAGGTTTCGAGAAGCTCCCCGACATACGGCTTGAACTTATCGAATTGCACAAGCACCGCCGCGTCTGCGATTTCGGCGGGCGGCAATTCCACAGGCTCGCTTCCTTCAAGCAGCAGCCGCGCGTCCGTTTGTTCGTTGCGTTTTTTGACGATTGCCATAGAGCGTGTCGGGCAATTACCGCTCAAACGTGAGCGTTGATAAACTGCGGCGATTAATTTAGTTCGTCAAGTTTTGCGTTTGACGGGTGCCGTCTTCATTAGCGCTGCACGCGGCGCGACTTCAGCTTGTATGTGCCGCCTGCGTTAACGTTGTGCCCGAAGCCGCATTCCGAATCCGTGCCTTTCTGCGTAACAATCAAACGCGACGATTTGAAGATAAGCGTAAGGGTACACTGCTCGGTTCCTTCGGGCTTGAAAAAAGCGGTATTGCCGACAAGTTTCGCGGTACCTTCCGCCTCGCCGGTGTTGGCCGTCATTTCACCGTTGGCGGCGCGGTGCGGATAAACGGCTCCAAGGCTGATGCGTAACAGTCCGCGCGGCGCGCGCGTTACGTTTATTCCGCTTCCCGTTATCTTTTCTTCGTAGGTGCCGACGACATCTTTGTAATGTAAAACGATTTGCGAAGATTGCGCGCCGACTGATTTTGCAAAACAGACGAGCGCGCTGAGTGCGAAGAACGCAAGAGTGAGACGTTTCGTTTTCATCTTTGAAGCTCCGGTGACAATTAACCGCATCACTTCTCGTTCAATTTTCGCTGCAAATGTTCGCGCAAGTCCGCAACTTTGATGCGCTCCTGTTCCCATGTATCTCTGTCGCGCACTGTGACGGCTTCATCTTCGAGCGATTGATGATCGACGGTGACGCAGAAGGGCGTGCCGATTTCGTCTTGCCGCGCATATAGTTTGCCGATGCCGCCCGTGTCGTCGTAAACAGCGCGCAAGGTTGGTTGCAAAGAACGTTTGATTGCCTTCGCCATGCCGACGATTTCGGGTTTGTTTTTAGCGAGCGGCAGCACGGCGGCTTTGATCGGTGCGAGCGATGGATGAAGTTTCAGCACGACGCGCGTTTCGTTTTTGTCTGTGGTGCGTTCCGTGTAAGCATCCATTAGAAAAGCGAGCACAGAGCGATTGACGCCCGCCGCCGGTTCGATGACGTAAGGATAATAACGCTCTTTGGTCGCTTCATCGAAGTAAGACAAATCTTCTGTCGAGTCTGGGTTGAGGCGCTTGCCTTCCGTGTTTTCGGGCTTTTTCGAGTGTGCGCGCAGATCAAAGTCCGTGCGGTTGGCGATGCCCATTAGTTCGTCCCATTGTCGTTCGTCTTCGGCGCGTTCGGGGAAAAAACGATAGTGAATATCAACTGTCCGCTTGGCGTAATGCGCGAGTTCTTCTTTCGGTTGTTCGTAGAGGCGCAAATTGTCGGCGGCGAGGCCGAGACTTTTGTACCAATCGAAGCAGGCGTCGATCCATTCCTGATGCACGCGCTCGTCTTCGCCGGGTTTGACGAAGTATTCCATTTCCATCTGTTCAAATTCCCTAGTGCGAAAAATAAAGTTGCCGGGCGTGACTTCGTTGCGAAAGGATTTGCCGATCTGCGCGATGCCGAACGGAATCTTGCGGCGCAGCGTCGTTTGGATGTTCAGAAAGTTAATGAAAATTCCCTGAGCCGTTTCGGGACGAAGATATGCTAGCGCGTTCGGATCATCCTCTTCTGCTGCCGCGCCGATGGTCGTGCGGAACATCAAATTAAACGGACGCGGTTCAGTTAAATTTGTCGAGCCGCAATTCGGACATGCGAGTAATTTCTGTTGTAGCGCTTCTTCGTAATTAATGCTCTGCGGACTCATCAGCGCGCCTAACTTGACTGTGAGTTTGTCAGCGCGCAATCGGCTGTTGCAATCACGGCAATCAACAAGCGGATCGCTAAAAGTTTCTTCGTGACCGGAATATTTCCAGACCAAACGATTGAGGATGATGGATGAATCAATGCCTTCCATGTCGTCGCGTTCGTGTACTATCCAGCGCCACCACTGCTGCTTGACGTTATTGGAAAGCTCGACACCGAGCGGGCCGTAATCCCATGCGCTACCCAATCCGCCGTAGATTTCGGATGAAGGAAAAACAAAGCCGCGCCGCTTGGCAAGGCTCACAATAGTTTCAATGTTTGGTGCCGCCACTTTCGTTTACGAATCCTCTCCACTGATGAACAGTTAGCAGTAATTAAACGAACGCCCAATGTTGTCGCAATTTATTTGCCGTCGAACATTTGCTAGTTATGGTAACAGTCGCGCCCATGAAATGAAAAGAGAGCCGCGCCTTATGCTCAACGCCGCTCTCTTTAATGCGTGGCACAACGTAACTTATAATGCGTTTGCCGAATTGTTAGGACATGCGCGAAACGCGTCAATGAAAAAGCGGCGAGCGATCTATGATGAACAAAGAGATAATTCTTGTTCGCCACTTATCGCTCGCCGCTTTTTCTTTACCCTTGCTTACCGGCGACGACGCGTGCGGCGTGTCGGCCTTGCATCCATCATTGGTTGCACATCGGACGGCTGCACGGTCGGAGCGGCCTGCGGCAGTTGCGCGCCCTGCGGTACGATATATAACTCAAAGTAGTCCGTATCACGATAACCGCCATTGACAACCGTCAAGCGTCCGGCATCAATGCCGCGTCGCGTAGTGAGATAAGTTCTGGCGCGTTCGCCAAGACGGTCTGCCTGACCGGGACGGCTGCGGCTTCCGCCATAAACGATAATGTAGCCTTGCGCGGCGGGCGCGTTTTGCAATTCGATGGCGAGATTGTCGAGGCGCGCTTTGTCGTCATCGAAAGTGATGGACGGAAATGCGTCGAACTTTCTCGACTGAACGAGTGGCGCGGGCAAGGGCACGATGCTCGTCGCAGCCTGTGCTACCTGACGGCACGCGCGGTCTCCTGAACCATCATCAACCACCAGAATCGCCGTCACGCTCTGGCGTCCCATGCCGGTCGTGTCAACCGTGATGGTCGGCGTGCCTGCGCCACTAACGATGCGCGCGGAAGCAGGGCTGACCGTCCAAGTGTAGTTGAGCGCCATATTGCCGCCGTATGAAGTGTCGGAAGCGAACGTGACTGTATCGCCGTCGTTAACGGTGACGGGCGCGGAAACACTCACCGGATACGGGCACGGCGACTTGCCGGGCACTGTAATGGTCTTCGGCGCGTAATTAAGCACGATGCAGTTTTTGCGGCCTGCGAGGATGTTGAATTCGCGTACCCAGCGTGCGCCGTTCGGCATCTGGATTTCAACTGTGTGGCGTCCCGGTGGAAGATCAATCAAGCGAGTGGTCGCGCTCGTCTCACCCGAAGGCGTGCCGTCCACAAGGATCGGGTAGCCGCCCGGATTGGTGGCAACTTCGATGCGCCCGTAATTAGGCTTGTTTTTTTTGTCGCGCGCTTCGGTTGTTGAGACAAAAGCGGCGCAGCATAAAAGTGTGAATAAGATGGCGAAGGCTCTTTTCGCCGTGTACGTGTTAGCGATAAATAGTTGATTATTAGACATCGGCTGAAACCTCCCCCGTCAAGCTTGCACTCTGATTAACCATTTTGCTGCGTGTGCGGCGACGACGTGCGCCGACACTCAAGGCTGCCAGGCCTGAACCGAAAAGCAACAGCGTCGCGGGTTCTGGAATAGGGGCTGGCGGCGGTGTCGTTGTTGGCGGCGGCGTCGGCGTCGTTGTTGGCGGCGGTGTCGGCGACATCGTTGGCGGCGGCGGTTGGTTAATTGGCGGCTGCTCAAATGGAGTTCTGTCATTGCCGCCGTGAATAAACGCGAACGGAATCGCGCCGAGTCCGAGCAGTGCTAGTTTCGGGAAAGCGAAACCGCCACCCGGAACAGCAATCTCACCGCAGTCGCAGATCGTGCCGGATATATCGCCGGTCTGAATCGTCTCGACATTGCCCCCGGACGTACCTTGCTGTACGGCACCGGCAGTGGCAATCAAAGATGACGGCGTATCGCTTGCGGCACTCGATGATGCGGCGGATGAAGTTGTATTGTTCGCGTTGTTGGCCGTCGGCGTCGAACTGCTTTGCGAAACGGAGCGCAAGCGTAAATCCTGAACTCCGGTGTGTCCGTTGCCGACAATTTGCACAATATCGGCGAACGGGACGGGACTCGCCTGCGCGGGCACTACGGCGGCGAGCAACAGACTGAGTATCGCAGCGATGGGGCGAAAAGCTCGATTCCTCATGATTGGGTATCCTCCCTAGTTCCTTCTGTAACGGACATTCGCGGTCGCGGGACTGTTTCACGAAGTCCATTTTTAACAGACACTCAAAAATTTCAATTCAGGAACAACGCTCGCCGTCTTTAGCGAATTTACCGCTCCGGCGTTTCAAAGTATGGCTGACGCGTTGCTTAAACTCTTTCGGGATAAAGAGAAGGTAGTCCTCCTCATTCGTTAGAGAAAGACGCTGAATCATGCCTGGATTCCAATTTTCAGGGGAGTTGGTCGAGGCGCGAGTTGTACTTTCGGAAAGCAATTAAACACGTTTTACTGCTTGCCTGTCAAGAAATAAACGAAGATACCCCACAGGGCAAAGCGAAAGGGCAAAAGCGTGGTACGGATTGCCGCCGAACTTCTGCCCTTTCGTTAGCTTTTAGCGCGCTTGTTTTAGTCGCCTTCACCGACAGCTTCGGCTGTCTCCGCCGTCGGCTTTTCATCGCGTAACACGGCGCGGCGCGACAACTTGATCTTATTGCCTTCTTTGCCGATGCACTTGACCATCACTTGCTGGCCTTCTTTTAATTCATCGCGGACATCTTTGACGCGATGATCGGCGATTTCAGAGATATGCAGCAAACCGTCTGTGCCGGGGAAAATTTCGACGAACGCGCCGAAATCAACGATGCGCGAAACCGTGCCGAGATACTTCTGGCCGATTTCTGCTTCCGCCGTCAAACCGCGTATGCGATTCAAGGCAGCCTGCGCCGCCGCACTGTCGGCAGTCGCAATCGAGACCGTGCCGTCGTCTTCCACGTCAATCTTCGCGCCCGTTTCTTCGACGATGGAGCGAATGATTTTGCCGCCCGGCCCGATCACGTCGCGAATCTTGTCCGGGTTAATCTTGATCTGGATAATGCGCGGCGCGTTCGGCGAAATGTCCGCGCGCGGTTCGGCCAAAGTCTTTTCCATGATCTCCAGAATGTGCATACGCCCTTTATTCGCCTGCGCTAAAGCTTCGGACATAATCTGCGCATTGATGCCGCCGATCTTAATGTCCATTTGCAAGGCTGTAATGCCGTTGCGCGTGCCCGCGACTTTGAAATCCATGTCGCCATAGTGGTCTTCCGCGCCCGCGATGTCCGAGAGAATGGCGTACTTATTGCCTTCCATCACCAGACCCATCGCGACGCCTGCGACCGGAGCTTTCAAAGGCACGCCCGCGTCCATCAGTGAAAGGACGCCGCCGCAGATCGAGGCCATCGAGGATGAGCCGTTCGATTCTGTGATGTCGGAGACGACGCGCAACGTGTATGGGAATTCGCTTTCGTCGGGCAAGACAGATTCGATAGCGCGACGTGCGAGCGCGCCATGACCGATCTCGCGCCGACTGCTTGAGCCGAAGCGTCCGACTTCGCCGACGGAGTATTGTGGAAAATTGTAGTGAAGCAGAAAGCGTCGCTTGATTTCGCCTTTTTCCAGATCGTCCATGTACTGCTCGTTGTCTTTCGTGCCGAGCGTGGTGGTGACGAGCGCCTGCGTTTCGCCGCGCGTGAACAGCGCGCTGCCATGCGTGCGCGGCAGCCAACCGACCTCGCACGTGATCGGGCGGATTTCAGAGAACCGACGACCATCCGGGCGACGACGCTTGTTCAAAATATCGTCGCGGAAAATCTTTTCCTTCAGGTGATCGAAAATCTTTTTCGCCATGCCGCGCTGTTCCGCGTTGTCTTCCGGGTAAGATTCAACGACCTCTTTTTTGAGCGCGTCCACCATCGCATAACTAGTGAGTTTGTCCTGCTGCGTCGTATCGAGCGCGGTGCGCAATTTGTCGCTGTAGTTTCTCTCAATCTCGCCGAGCATCTCTTCGTTGAGTTGCGGCGCTGTGACTTCACGCTTCTGTATGTCGAGCGCCTTGTAAAGTTCTTTCTGCCAACGGCACAAGCGATTGATCTCTTTGTGGGCAAGCATCAAGGCTTCAACCATGATCTCTTCAGAGACTTCGAGCGCACCCGCTTCGACCATCACAATGGCTTCTTCCGTGCCCGCGACAATCAGATTCAGACGCGATTCGCGCCGCTCGTCATACGTCGGATTAATAATGTAGCGGCCTTCGATGAGACCAATGCGCACGCCCGCAACCGGCGTCGTAAACGGAATATCGGAAAGATACAACGCGCAGCTTGCTCCTGTGATCGCAATCACGTCCGGGTCATTATCAGGGTCAGCCGAGATAACAGAAGCAATCACCTGCGTTTCGTTGCGATAACCTTCTGTGAAAAGCGGGCGGCAGGGGCGATCAATCAGGCGCGAAGTAAGAACTTCTTTTTCACCTGGGCGGCCTTCGCGACGGAAATAGTTGCCGGGAATGCGTCCGGCAGAGAAAAACGGTTCGCGGTATTCGACCGTGAGCGGAAAAAAGTCTATGCCTTCGCGCGGCTTTGGCGCGCCGACAGAGGCGACCAGCAACATCGTGTCGCCGTAACGTATGACAACCGAACCGTCTGCTTGCTTGGCGACGCGTCCCGTTTCGACGGTCAACTCTTTATCGCCGAGCTTGATGGATTCTTTCAAATATTTTTTAACAGGCATCTTTTATTTATTCTCCTTCAAACAACAACAGTTGTTGCTAAGGGCAGTAAGCGCGTCCTCGTCGTCTCATTCCGAGTCGCGCTCGGCTCTTTAATTTGTACGCATGGTTTTCGTCGGCGTAAGCCACAAGCGCTTTTCGATTCAATGCGCTTGCGGCGAGCGACACGCCCGCCCGAAACCCCTTTGTGTGATGTGAAAAAGCGGCACTGAAGCTTCTAGTGACGTGAGAAGCTTGTGCCGCCTTCGGTGATGTGCGATTGACTAGGCTCGCTCGCTCTGGCATCCGCTGGCGTATGAGCCGCGCCGTCACGTTCGGCACTCATAGGCAAGCTCTTCGTCGGATGCTGTTTGTCTGTAATCAAGAAACTCGAAGGTGTCCCTGTCTTCTTCCCGCTTGAAAGATTCTACTCGCGTTTCAATTTAACGACGCAGGCCGAGCCGTTCCACCATTTCGTGATAACGCTCGATGTCCGTGCGCTTTAGGTAATCAAGCAGACTTCTGCGCTGCGAGACCATCTTGAGCAGCCCGCGCCGCGAGTGGTTGTCTTTCTTGTGTGTTTTGAAATGCTCCGTGAGATGGTTGATGCGCTTGCTTAAAAGCGCAACCTGCACTTGCGGCGAACCCGTGTCGGATTCATGTGTGCGGAAATCAGTTAAAATTTGTTCTTTCGCTTCTTTTGCTAATGGCACTGTTCCAGATGGCCCTCCCAGACCGCAGTTCATCCGCTTATCATCCATTACAGCGGCAACCGCTAACCTTAAAATTCGTAACAATTTAACATGCAACTTCGGTGACTGTCCAGCGCGCCGCCGGAATATCTTGGGCATTTCCTAAAACTGAATTTTTTCACAACAAGGGTGCGCAGACGCGGCTTTCCTGCTAACCTATCTCAAAATTTGAGAGCAAAGTATTTCCAAAACACATGGTACACGAACAAGCGCGCATACTGATTATCGGCGGCGGCTTCGGCGGCCTTTTCACGGCGCTACAACTAACAGGCACAACAGCCGAAGTGACGCTCATTAGCGGCGAAGACCATTTTCTCTTTACGCCGATGCTCTACGAATATCTCTCCGGCGAAGTTGAAGCATGGCAGATAGCACCGCGCTATAAACAACTACTCGACGACCACACGCGCTTTATTCGCGGTGAAGCAACGGACATCGATCTGGATAAACGCGAAGTCGCCATTGACGGGCGCACGCGCCGCATCGGTTACGACGTGCTGGTGCTCGCGTGCGGCGGCGTCGCAAGTTTTGCAGGCGTGGAAGGCGCAGCCGAACATGCGCTGCCCTTTCGCACCATCGCGCAGGCGGACGCTTTGCGAAATCGCATGATCGCCGCGCTTGATCGCATCGCGCCCGACGCCGCGCCGCAGAATGCGCAACAAGCGGCAACGTTTGTCGTCGTCGGCGCGGGCGCAAGCGGCGTTGAAACCGCAACCAAGATGGCAGACTTGCTCGGCGATGCTTTCAAAAGGCGCGGCTTGCGCGGCTCGCCGCGTTTGCTGATCCTAGAGATGGCGGATCGCGTTGTGCCCGGCATGGGCGATGAACTGCGCCGCTACATCGAAGGAGCCTTGCGCGAAAAGCACATCGAAATCAACACAGAGACACGCGTTCGCCGCGTCACAGCAAACGGATTAACTTTTGAACATGACGGTAAGCAAACGGAGCTAGAAGCGGCGGCGGTCGTATGGACGGGCGGCGTGCGCGTCAATCCACTCGTCGAAAAATTGAATCTGGAGAAAGACAAGCGCGGCTTGCTCGTCGTCGAAGACACACTGCAAGCGCGCGGCCACGAAAACGTTTTTACACTCGGCGACATCGCGCGCTACACGAACATTGATCCGCACCTTGCCGGAACAGCGCAACTCGCCAATCAAGAAGCAAGCCTTGTCGCCGCCAACATCAAAGCTTATCTTTCAGGCAAGCCGCTTCAGACCAAACACTTCGCCGAACTCGGTTCTGCCGTGAGTCTCGGCACACGCAATGCGGCGTTTGAAATCGGCGGGCACGTGATCGGCGGCATATCTGGACGCGACGCGCGCTTCACGGCTTACACGGCGCGTCTTCCAACATGGCATCACCGCTTGAAAGTCGGCGCAAGCTGGTTCTTTGAAGGCACAGACCCGCGCCCGCTCGGTTTCAACAGATAGTAATTAAGCTAGGCGGATTACCTTGCAACCGCACGTTGAAGGTAAGTGAATCGTGAGAAGCTGAAATGTGGATCGTTTGGATTACCTCTCTCAGACCGTTCATCATCGGTTCCCGCCGTTCGTGTAGTTATTGAGTATAAGCACTCGCCCACGTGTTACATTCTTCGTGCTCGACCCAAGCAGAACGGAGAAAATCATGAACCATAAATTATCCAGCTCACGGCTGCGTAGCATTAACCTCTTCATCGCCCTTTTCGTCGTGGCTGCGAGTTGTCTGTGCTGTCCCGCCACGGCGCGGGCTGAAGAGAAACCCACCGCGCCCGCATCTCGCGCTTTCAAGGTAGAAGTCACGGGACGGGGGCGTCCCATAATCCTCATACCCGGACTCGCGTCATCCGGCGAAGTATGGGAGGCGACAGTCGCTCACTATAAGAGCGACTACGAATGCCACGTGCTGACGCTCGCCGGATTCGCCGGACAGCCCGCGCTCGCTCCCGACGGGACGCCGTACCTCGAACGCGTCCGGCGCGACCTCGCCGCCTACATACGCGAGCGGCGGTTAGTAAAGCCCGTCGTCGTCGGGCACAGCCTCGGCGGGTTCCTCGCGCTCGCGCTCGCAAGCCGTGAACCCGACCTCGTCGGTGCGCTCGTGATCGTAGATAGCCTGCCGTTCCTTCCGGCGTCGTTCATGCCCGGCGCGACCGTCGAGACAATGAAGCCGCAGGCGGAAGCGATGCGTGCGACGATCATCGGCTCGGTGAAGACACAGACGCAGGAGCAACGGCGGCAGGCGCAGGAGACGCTCTTGCGGACGATGATCACCGACGAGGCGAACGTCGCCCGCGCCGTGCGGTGGAGCGCGGCGTCCGATCCGGCGACAATAGCCGGGGCGATGTACGAGATGTTCACGACTGATCTGCGCCAAGACATCGCGCGCATCAAGTCGCCGGTGCTCGTGATCGGCACGTGGGTTGGCTTGCAACCATATGCCACGCGTGACTCTGTCGGACGGGTTTTCCGCGACCAATACGCTAAACTCTCCGGCGCGCGGATCGTCATCTCAGACAAGGCGAAGCACTTCGTGATGTACGACGACGCGCCGGGCTTCTTCCGCGAGACGGATCGCTTCCTCGCTGAGAACCCGGCGGCGCGCGCGCCCGTTTCGACGCGCCCGAATTGATCTGCCGACGACCATGAAAGGCGAAAAACTCTACTGGACGTGTCAGATCATTGGGTGGTCGCTCTATGCCGCCGTCGGCGTCCTGATGTTCTACGTTTTCGCGGGGCGGTCGTGGGCGGGCGTGCTACAGCCGCCGGTAATCTGCACGGTCGCGCTCCTACTGTCGCACGGCTACCGCGGCGTGATTCGCCAGAGATGTTGGATGGAACTGCCGCTTGCCGCGCAGTTGCCGCGCATCGTGCTGGCGAGCGTTGCACTCTCCGCGCTGCTGAACTTGATCGCGGTGCTGCTGCTGCTCTTCGTCTTCCGCCTGTTCACCGTCGTGGAGATGCGCCCATCATACTTGCTCGTCTATCTCGTGCAGTGGGGTACGGTTTACCTGATCTGGTCGCTGCTTTACTTCGGCTTCCACCACATCGAGCATCGCCGCCGCGCCGAGGTCGAACGATGGCAACTCGCGGCGGCGGTCAAGGAGGCGGAGTTGAGCGCGCTCAAGGCGCAGGTCAACCCGCACTTCCTCTTCAACTCGCTCAACTCCTTGCGTGCGATGATCGCCGAAGACCCGGCGCGCGCCGAGGAAATGGTGACGCAACTCGCCGGACTCTTGCGCCATTCCCTGCGGGCGACCGGCGCGCAGACCGTGACGTTCGGCGAAGAGATGTGTGTCGTTGAAGACTACCTCGCGCTAGAGCGGACGCGACTCGAAGACCGTTTGCGCGTGAGCGTCGAAGTCGATCCGGCGTCGCTCGCCGTGCCCGTGCCAACGATGCTCGTGCAAACGCTCGTCGAAAACTCGGTCAAGCACGGCATCGTCCCGCGCATCGGCGGCGGCAGGCTGACGCTCAGATCGCGCGTGCTCGATTCTATGTTGCATATCGAGATCACCAACCCCGGCGAACTCGACGGCGTCCCGAACTCGGACGCGCTCGGCTTGCACAACGCCGCCGAACGATTGCGGCTACTCTTCGGCGAGCGGGCAACGCTGGGGCTGGAACAGAGCGGTGCGGAGCCGCGCGTCACGGCGCACGTTTGCATCCCTGTCGGAGGACGTGAAGCGTGAACGCGATCATCATTGACGACGAGCGGCTCGCCCGCGTCGAACTGCGGCGGCTACTACGCTCATCGCCCGATGTGACGGTGGTCGGCGAGGCGGCGAACGCGGACGAGGCGGAGCGGCTGATCGAAGAGCTGCGCCCCGATCTGATCTTCCTTGACATACAGATGCCGGGGCGCGACGGCTTCGCGCTGCTCGAAGGGTTGGAATCCGCGCCCGCCGTGATCTTCACGACCGCCTACGACGAGCACGCGCTCCGGGCATTCGACCACAACGCGCTCGACTACCTGCTCAAGCCGATTGAGCGCGGGCGTTTGCGAATCGCCATCGGCAAGGCGTCCGAGCGTGTCGGCGCGAGTAGGGCGCACAAGGGCGAATCGCCGCTCGGGAGCGACCATCGCATTTTCGTGCGCGACGATGAGCAGTGCTGGTTCGTGCCACTCGGCGATGTGCGTCTGTTCGAGTCCGAGGGCAACTACACGCGGCTCTACTTCGACCGGCACAAGCCGCTCATCCTACGCTCGCTCAATCGACTTGAAGAGCGGCTCGACCCGCGCGCGTTCTTCCGCGCCAACCGCCGCCATATCATCAATCTGCGCTTGATCGAAAATCTCGAACCGGGCGACGAGGATAAGCTCATCGTCCGTATCGCCGGCGCCCCGCCCATTGAGATGTCGCGCCGTCGGGCGCAGCGGTTCAGAGAGATGATGAGCGTGTAGCACCCAGCGTTGGGTAAGTTTCATAATAAATGCTGTAGCGGGATTACTTCTATTCATTCTCGGATTGTTGTTGAGTTCCCTGATTAAAAGCCGGCTTGGTTTGGCGAATAACAACGTGAGGGATTCCGGCAGACGCTGAAGCAAGTCATTGGACAGGACGCGGTGGTAGCGTGCCTTCGCGCTGCGTTGGTGAATTCCGGCGTTAGGTAAATCATCTCGCAACCGCGCGTTGAAGGTAAGTGAATCGGAAGAAACTGAAATGTGGATCATTTGGATTACCGTAAGTACCGCTGTACTGATCGTGCTCGCCATCTTGCTCAACCTTGTGCCAGCTTTTCGAGTTGCACCGCTCGGATGGCGGCTGCTGAGCGCGTCAGGTATTCCTTTGAGTCTGTGCGGCCTTATCTTCATCATTCGATTCTGGGAGCCAACCGCAGGCCCCTATCGAGCTAATGAACTATATCCTTACGGTAATCATTTACATGCTTGGGCAGTCTCATTTGGCTTCACTTGGCTGGCGTTCGGATTGCTGTTTGCTGCCCTAGTCCTGTTGGGCGCGCGGACTGCAAGCCGGATTGTGTGGGCTGCGCTGCTTGCAAGCTGGTTCATTTGCTGGCTTCCACATGGAGTGATCGGGCTGGCATTCGCGTGGGCGGGACAAAACGCGCCAAGTGTGCAAACGTATCGCAATTGGGCATCCGACCCTCAGCAATTTATTCTGTTGCTTTCTAATGCGCTCGCACTTCTGGCTCATTTTGGTTTGAGCGTTGTGGGCTTTATCATTACCGGGATCGGATTCTGGCGAGAACGGAGTGGGAAATCAGCAGCCGATGTTGACATTTAACTATCAATCGAACAAGTCATTGGAGTATAACGCCTCGATAACGTGTCCCTCATAGCTTTTTCTAAAGCTCATGTTGGATGTTGCGCTCAACGCGGCTCAATTCGAGCGCGAGTGTGCAGATAAATTTACGCAACGCTCGCCGCTTCGCATGAATCGAGTGCGGGCGCTTCTTCCGTCGCGCCGCCAGCCGATTCTTCGCCGAAGTATTCTCGTCCGGCAGCGATGGTCTCAAAGTATTCTTCGATGCGGTCGAGGACTTCTCCGACAGAGTGCGAGTGATAGACGGTTTGGCGGAATCTTGCGCCACCCGTGAGGCCGCGCGTGAACTGTCCTGCGAGTTGTTTCATGCGCCCGATGGCGGGCAGTTCCGGCATGTCTTCGCGCAAGCTATCGAAGTATTCGAGGAGAATGTTGCGCTTGTCTGCGAGCGTCGGTTGAAAGGGTTCGCGTCCGGCAATCGCGTCTTCAATCTGGCGGAAAATCCAAGGGTTCGCCATCGCGCCGCGCCCGATTAAAACGCCGTCGCAATTCGTTTCATTCCACTTCCTGAAGGCATCTTCAATCGTCGTCACGTCGCCGCTGCCGGAGACGGGCACGCTCACAGCTTCCTTCACCTGCCGCACCAAATCCCAATCCGCGAGTCCCTTGTAGCCCTGCTCTTTCGTGCGCCCGTGAAGCGCGATGTGTTCCGCACCGCACGCTTCGGCGATCCGCGCCGTCTCGACAGCATTGATCGTGTGATCGTAAAAGCCCGCGCGAATTTTGACCGTCAAAGGAATCGTGATCGCTTTTTTGATTTCCTTGAGAATCGTTTCAAGGCGCGGCAGGTCGCGCAGGAGTCCGCTGCCGCCGCCGTGCTTGACGACCTTCGGCGCAGGGCAACCGCAGTTCACGTCGAGGATGTCCGCGCCGATTTCCTCTGCCATCAACGCCGCCATGCGCATACGCTCCGGCTGCCCGCCGAAAATCTGCACCGCATACGGGCGCTCGTCCTCAAAGAAACGCATCTGCCGCTTCGACTTTGGATTATTGCGCGTCAATCCCTCTACAGAAATAAACTCGGAGACAGTAAGGCCGACACCGCCGCACTGCTTCACAAGGCGACGAAACGACACATCCGTCACGCCCGCCATCGGCGACAGCACGAGCGGCGGATTGATCTCAATATCACGAATCTTGAAAGGCTTAATCATGTCAATAAGTCGCTTTAGTGCAAGATGCTGTCTATTGCTTCGCCAAGCTTCCTGAATGGAAACGTTAATACATTTACGACTCGACTTGATTTACTTTTGTATTTCAGAGTTATGAATTCACCAACTACGGCAACATTCAGCATTGCATCAACACGTACTTTCCGGTTCATATGAAGAGGAATATGCTCTTCTATAAAAGTCTGGAATAAAGATGAAGATACTTTAAGCGTGTAAGAACCTGATTCTAATGACGGAATCTGATAATTACCTTCTTCATCGGTCGCCGTCGTTTGCTCTTTATTTGTGCTTTCATTAGTAATCGTAACAGTCGCTTGCGGAATCACAGCTTTGTTTGGATCGGATACCGTCCCTAGAATTACAGCGCGTTCGCTCTGCGTCTGAGCTTCGGCGTTTTTCGCTCCAAGATGCAAACCGATAAAGGACGGAGCTTTTCTATAAATTGGTGTCTCGGCAATTGTCGCCGTGCAAAAGCCAAGCACAGCAGTAAAAGCAGCACAAACTGTTCGTGAAGCTCTACGCTTCATTTTAGACAACGCGGCGGCTTCATTTCTTACAGCAACAGCGCCGTTCGCGTAGCGGTAAAAAATCGCGCATTGCTTGCCATCAGAATTTGCGACAAATGCTTCGGCCTGCTTGCGCGTCATATCTGAGATATTGTAGACGCTCTTGTGGCACTGACGACAAAGCCGCACATGGCTATCACCTGTCATGTTCTCCCAATTCGCCGGACAAGGCTTCGGAACATGCAGGCTATCAAGAAATTTCGTGCGCTTATTCATCAACTTAAACCTTTGGCTGCCTTAACTCTATTCGGTTGACAGAATGACAATTCATCTTCTAGCTTCATCTCAGAGTTGAAATTATAGCAAATGCAGCACAAGCTTATCCAAATCACAGGCATCGCGGCGACGCTGCTCTACGCGACGTTCATCATCTGGCTTTATGCGACAGAGCCGCGCACGTTACGCGAGGTGGCGACGAGCGCGCAGGTTGCCGCAGGGACTTACGAAGTTGACGCGGCGAAGTTTGAAGCCGGGCGTGAATTGTTTCGTCAGGAAAAGTACCGTGCGGCTCGTGAAGCATGGACGCAGGCTGATCCGGCGGAGAGAGATGCGCGCACGCAGTTTTATGTCGCTTACGCTTTTTACCGTGAAGGTTGGGGACGTGTTTACAACGACGACGCGTTGTTCAAGCTGGGACTCGAAACCGTGAACCGCGCGATTGAGTTAGCGGGCAATGCGGCGACGTTGACAATTGATGATGCGGATTTGCAATTGCACACGCCCGCTGAATTGAAAGCGGAATTGGAGGCAGGCACGGCGCGTAGTTGGAGCGACCTTAATCCGCTCAAAGTTTTGCGCCAACGAAAATAATGACGACGAATCATCGAGCGAGAAATCAGGCCGTGCTGGAATTCATCGTGCTGCCGCTACTGTTTTTGACGGTGGCGCTCATGGGCGGATTGCGCGTTAGTGCGGAAGCATCGCACGCGTTTGTCTTTCTCGCGCCGCCGCTCGTGACGCTCATACTCGCGTCGCTTCTGATGATTCTGTTTGCGCGTGGAGGACTTATCGATGTGCGTTCGTGGATTACGGGCGACCAACCTTTGCTCGTCAACGCAGCTCACGCTTTGACGCTTCTCGCGGTCTTTTTCGCTTCGGCGCAGGCGTTTAATTCCGTGCTGCCGGAGCGCGGCCTGCTGCACGCTTTATTCGCCTTCTTTTTTTTGTGGACGCTTTGGAATAATCAATTTTCGCAGTTTGATGCGCGCAGGCTTGTGCGTAGCCTCGCGGTGCTGTTCGGCACGGCCTTTGTTCTTAAACACATGTTGCTCGCCAACCTTTATGCTTCCGATGGCGGTTGGTTGAAAAGGCTCGCGGGCGCGCTGCTTGAAGGCGTTTCGTTCGGCACACTTGATGCGCAAACGTTCGCGCCTGCCACCGGTTACATCTCTTTCTTCGCGCTCGCGCTCTATGTCGCTGGCCTCATGCTGCTCCTCTTCACCACGCCGGAATCAAAAACAACGCCAACGCAAAACTCACGCAATCTGCTACGCATTTATCAAACGCTTTCCAACGCTGAACGCTCATTAATCCGTGATGCGATTCTGGCAGACGAGCAACCTACGACACAGTTGATCGAAGCATCGCAAGAAGAGAAGTCGGTTTATCCTAGAGCATAGAAATAACCAGCCGCGCTTTCATCATTAAATTGCGCGCGCAATCTCCAGCCCGAAACGGCGCGAACAAAATTTTCGCAATGCTCCTCTTTCGATAGTCTCAACAATCGTAGACACACCGGAGGCTGAAGTGTTGCCTACGAGCGACAGCGCGCAGCCAGTCGTTCATGACGGGCGTGCTGTTTTCGAGCGAAAAGCGCTGTCGCACATCTCTCTCGCTCGCGCGGCACAAACGTTGCGAGACGCATGTTTGGTTGAAATTTCGACGACAGCTTTTGACAGCCTGTTACTCGTCGCCCACGCGCGCCTGTTCACGCCCGGGCTGTCAACTTCACAACTTCTCATCAAGGGGAAACATTTGCTTTCGACGGCTTCCCATGCCGGAGCCGTAAAGGAGTAACCCGATGTTGCTACGACAAGTGGCGCTCATCTCCGATGTCAGCCACAGCCAAATCTCTTTTTCAGAACTCACAAAAGTCAGCGCGGCGTTGCAGAAACAAGCGTCACGCGATTTCTCGCCCATCTGGGAAGTCAATGCGACAATTGATGCCTTTCACAAACTCGAGGATGTGCCGACAGGTTACTGGCCGATCATTATCAAGAACGACATCAAAGAGCCGGGCGCGGCGGGCGTTCACGAAGACAAAAAAGGACAGCCGTTCGCGCTCGTACAGTTTGATGAAAGCTGGCCTTTGACGGCGAGCCACGAATGCCTCGAAATGCTGGCAGACCCGTTCGGTAATCGTTTGATCGCAGGTCAATCGCCGATGAAACGTCAGGGACGCGTCGAGTTTCTCGTGGAGGTTTGCGATCCGAGCGAAGACAGCGCTTTTGCTTACAGGGTCAACGGCATGACGGTTTCGGATTTTTACACGCCGCACTTCTTCGAGCCAGTGGCGAGTTCCGGCGTGCGTTACAGTTTCACCGACGCGATCAAAAAGCCCCGGCAAGTTTTGCAGGGCGGTTATTTGAGCTGGCATGATCCCGTTTCGGATCATTGGTATCAGGAAACTTTTTTCGGCGCGAAAAAGAGTTTCAGAGACTTAGGCGTGTTCGGCAAATTAGAAGAAAGCCTGCGCTCTACTATTAACCGCTTGACGTTCAAGGCGCTGGAATTTTCCGCGATGACGACGCAGCGCTTGGCGGTCGCGCGCAGGGCGGAAAAGATGGTAGACGATTCGACGAACGCCGAAGCCGCATCCTTACGCGCGTACATCAATAAATTAATCGCGCAAGCGAAGGCCGACGCCAAAGCGTATAATTCTATTAATGCTAAAGCAAACGGTTCGGGTAAACGCGCGGCGGCGATAGCAGGCCGTTAATCCATCTCGCTGTGCGCGGCGATCAACTAAAGGTTTAACTTGCTGTAGGAGTAATCATGGCGAAAGACGATAAGGCGGCACAAAAAGCCCGTGCGGAAAGTTTGCGGCGGGAGATAGATGAGATCGACTCGACTCAACCCGATGAGAAAAACTCCGGCGCGGAAACTTCAAGGGCGCGCGCATCAGATAACATGCATAAGCCGGAAGACGCGCCGCCAAAGGAAAGCCCACGCGATTTCGTTCAACGTAGAATGCGTGAGTTGAACGAAAAGAAAAAGTAATTATTCCAAGCGCCGCGAAAGAAAATCAGCCGCTCTCTTTTAAGTCTAAGAAAGCGGCTGATCTTGTTATTCGCTAATTGAAATAAGCGCGTAAGTTTTACCAGTTGACAACCAACTCTTCGGATGCCTGCCACACAGGAGCGTCGTTGCGAAGCGCGACACGTTGCAACTTCTCCGCGTCCTCAAGCAATTGTCCGGCTCCGAGCGCCACTGCCGCCAGCGGGTCTTCCACCACCGCGACGTGCAAACGCAATTCGGATTGCAAACGTTCTGACAGGCCGTCGAGCAATGCGCCGCCGCCCGTCAACATAATTCCCGTGCGGTAAATATCCGCAGTCACGTCAGGCTGCGATTCTTCGATGGCGCGGCGCACGCCCGCGATGATTTCCGCAAGCACCGGATCAAGCGCTTCGCCAATTTCTTCAGCGCCGATATCAACAGCCTTCGCCGAGCCGTCACTCAAATCTTTACCGACGATCTCCGTGCGCTTTACTCTGTTATCATTTTTCGATTCGCTCGCCTGACGCGCCGTGCCGAGTTCTCTTTTGACTTCTTCTGCTGTGCGCTCGCCAATCTGCATAGAGTATTTGCCGCGCACATAATCACGTATCGCTTCGTCCATTGCATTCCCGGCCGCCGTCAAACTAATTGAAGAAACAACTGCGCCCGAAGCGATGATTGCGATGTTGGTTGTGCCGCCGCCGATGTCCACGACGAGATGCGCATGTTCATCTTCAACGCTGAGGCCGCCGCCGAGCGCCGCTGCCAAGCCTTCATCAACGAGATCAACACGCGTCGCTTTCGCATCGCGCGCTGCATCACGCACAGAGCGTTGCTCAAGCGTCGTGGATGAACCGGGCACACCGATCACCAGATGACTGCGTTTCTGATGCCCGCCATGCACTTGATTGATAAATGCTTTGAGCATCTTTTCGGTGACTTCAAAATTATCAATCGTGCCGTTGCGAATCGGCCTGTAGACTTCCGTATCGCGTGGCTCGCGACCCAGCATCTTCCATGCTTCCGTCCCGACAGCCAAGACTTCGCCTGTGTATTTGTGAACGGCGACTGCTGACGGCTCGTTTAGAACTATGCCGCGACCCGGCGCATAGACCAGTGTGTTGGCTGTGCCGAGATCAATCGCCAGATCGTCTGAAAAGAAATTGCTCAGAATGCTCATTACCCGGGAACGCTCCTACTTTAAGTATTTAGCTTTTAGATGTACTCTACCCAACCGACGTTGCAGATAGCAATTACTGTACCAGCAGCGGCACAATATGAAGCCTTCATAATTAATGTTTCAGTCTCTACCTATATAGTCTTATTCCTGAACAAATTCCAGTAACGCGTGCTTTTGTTATGTTCTAAAAACGAACGTAGCAAGCATATAATATCTGATTTTGGATATGAGCTGATTCGGGAGGTGGCGAGAAGGCGACAAGCAAGTTACCTTATGTGGACACTTGGTTTTTGGATGTTTTTTCTGTCTCGCTGGTATCGCTCAGGATTTCGTAGAGTTGCGGCGCTTCACTACGCGCGATTTGGCGTATGGCGGGAACCATTATAACGCGCAGTTTAAGCACGTGCTGGCGGCGGTGCAGAGCAATCTCGTCGCCGACGCGAACGACGCGCGAAGATTTAGCAGACACACCATTAATTGACACAGCGCCCGCATCGCACAACTCCTGCGCGATTGCGCGACGCAAACACAAACGGCTCATTTTAAGAAATAGATCAAGGCGCATAAGGCATTGCGGCGTGCCACGAGATATGTGCGGCAGGACAAAAGTTCGTTCCCGCTGCTTACGATTCCTTACACGCCGCTGTAGTTTTATGGACGCTTGGTGCCGTTATTCTTCGATTTCTTGCCGGAAGATTTATTCTCTGCAGGCACTGGAGACGAATTGCCACTCAAGGCAGCGGTTCCAGCAGCAGTGCCGGATGCGGTGTTAGAGCCTACGCTTAAAAAAGGTGAGATGGCGGCACGATAGTTATCCGCCACTTTGATGTAAGCATCGCCGCGCAGCTTTTGCATATAAGCGATGCGTTCTTTGCTTGAGCGTTCGGCGGTGATCGCTTCGCGCACTTGATTTTCGTTGAAAGTGGAATTGCCCCCGGCGGTGCGTTCATCAACGCGCAGGATGACGAGTCCTTCGTCCGTGCGAATTGGATCGCTGACGCCGCCCGATTGCAAGGTTTTGATTGCGGCACTGATTTGCGCGTTGAGGTCTGGAACCTGAAATGTGCCGAGCTTGCCTTTCGTTTGTGTGGCGACGCGCGTGCCGTCTTGCTGGCGTTCGGAATTGGCGGCTGCCAACGCGCCGAAATCCGCGCCGGGTTTGCGTGCCTGCGCGACGAGCGCGCCTGCTTTGGCGACGACGTCCGCTTCGGGTTTTCCGGCGAGACTCAAAAATATTTCCGAGAGCGTGACGGATTCTGTTTTGCGAAATTGATCTTTGTGCGCTTCGTAATACCGTTTGATTTCATCGTTGCTTAAACCGTAAAAGATTTTCGCATCGACTTCGCGGCTCAGGACAAGGCCGGTTGCGATGCCCGTGCGCGCCGATTGACGAAAAGTCGCGGGATCGACATTCGCCGCGCGCATCGCTTCGTCCAGGCTTTCCATCGTTTTTAAGCCCTGCGCTTTCGCTAGATCAAGCATACGCTTGTTGATTTCAGCTTCTATCTCATCCGTCAGATTCAATTCTTTGGCCTTTTGCATCAACAATTGTTCATCAACGAGGCTCGCAATCAGTTCCGGCTGGCGACGCGTAATTTCATCGTTGGCCTGCGCCTCCGCCGTGCCTTTTTGCTTGAGACCTTCGACGGCCTCGCGCACCTCGCGCTTAATCATTGAAAGCGTCACCACGTCGTTATTGACCTGTGCGACGACTTCATCAACGACGACGGGTTCGCCTTCCTGCGCAAAGGCATTTGTACACGCCAGCGCAAGCAACAAAAAGGCAACAAATGTTGACCACGAGAAGGCTATTTTTTTCGATTTCACAGCTTTTATACTCCTCAAATAATTACGCGATAAAAGTTAACCAAGAATTTCGATGACGATCAATTTTTGATTTGATCGATTTAGACGCGCTCGTTCGGGAAAGGCGCGGGAAAGTTAAAGTCAACGCTTGATAAAGCTCAAAACTAATTATGCAGCGAGAACGCGCATTCTAATCTGCGACTCGTATTTCAAGCAACACTTCCCGCGCGACTTCAAGCATTCGATCCTGCTCGTCTTCACTTAACTCAAGCCGCAACACGCCGCTCGGAGCAAAACTCGCTCCCGTTTTTTCGCCCACCAACAGCATTAATTTTTCCGGCGCAACGCGGGCGCGGTCACTCAACTTGAAAGCAATTCCCTGCGCCGTGCGGTCAATCGAAACGACATTCATTTCTTCCGCCAAACGGCGCAACCATGCATACTCGAAAAGCCCTTCGACGGAAACAGGCAAACGCCCGTAACGATCTTCTGTCTCGGCGCGTATGCCCGCTAAAGTCTCTTCGTCGCGCGAAGATGAAATTCGTTTGTACGCGCGCAGGCGCTGCCCCATGTCCTGTATGTAATCTTCCGGGATTGCGACATCAACGCCCAAGTTGATCGAAACAGAAGTCTCGTCTTCGACTGTCTCGCCACGCAGTTCCGCAACCGTGTGCTCAAGCATCTGCGTGTACAAATCAAAGCCAAGCGCATCCATGTGTCCAGATTGCTGGCCGCCGAGAAAATTACCTGCACCGCGCAATTCCAGATCAAGCGCCGCGATGCGAAACCCTGCGCCCAAATCCGAAAACTCGCGTATCGCGGCGAGACGGCGGCGCGCAATCGGCGTCAAGCCCTGCTCCGAAGGAATCAACAAATACGCATACGCACGGCGATTTGAGCGCCCGACACGACCGCGCAATTGATAAAGTTGAGAAAGACCGTATTGATCAGCACGGTTTATGATGATCGTGTTTGCGCGCGGGATGTCTATGCCGTTCTCTATGATTGTCGTTGCAACGAGCACATCATATTTGTACGCGACGAAATCGAGCATTACGCGCTCCATCTCCTGCTCGTTCATCTGCCCGTGCCCGATTGCCATGCGCGCCTGTGGCACAAGCCTCTGCACGAGCGCTGCGATTGCGTCAATCGTTTCGACGCGATTGTGTATAAAAAAGACTTGTCCGCCGCGTTGTAACTCTAATTCAATCGCGCTCTTGATAATGCTTTCGCCGAACTGCACGACCTGCGTGTTAATCGACAGGCGATCACGCGGCGCAGTTTCGATCACAGACATATCACGCAAGCCCGTCAAAGACATATTGAGCGTGCGCGGAATCGGCGTCGCCGAAAGCGTTAACACGTCAACGCGCTTTTTCAGTTGCTTCAAACGTTCTTTGTGCGCGACACCGAAACGCTGTTCTTCATCAACGACGACTAAACCCAGATCACGAAACTTCACGTCCTTTGAAAGCAGACGATGCGTGCCGATCACTATGTCAACCTCGCCCGCCTCCATACGTTTCGCCACGTCCTTCTGTTCCTTCGCCGAACGAAAGCGCGAGAGCAGTTCGATCTTCACAGGAAACGCCGCGAAGCGTTTGCGAAACGAATCGAAATGCTGGTACGCAAGCACGGTTGTCGGCGTCAATACTGCTGCCTGCTTGCTTTCCATCACGGCTTTGAACGCAGCACGCATCGCCACTTCGGTTTTGCCGTAACCGACATCGCCGCACAGCAAGCGATCCATCGGCGTCGCCTGTTCCATGTCGCGCTTCACATCTTCAATCGCCGTTTCCTGATCCGGCGTCGGCACATACTCAAAGCCTTCCTCAAATTCGCGCTGCCAGGGACTGTCCGCCGCGAAAGCATAGCCGCCGACAAGCTTTCTTTCAGCGTATAGGCGCAACAATTCGTCCGCCATGTCGCGCATCGCACGCTTGGCCTTCGCCTTTGTTTTTTGCCAGCCGATGCCGCCTAAGCGATCAAGCGTCGGCTGCTGTCCTTCCGCGCTCGAATATCTCTGCACAAGGTCAAGCCGCTCGACGGGCACGAACAGTTTTGATTCTTCCGCGTAGAAGAGCAGCATAAATTCGCTGCGCCGATTATTGCCAAGTTCAAGCGTCTGCAAACCGCCGAAGCGCGCGATGCCGTGATCGACATGCACAACGTAATCGCCGACTTTCAAATCACGAAAGTCGGACAGAAACGCCGCCGTCTTTGATTTTCGTTTCTTGCTTTTCTGGCGACTGCTTTCCAAAGCAGAAGCCGTGCGTCCACGCTCCAATGCCGCGTCATCGCTCGCTTCATCGAAAAGATCGCCCTCGACATGCACAATTAATGAGGCAAAAGGTAACTCGAAACCGCCCGACACGCGCCCGACAGTCACAAACACCGCGCCTGTCTGCCACACGTCCGCATCGCCAACGTCATCCGTCAACACAAGGCGCGCATCAACTTCATAATCAGAGAGCATCTCCAATACGCGTTCGGCCATGCCCGTACTGTGCATCACAAAAAGCACTGCCGCGTCATTTTTTCCGCGCGCTCGTTTGATGTCTTTCGCCAGATCATTAATGCGCCCGTGATAGCGCTGCACGGACTGTGCGCGCCATTCAACTTCGGGCACGACATCCACCGCCGGAAAAAGAAAGAGCGGCGTGCGCGAAGCGTGTGCGCTTGAACGGCTGATCGAAATTTTCGGCTGCTCTGCATCAAGCGCAATCGTTTCATTGACCACGGCGGCAGCGCGTCCGAGCGCGCGCAGTTCAAGCCGCTGCACATCATTTAGTTTCGCGCGCAACTCTTCCGCCGACAAATAAAGTTCTTCTGGACGCAACCCCAATTCGTCTGCGGCGTTCGTCTCCGCATAATGCGCCGCCAGCGTTTCATAAACGCCGCCGAGATACGCTTCAATCCCGCCCGGCTCATCAACGACGAACACCGCGTTCTTCAAGTAATCAAACGCGCTTGCCTTTCTTTCACGTGCGAGTCCGATCAACCATTCCCAGCCCGGAAACGCTTCGCCCTCGTCCGCGAAAGTCGCGCGGTCAACGAGTGCCCGCGCAAACCTTTCGTCCGGCCAACGCTCGCGCGCGAAAAATGCCCACTCACGGAAATCTTCTGCTGTTACTGCTAACTCACGCATCGGCGCAACACGCGCTTCCTTTAACTGCGTAGTCGAAAGCTGCGTCTCTGGGTCGAATTCACGAATCGAATCAATCGTGTCGCCGAAAAATTCCACGCGCACGGGAGCCTTCATGCCCGGCGACCACGCATCCAAAATTCCGCCGCGCATCGAAAATTCGCCGACTGCTCCGACAGGGTCTTCGCGCACGTAACCCGACGCGACGAGTTTCGCCGTTAGCTCTTCCGGCGCACAATCTTCATCGCGCTTGAGAATCGCGCCACTCTTCGCAACCTCCTGCGGTTGGAGTGTTCGCCGCGCCAGCGCACGCGCCGTCAACAACACAAAATCCGTCGCGTCAACTTGCGTTGCCAAACGCCACAAGGTAAGCGCGCGTTGTTCCAGAGTCTCCGCGTGCGGCGACGCGCCCGAATACGGATCGCCCTCCGATGCGGGCAACGTCAAAACAGTCCCAGCGCATTCCGTCTGCCCGCGCAACGCGCAATACCAGAAACGCACGTCGCGCTCCCATGCTTCCAGATCACGATTTGCTTCCGCCACCAACGCGAAACACTTCCTTGTTTCCCTCTGCAACGCTGCAAGCATAAGCGCGCGCGACGCTGTGCCCGTCAGCCCGCTCACGGAAACCACACGCGCCCCACGCCCTATCTCTTCGACAAGCCGCTTGTACTCCGCGCTCGACGCCACGCGCCGCAGCGCGTTCCCCAAAATTGTTCCTGATTCAACGGCGCTGCTCATCGCTATCGTTGCTTCTTTCCGAAATTCTTTCCTAACATTTCGCGCTCGTCAGGCGACTTCCGTGTCTTCTGCTCTATAACTTTTTGATGCGCTCGATAATACTGCTGGTTGACGCGCCTTCGACAAACGGCAGCGCCAGCACACGCCCGCCCGCCGCTTCGACGTCCTCGCGCCCGTGAATCTCATCAATTGCGTAGTCGCCGCCCTTCACCAGTACGTCCGGCAACACCTCCGCGATTAAACGGCGCGGGCTTGTTTCGTCAAACACAGTCACATAAGTCACCGCGCTTAAAGCCGCCAGCATTTCCGCGCGCTCGTTTTCGCACATGACGGGACGATCCGCGCCCTTCAATTGGCGCACCGAAGCGTCACTATTAATCGCAACCATCAGCGCATCGCCAAGCGCACGCGCCGCCGCCAGATAGCGCACGTGCCCGACGTGCAGTATGTCGAAGCACCCGTTGGTAAACACAAGTTTTTGTCCAGACGCACGCAACTGCGCACGCACGAGGCGCAAGTTTTCGCCCGCAACTATTTTTTCGCTCATCTGAATAAGGATGAATTTAACACGGCGCGCGCCCCGCGCACCACCCGCTCGCGCACATTAAATTGATGGGGCAGCATCTCATCCGTGTTCTTGATTCGATAGCGATACTTGTTAAAGCGTTGCGCAGACTTCTATAATTCGCGTTTCCCTTTATGGAGACACTTGTGAACAATTCATTTATTGAAGAGAACGATCAAACACGCGCCCGCCGCGAACACCTCGAGGCTTTGCGCGAACTCATCGGCAACGTTTATCCGAATAAGTTTGAGCGCAGCCGCACAACCGGCGACGAAGACACGATCACACGAATCATCGAAGGGTTTTCCGCGCTTGCCCCGCACATGACCGACGACGAACGCCCTGCGCCCGAAGTTATCGAACAGGCCAACGCTGAATTAAACAAAACGGAAGTGCGCGTTTGCGGACGCATTGCGACGCCGCCGCGCGTGATGGGCAAAGCAGCTTTCGTGCATCTCTCCGACGGCATCTCGCGCCTGCAAATCTACGTGCGTAAGGCAGACGTGAAAGCCGTCAACAATGACACCGGCGTAATCATCGACGACATGGAAGCAGGTTGGAAACTTTTCAATTTGCTCGATCACGGCGACTTCATCGGCGTCGCAGGCTTTCTCTTCATCACGAAGACGGGCGAACTCTCTGTGCATGTGCGCGAATTATATTTTCTCGCTAAAGCGTTGCTGCCGATGCCGGACAAAATGCACGGGCTAACTGACCCGGAGATTCGCCAGCGCCAACGTTACGCAGACCTCATCGCCGGAAGCCTCAAGATCAAGACCGAAGATGATCCTGAAAAAGATGAGCTTTCGCCGCGCGAAGTCTTTGAGCTGCGCTCAAAGCTGATTCGAGAGATGCGCCGCTACTTGGACGACCACGATTATCTCGAAGTGGAAACGCCGATGCTCACGCCGAAGGCGACAGGCGCGGCAGCCAAGCCTTTCAAGACACATCACAACGCGCTCGACATAGACCTCTTCGCACGCATCGCCCCCGAACTTTATCTCAAGCGCCTCGTCGTCGGCGGCTTCGAGAAAGTCTACGAACTCAACCGCAATTTTCGTAACGAAGGCATCTCCACGCGTCACAATCCAGAATTCACCATGCTTGAATTCTACGCCGCCTACATGGACGTGAACGGCATGATGGACTTCTGCGAAGAGATGCTGCGGCAAGCTGTAATGGATATATATGGTCATACTCGCATTAAATTTGGGGAACTGGAAATTGATTTTGCAGACTTTAAGAAGCTGTCAATGAAACAGTCAATTACTGATCTTTGGATCAAACAAACAAACTTATTTAATGATGAGTTTATTGCTGGCTGGTCTAATAACACTCGACAAATACGCATACTCTCCATGCTATCCAATGAATTAAGCAAGTCTCCATTAGAAGGTTTAGCTGAAGGCGAAGTGCCAAATATCATTAATAATGAAGACAGACTTCAAAAAGTCCAGATCGAAGAAGCCAATCTTCCAGACCCAGATGAAATCGAGACAGCAAAGAACATCGAGAATATTTTTAGCTCACGTATAGAAGGCGAATTAATGGCTGCTAATCAGCCGATTTTCATCACAGACTTTCCTAAACCAATCTCGCCTCTCTCGAAAGCTTCGCCTGCTGATTCGTCAATTGCGGAGCGTTTTGAATTATTCATCGCGGGAATGGAATGCGCGAATGGGTTTTCAGAATTGAATGATCCGGTGGAACAGCGCGAGCGTTTTCTTGAACAGCAAGGGCAGCGTGAGCGTGGCGATGAAGAAGCGATGGTGTTGGATGAGGATTACATACGCGCGCTGTCTTACGGAATGCCGCCCGCCGCAGGCATCGGCATCGGCATTGATCGCCTCGTGATGATCCTCACGGGCAAACGTTCGATCCGCGACGTGATCCTTTTCCCGCACATGCGCCCCGAACGCAAAACGGAAGATCAAGCGGATGAAACAAACAGTAGTGATATGTGATAACGAGAGAGCGGCTTTCGTTCGTCTCGCGCAAAGCTAACGTTTCGTCGTCGTAGATGGCGATGAGGCAGCAGCGGCCTTTTGGCGCAAATCATTAAGGCGCGCGTCTGCCCAATCCGGGACGCGTCCCGTTTGTTCGCTGCGGCTCAGGTAAGCTTGAAAGGCTGCGAGCGCGCCCGTCATGTTGCCTTCTTTCTCGCGCACCCGGCTGACGTCCAACAGAAATTGCGGGTTCGTTTTGTCTGCCGCCACCGCTTGCTCGTAAGCATCTCCGGCCAGACGAAGTTCGCCGCGCAGTTCGTAGAGACGCGCCAGATGATAGTTGGCTTCCGGGTAACGCGCGCCCGCTTTCGTCGTCAGCGGCAAGAGACTCGCAATGGCCTCGTCCGTGCGGTGTAGAGTAATGAGCGCGTAACTTAATTCCAGATTTGCGGGCGGAAAAAAGTTGTCGCGGCGGGCAAGCACACGCCGGTAATCTGCGATGGCATCTTCATAACGTCCCGCTTCGCGTGCGCGGCGGGCGCGCTGCAAAACATCATAAGTATCACGATCAACAGCGAGCGTGCGCAAGTTCGACGCAGCGGCGCGCGGGCGTGCGACATTTCTTTCCGCTGCGCTCTTCGCATTTGGTTTACCGGCAGCAGTCTTCGCTTCCGCAGTTTCGATTTCGTCGGCCAATAGAATTTCGCGTCGAGCGTTAGAGACTTCAGCGCTTGCTCCGTATCGCGTGGTGAAACTATCGAGCATGGCGATAGCTTGTTGGGAATTACCGTCTTCAGCATAGGCGCGTGCGAGTGCGAGCGTCGCGTCCGTGTGATTCGGATCGAGCTTGAGAGTGCGCGTCCACTCGCGTATCGCCGCGTCCGCCTCGCCGCGCTTCGCATACAAACGACCAAGATTGTAACTCGCTTCGGCGTAGCGAAAGCTTTCCTGCGTGAGCGCCGAAACGAGCGCTTGTTGTGCTTCATCCCAGCGCCCTAAACGTAAAAGTACGTTACCCATGTTGTTTAAGGCGCGCGAATAGTTGCCGTGCCGTTGCGTGATTGCTTTGCGGTAAGCGTCAACGGCGGTGTTTGAGTCATCAAGGCGCGCAAGCGCGTTCCCGATATTGTAAAAGCCGGTCGGGTCAAAGCGATCTTCGCGCATCATCACGCGCAGTTGGGCAACGGCTTCGGTTTTGCGATCAAGCGCGACGAGGTAATCAACGAGCGTGCGCTGTAAACGTGCGCGTTCGTCGCCGGATGCGGCGTTGTTGATTTGCTCGCGCAACTCGTCGAGACGCAGCACGTCCTTTCCCACGATGCTCTTTGTTGCAGTGGAAGATTTATTATCCGCCGACGTTTGCGTAGAGGCAGCGCGGCGCGCACGCGTTTGATCGTTAGTAGAAACACCCTTGTCGCTTTTCGCGGACGGAGCAGTAGGCGGCGCGCTTTCTTTTGGAGTTTGCGCGACAGCAGCCGTCGCAGCGATGCAAAGAAAAAAAACGGCGCTTAGGCTTATCCTGTTTACCAATCGTGGTAGAGAGAACGTTTGGACATTATTCGAGAAAGAGTTTCGCATGATCTTCTCCAACGGCGAAAAGTTTCAATGAGTTGTGCTGTTCTTTAACTGCGGAATGCGTGGCGGCGATAGACTATCACCAACGCCGTAAGCGATGATTGTGCCGCCGAAGCCAACCGCCCAGCCACGTGTTCGTCCTATCATGTAAAGGCGTTCGAGCGGATGCGTGGTGCCGCTTCGCTCAAGCGTCCATGTTGCGCCACCGTTCATCGTATGGAGCAAAACGCCTTCCGCGCCGACAGCCCAGCCTTCTCCTCTGTCAACGAATTTTACGTCGTAAAGGTCGGTTGCGACCATTGAGTTTTGGGCGCGCCATGTTCTGCCGCCGTTCATCGTAAACAGAATGCGTCCCTGCGCGCCCACCGCCCAGCCGTGCGTTGCGTCAACAAAAGAAGTGGCATTAAGGCGCGCGTTTGAAGTATCCAAAGCGTATCCTGTGCGCCATGTTTCGCCGCCGTCAGAAGTTTGCAAAAGAGTCGCGCCTGCGCCGACGAGCCAGCCTTGATCCGTGTCAAAGAATGCGCCGCCGAGCAACAGGCGACGCGTCGGTAGGAGTTGCCGCGCCCAGCTTGCGCCGCCATCGCGCGTTGCATAAAGTGCGCCCGCTTCGCCAAAAGCCCAACCGCGCGTTCCGTTGTTTGTGAAGATCGCCCGCACCAGCCGCTCGTCCGGGCTGGCTTTAGTGACATCAACGCGCTGCCATGTCGCGCCGCCGTCTCTCGTGTGAAGCAGATACGTGCGCGGTTCGTTCTCTGTCTTGAGTTGATAGATGTTGCGTTCGCAGACGAGCCAACCCGTGTTTGCGTCTGCGAAATAAAGATCGCGTAGAGCATCTTCGGCCGGACGTGGCAGCGTGCGCCACTTTGCGCCGCCATCATTCGTTGAAAGCAACGCGCCGTTTCCGCCCACCGCCCAACCCTTTTGCTCATCAATAAAATAAACAGCGTGGAGCCATGCCAGCGTATTCGATTTTTGTTTTGTCCATTGCGCGCTCGCCTGCGCCGGAGAGTTGGCGAAGGCCGCGACGATGAAAAGAAGCATCAGCGTTGAACGCGCGACGCACACGCGATGTTGGCGAAGAAAATCTATGAACATCAAAGCTATGTGTCGTGGATGCGTGAATGATGAGCGATGTGTGTTACCTCTCATTATTCCACGTTCGTTGTTTGTTAGTGTCCTGCGTCGCGCGGGGCGCGCTCGCCATCAGTGCTTACGGCGCGGCGCGTGGCGCTCAAGTGGCGCAAAAGTACGAGCACGGGCGACACATCACGTCCCAAAGTAAAGGCCTGCTGCGCGGCGTTGGTGATCCAGCGAACAGGTTCGGGCGCAACGGGTTCTTTGGCACACTGTGTGCAGATGTTGTTGCCGTAAAGTTTTTCAAGCAATCTGTGCGCGTCTTCTTTGCCGAGCAAAGTCAGTATGCCGCCGGGCGGAACTTGCAAACCGTCGGCGAGCCTAAGCGCGCTTTCCAGATTGATGGTCGTGATAACGGAAGTTTGCAGCTTTGACAGTAAGCCTTGATCGAAACCCGTCTGGCGACAGAAGTCCACTTGCTTGAGGCCGAGTTCGTGGAGCCTGTCCGTGATAAATTGCGCCAGCGGCGTCGTCGTGTGCGCTCTTTTCGCCATTCCTTTTCGCCTTTCAATGCTTCATACATTATAGGCGACACTCCGATTGTTAAATGACTCGTCCGCGAATAAGCGGGCAACGCTCTTTCGCGGAAAAGTAGAAAGGCTAAAGTGTAGCAGAAGACGGTTCTTTAATTATAGACGTTAAGGCTTAATTAAGCTGCCTGCTTTCAGTTTAATTAAGCTCATTGCTTGCATCGAAGTTTCGTCCTTCGCCTTTGCTTAAAATCCGAAGATGCGCGCGAAGCTGATGATCGGAAGATACTTCGTCACTTGCTCGATGCCGTATTTGAATTTGTTGTTCGGCACAAAGACTTGATCGCCGGGCGCTAGATAATATGCGTCGGGCATCTTGCCGCGCTCGATGGCGGCGATGTTAACGAGTGTCGGAGCGAGCGTGCCGTTAGCCGTGCGGCGCAGCACATAAACTTTCTTTTTGTCGGCCAGATTCGTCACGCCGCCTGCTTCCATAATCGCTTCGTAGGCTGTCAGCCGTCGCCCCATCAAGCGAATTCCCGGCTGCGCGACCGCGCCGATCACGCTGTAACGGTATGACATGGATTTGTCAATCGAGACGGTTACTTTCGGATCGATAATATATTCGTCGAGTTGCTTGGTCAGTTCCGCCTGCACTTGCTCTCTGGTTTTGCCAACAACGCGCACGCCTCCCGGGATCAACGGGTGCGTTACAATACCGTCGGGCGGAACGATTTGCGACGGAACAGAATAACGATCCTGCCCGAAGACGCGTATCGAGATCACATCTTCGGGGCCGATGCGATAATCTTTGAAGAAGTTATTGTAGTAGGGCGTAATCGTCGCGACGTCTTCAGACAGTTGCTCTTTACGGTTGGCTAAGACTTCCTCGGAGACGCCGACGGGCGCGGCATTTACATCGTCCGGCTCTAATTTTTCAGGAGCATTTGAAGACCTCGTAGATGGCGCAGAAGAAGCGCTGGCGGGCGACACGTTGCGCTTCGTTGCGTCCTTCTTCCGGCTCGCATTCTGGTCGGGAGGTTTGCCGATCAGGTCGCTGTTAGTTTTCTGTTGCGTCGCATTTTTTTCAGGCGCGGACGGCATGGCCTGCCCTGCTGCCGCGACGCTCGCTCCGCCGACAAGCGCCAGCGAGAGTGTCAGTGTGCCGATTGTTTCTTTGATTTTCATAGCTTCTAAATCCTCCGTTAAAGCCTGCGGGACGCTGCCGCGCGATGAATCACGCGCCGCGTCCGAAAAGGATCGTCTTCACTGTTTCAAAAAGAATAATCGCATCAAGCAATAAACTTTGATTTTTGATGTAGTAAAGATCGTACTGCAATTTTTGTCTGGCGTCTTCAATTGAAGCGCCATACGGATATTTAATTTGCGCCCAGCCCGTCAGTCCCGGCGCGATCAAGTGGCGCTGTTCGTAGTAGGGAATCTCTTCGGCAAGTTGTTTGACGAAGTGCGGGCGTTCCGGGCGCGGGCCGACGAAGTTCATATCGCCTTTGAGGATATTCCAGAACTGCGGAATCTCATCAACGCGAATCTTGCGTATGATGCGCCCGATGCGCGTCGCGCGGTTATCGCCCGTTTGCGCCCACACGGGGCCGTCTTTTTCTGCGTCAGTGCGCATCGAGCGAAACTTCATCACCATAAACGTGCGCCCGTTTTCGCCGACGCGTTCCTGCCTGTAAAGCACAGGGCCGGGCGATTCGAGTTTGATGGCGATGGCGGTGGCGAGCACGATGGGCAAAGAAAGAATCGCGCCGAAGAAGGCCGCGATGCGATGAAACGCCACGCGCAGAAAACCGCTCAGGCGAGCCTGTCGTCCGCGTCCCGAAAAAATCAGCCAGGAGGGACGCATCATGTCCAGATGCACGCGCCCCGTCAATCTTTCGTAAAAAGACGCGCACTCTTCGATAGTGACGTTGCCGGACAAACTCAAGTGCAGCAGTTGATCTGTCGGAAACGTGCCACGTCGCTCGCCCATCGCAACGACGATGCGATCAACGTTCTCGCGGCGCACGATCTGGTCAAGCTCGCTCGTCAAACCAATGACGCGCGGATTAATCAAACTCTTGCCGAGCAGTTCCGGCGAATTGTCGGCGAAACCTACGACGCGAAAGCCTGCGTCGCGCCGCTCCAGAGCTTCGCGTGCGACTTCGATGGCCTGCGCGCCGCTTCCGACAATTAGAATGCGCTCGCCAATGCCCGGATGACCTAAGAACCAGTGAATCGAGAGCCGCCAGCCGACCATCAAAGCGAGCGCGAGCGGCAACGCGATCAAAGACACGCCGCGCCCGAGCATCAACTGTGGCAGTGCGTAAAAAGTAATTGCGAGCGCGATCCACGCTAACCCGAGCGCCTGCGCCAGCCGCAAAACAAGCTCGCGGCGGTCGTGCATGATAACGAAATCGTAAAGATCGTAAAGATAAAAAGCAGAGAGACAGAACGCTGTGGCGAACGCAGCCTTATAAAAACCATAACGAGAAATCAATTCGTCTTCTGCGCTCGGACTGCCGAGCCGCAGATACACGGCAACGATGATCCCGCCGAAAAGCAATCCCGCTTCGGCGAGCAGCAATAGTATCGTGCGTGTGTTGAGGCGCGAAGATTTCAAGAGATAACAGCGGCCTCCTTCGCTTCCAACTCTTCCGGCACGCTATCGTCAACCGCGTTCGGCGGCACGGGCGGCGCAGTATCATTTCGTTGATACCGCCGCTGGTAATAGTAATTGCTTTCGTTTAAGACTTCTTCCGTGCGATTCAGCACGACGCCGAGCATTCTTTCGTGCGGCAAATGTTCGAGCAGGCGTTCGACATCCGCGTAGCGAGTTTTTCCGGCGCGCACGACGAGCAACGCACCATCCGCGCGATTAATTAACACACTGGCGTCCGTGAAAATGCCTAACGGCGGCGCATCAATAATAATGTAATCGAACATAGGCCGCAGTTGGGCCAGCACCGCGCCGAATTTCGGGCCGGACAAGAGTTCCGCGACGTCATCGCGCGGCGCGCCGCCCGGCAATAAATGAAGCCCTGCGGGTTCAAGCCGGACGATGGATTCATCGAGCGTCGCTTCGCCCGCGAGCACTTCAGAGAGTCCCTTCGTCGCATTGATGCCCAGATAATTGGTCGCGCATGGTTGGCGCAAATCGCTGTCGATAAGCAACGCGCGCACGCCGTCGGTTTGCGCCAGCAGCCACGCGAGGTTGAGTGAGGTTAAGGTCTTACCTTCGGCGACGCCCGCGCTGGTAATGACGAAGGACTGCATTTTGCGGCGCTCGCTGGCGTGCAGGATGCGCGTGCGCAAAGAGCGAAACTGTTCGCAGTAGGCCGAGTGCGGTTGCGTCACGGCGACGAAATGTGGTTCGACGCGCGCCGGGGAGATGTCCAGAGACATGAACTCCACAGCGGCGCGCGCCGACCCGGCAGCGCCCAAAGTTGCCCCAGCAGCACGCGAAGCCATAACGTCGGAGAGTGCCGACCCGACGCGTTCCTCGGTGTGCGCAGTGGACGCTGAAGTCTGCGCCGCAAAGACGGACGGCTCTTCCTTAGCGAAGAGCGGCGAGCGTTCCCAAGGGTGCGATTGTTCACCTTTTGGAGATGCTGTCTCGCCATTTCCGTTGCGGCGGCTTGAAACGTTGGATTCTGATTCCTTTGGTTTGGCACCGTTCGTGTCGGCACCGTTGTTGGCGCGTTTCAGCGCATCGTAAACTCTGCCCATTAGCGGCTACCTCCGGTCAAACCTGAACGATGAAACGCCGCGCCGACATCTTCTTCGTCAGGCAACTGTTCCTGTAATGATCTGGATTCTTCACGCATCGCAAGCGGCGAGGCAGATGTAATCGGTGAGACGGCTGGATAAGACTCGGCTACGGTCGTCTCATTGTCATTGTGGTCATCATCGTTGGTATCATCGCTTGCTCCTGTTCCAGCTGCCCAGAGTTCGGCGCGTCCGGCGGCGGTGAAGATACGCGCCGGAGCTTCGCGCTCTGCGCCCATTAATCTGCCACGATCAGAGCGCGGCAGCATGTCGAACGTGTCCGCGACTTCTTCAATGATGTTGCGTCCGATGGTCGGCTCGCCCGCCGCAAATCCCGCAAGCAACGCGTTGTCGCAAAGATTATTAATGTTGCGCGGAATCCCCTCCGAGCAACGGAAAATGTAATCGATTGCACCGGGCGAAAAGATGTCCGTGCGTTCGGCTCCGGCGTTTAAGAGGCGTGAAGTAATGTAACGCTCCGTTTCTTCGACGTTCGGCAACGGCTTGATTTCGCAACGCAGCGCGACGCGTTGTTTGAGTTGCCGTAAGTTAGGATCGTTAAGCACGTCGCGCAGTTCAGGCTGTCCCGTCAGGATAATTTGCAATTGCTTTGCTGTATTTGATTCAAAGTTCGAAAGCAGGCGAATTTCCTCTAAAACGTAAGGCGAAAGTCCCTGCGCTTCGTCAACGATCAGCACTGTGCGCAAACCGCGCGTGTGGCGCGACTCAAGAATTTTGCCGAGCGCCAGCAGTAAATCAGACTTTGTTTCCCATTGCTGCACGTCGAGCAACGCCGTGACGTGCTGGTAAAATTCCGGCACCGTGAGGCGCGGATTAAAGATGTATGCAACGAGCACCGTGCGATCAAGCCGTTCGAGCATCCAGCGCAGGATCGTCGTTTTGCCTGTGCCGACTTCGCCCGTCACGACGACGAGACCCTTGCCGCTCTCAATGCCGTAGTGCAGATTCGCCATCACTTCCGTGTGCGACGGCGTGAAGTAGATAAAGCGCGGATCGGGCGTCAGCGCGAAGGGCAGTTCTTTTAAGCCGTAAAATTCTCTGTACAAGTTATTTTCAACCTCCGCGAAGAAATCGGGTAAGCGCGCAATGATGAACGGAAAATTTCAATCCTTTTATCCGTTCTTCATTGCTTGTTATTCTTCGCTGCTTATGACACGAAGCGGTCAAAGATGTGCGTCGCGCGCAAGGCCAGCGCGAGCGCCGGGATGCTTAGGATAGTAACGACGATTCCGGCGGCGAGCATCAGCAACCGGCGTTGCGGAACGCGGCGTGCTTCCTGCGGCGTCAAAAGCTCCGGCACGGAAGCAAGCACCGTCAGCCCTGTGTAGTGGGCGGCGTCTTCGGTGGTCTGGATGGTCAACAGACGCGGCACTTCAAAGAGTGCGACGAGCGCAAAACCGACGGCAAGGCCGAGCGCGAGACCGAGCGCAATCAACATCGGGCGCTTCGGCGCAATCGGTTTTTGCGGATAACTTGCAGGGTCGATGACCTGAATCGTTTCGCCCTGCGAATTGGTTTCTACCTTAGCCGATCTATCGATTCTCTCGCTGTTTTTGAGCACCTCGTCGTAGCGTTGCTTGGCTGTTTGATACTGATTGTTTAAGGCTTCAAGGCCAACCTGCTGGCCGGGCACAGTGCTGAGGCTGGATTCGATCTGGCTGATCTGCTGGCTATTCTGGCTAAGCCGTTGCTGCTGGCGCGCCGTTTCGCTTGAGATCATTTGTAATTGGAGCTGGTAGTTTTTGATGCGTAGGTCAGGCGTTGCTGCAATTCTTTCCTTTACTTGCTTGACTCTGGCCTCGTGCTCTTTGACTATCTTGTCCATTTCGCGCTGGACGGAATCTATTTTCGCTTGCTGGCGCTTGAGGTCAGGATTCTTTGGATTTGGTTTGAGCGTTACCAACATATCCTGCAACTCGGCATCGAGTTCGGTTTTGCGCTGAAGAAGCTGCCCGTAAGCGGGCGATGATTTTGGATCCGTCAGGTCCTCAAAAAAGTTATTCTTATCGCGCGAGGTTTGACTCTGCAAATCATTGAGCTGGCTGTTCAACGCAACGCTTTGATCGCGCATGCGTCCAATCTCGTTGATGAGTGATTTCTGCTCTTCGCGCAACCCCCCAAGCTGTCCGACCAAAGACGAGGCAGTGCCGTTCATACTGCCGGGGTTCGCGGACATGAACTTAATTCGTTGCTGGTCAATTGAATCAAGCTGGTTCTTGGCATCTTCAAGCTCTTTCTGGAAAAGCTGGCGCGCGGTCGTCACGTTATTCACCGTCTCAATCGTTCCGGCAGCAATGTACATGCTCGCAAGTTCGGCAGTAACGGCCTGCGTGATTTTCGGATTACGTTCTTTATAGGAAATTTTGAATGCCGGAACGTTATTGTTGCCGCTTCTGTCTAGATCAACAGTGATGTCTCTGGAGCGCATCGCATCAATAAGTCCCTCCATCGATTCACCGCGCTGGCGCTCACGTTGATAGAGATCGTATTTCAGGACGAGCGGTTCGAGTTTGGAGCGGCTCATGACAATCTGGCCGATATTCTGAATACGCGCCGACAAAGCGTCGTCGGTCAACGTCGGCACAAGACTTTGCGAGATGCTCGGCGGTCTAACGATTAGAAGCGTGGTGGATTGGAAAACGTCCGGCAGTTTCCAGACGACTAAACCGATGGCCGAGGCGATGGCAATCGCAGGCAAGATAATGAGCCACTTGCGTTTCCAGACGATGCGCGCATACTCGCCGGGCGTGCGCTGGCGAAATTCGATACTCATGTTTCGGCACTCCTAATTCTTTAGCAAAACGCTTCCTGCATCACCTTCGTTCTACCGCTTCGCCGGGCAGTTGGCGAAAACTACGGAGAACTTTATGGCAAGCGCAGATGAGCGTGAAAGCCCTGCGTGCGCGTCCCTTTCAGTTGAGCTTGGGCAATCATTAATGCCATCGGTTCAAGCGTCAAGCGACTCGCTCCATACGGTCTTCTATCGAGACTTTGGAATTGAAATGCGAACGGGGCAAGCGTCCTGCATTTCAACTCAAAGCATGACCGGCAAATTTTCAAAAACCGGTGAAGTAATCGCGGCGTGCGGAAGAATTGCCGCCACGCTTCACCGTGTCAAGAAACATATTGTCAAATTTCTGTTCCCGCTAACAGAACTTCTAAAATGACGCCAAAGCCTTGCGTGCATCATCCGCTTCGGCGAAAGGTCTGTTTTTCGACAGACTAAGCGCTTGTTCAATTTCGCGTCGTGCGCCTGCTTTATCGCCTTTGCCTGCGAGCGCCATGCCCAGATGATAATGGTAAGTGGCGCTGGGCGCGACCTTGTTTTTCTGCGCGCCAGCCTCGTCCAGAGTGACGGCTTTCTGCAATTGCTCAACCGCCGCCCCGTGCAAACCCTTTTTGTAATAGACCCAGCCGAGTGTGTCTATGAAGCCGGGCACGTCCGGGAATTTCTGTACGGTGCCCTGCGCGAGCCGCACGGCCTCATCTAGATTACCTTTATTGTAAACAGCGTAATCCCAAGCCAGATTATTAGCAGCAAACGTCGAATTCTGGTCGAGTTCCAGAGCTTTGCGATAATTATTTATCGCTTCGTCATGATTCTGGCGGGAATCCTCAAGAATGCCGATTAAAGTATAGACGGCGGCGTTGTCAGGTTTTTTTTCAAGGATTTTGCGATACTGCGCGATGGCCTGCTCCTGCTGGTTCGTATTAACAAAGAGCGCGGCGAGTGAATTGTATGCCGGTAGATAATTGGCGTCGAGTTCAATCGTGCGGCGCAATTCAGATTCTGTTGCCTGCGGGTTTCGTTGGAAGCCATAGACTTGCGCTTTCAGAAAATGCAGCGAGGCGTTGTTCGGCTGCCCGCCAATCGCCTGATCGATGCGCGCGTGTGCTTGATCGAGCCGGTTTTGTTTAGCGTAAAGGTTAATCAACCCGTTCAGCGCGTCGAAGTTAGTATTGTCAAGCGAGAGTGCGCGCTCGTAAAGATTTGTGGCTTCGTCCAACTTATTTTCGCGCAACGCGACGGCGGCCAGATTAACGTAAGAGCCGGGCGCGTTCGGCGCGGCATCGCGCGCCGCCATCAAATCTTGACGCGCACCTTGAGTGTTGCCGAGTTGCAGTTGCGCAGAACCGCGCCCCATTAAGGCTTTAGAGCGAAGCTCGGCGAGGAGTTGCGGCGAGGTTTCTGCATCCGGGGCTGTTTTGCTGATACGGTCGAGCAGATCGCTCGCAAGGCGCGCGGCCTGTTTCGCATCACCGCCCGCGAGGTTGACCTGCACCTGCATCAATTTCGCCGGAAGATAGTCTGGATAATTTCTTTCTAGTTCAGAGGCGAAAGAGCGCGCCTGTTCGATCTGGCCGGAGCGGAAATTAGCGTCGGCCATAAAGTAGAGGCCGGGCTTGGAGGCAGGCTCCTGTTTCAAGACTTCCTTCAAATCTGCAATGGCGTTTTTTACTCCATCAGGATCGGTGCTCTGTAAATTGATGCGCGCCCGCAGCAGAAGCGCCTGCATGTCTCTCTCATTCTTTCTTAAGACTTCTGTTGCCTGTGCCGCAGCGCCTTTCGTGTCGCCGCGTTGCAGCAGTATTTCGCCGAGACGATAGTGTGCGCGTGTGTAATCGGGCGACTTGGCGGCGATGTCCTGATAAACCTTAACAGCATCATCGTAGCGACCGACGGAAGAATAAAAATCGGCGAGTACGGCGCGGCCTTCCGGCTTGTCACGGTCAAGTTCAGCGAGCGCTTTATATTCCTGTTCGGCCTTGTCATTCTGTTTGAGGTTGACGAGATAAAAGCTGGCGAGCACAAGGCGCGAATTGCGGTTGGCGGGTTCGACTTCGACGGCGCGACGAAGTTCCGCTTCAGCTTGCCCGGCACGGTTCGTCTGCACCAGAAACGTTCCGTATGCGGTGTGCGCTAGCGCCGAATTATTGTTGACGGTGATAGCCTGCTTGAGAGTTTCTTCGGCCTTGTTTTGATCGTTAACCTTTGAGTAAAAGAGCGCGAGGCTTAGGTAAGACTCGGTGCGCTTCGGGTCAAGCTCAACGGCGTGTTTGAGTTCGGCGAGCGATTCGTTGCGCTTATCCTGTGCAAAAAATATGCTGGCACGCAGGATGTGGCCTTCGATATTATTCTGGTCTTTTTGCAGCACCTCGTTAGCAAGCCGCTCTGCTTCGGCAATGTTTTCGGCTGATCGTTTAGCGCCGAGCAAGTAATAGTTGCCGAGTTTGACGCGCGCATCCAGATTATTCGGGTCAATCGCAATGGTGCGCTTCAGTTCGTCGAACATCTCTGTGTACCGCTGGAGACCTTCGTAAGACTGCACGAGTCCCCAGTGGGCTTGGGCGAGACTTTCGTCGAGCTGTATGGCGTTGCGAAATTCGAGCGAAGCTTCCTCAAATTTTTTGTCTTTGAGATATGCTTCACCGCGACTGAGATGTTCGGCTTTAGCTTTGGCGGGATTCGAGCAGCCAGCCAGCGCAAGGAGATAGGCGATAGCGACGAGCAACACGAGCACAGACGACGCAACGCGGCGCCGACGCACGCAATTGATTTGATTCATTTAAGTAGCACTCCTTTAAGTTTGCGGACTCGCGATTTTGTAATAAAGCGTGAGATTGGAGCAAACAATCTCGCCGCCTGCAGTCCACAATTTTCAATTTCAAACTGATTCGCGTTCGATCTTTTGCTTCAGCGACGGGCAAGGCCGCTGTTGTTTCGCTCTTGTGTCCCGGCTGAACATTCACGGGAAACACCTTAAATGAAACACCTAATCGAACCTTGTTTCCCAAAAATTTCCCGGAGACCGAGCCGGGAAGGATGATTTGCGGACAGCCTTTAATTCGGCACGTAAGCGGGCAGCATGGGCACGGCTTGTGCGGCAAGGTCGGCGGCGGATTGCAATGCGACAGCTTCGGAATTGCCAAGCGGCACCATCACGCGCACCATCGAGCCGTCCGAGCGTCGCCGCCTGATGCTATCAAGCACTGTGTAAACTTTGCCCCAATATTCGCTCGCGACCGCCCGCCCGCGTCCCTGATACCAGTAAACGAGAAGTTGCTTGCTTTGCCCGTTCTGAATAATGTAGCGATTGGCTTCAAAGGCGGGCGAGCCATCTGTGGGCGTAATTTTTATCGTCGCCGGATCGGTCATCGTCCAGCCGGAGCCGGGCAGACAATTGAGCGGGCTATGATAAGTTGCGCCATTGCGTTGTGTCGCATAATAGCCGACGTAGAAGCCCGCAACGCGATTGTCCGGTAAGACGTAATTGCGCGCAACGTAATCGTCCGCGCGCAAGACTGCTTCCGTTTCTTTATCGAACCGCTCATCAACGCCCGTTTGCCGCCACTGGCCGAGTTGCGCGGGGAAATCACGCAAGGGGCGACGGTCAATGTGCGCTTCACCAACGCGATTCCAGACATTGATGACGATACCGCTCGCTAAAAGCGCCGAGAGCAAAGCAACGAAGCGCCAGGACTTTGATTGTCGAACTTTCTGTTCCGTGTTCATATGCAGGCTACTCTACTCCTTTCATAGAGATTGCTTCAACTACAGAGCTTGCCGCCGGTGTTGCAGTGGCTGTCCGGTCATTTGCTGCGTCGGCGTCTGCTCCGGCACTCATCATCTCACGGTTCGCCTTTCGACGACTATCTTTAAGCAACCATAATCCGGCGCGATCAAGCGCCCAGCCAACGGCGAACAGTAACAAAAAGGCCGCAATGTAAACAACCCAGCCGGAGAAAGAGTGAAAGAATCCGTCGGCCACTTGCGTGCCATAGTAACGCGCGAGCACGCCTGTTCCGCTCACACGCATCGCGTTCGTCAAAATGGCAATCGGCACTGCCGCCCCGATAATGATTAAAGATCGCCAGAAGCCGAAACGCCTAAGCCACGGCAGACCGCGCGAATTGCCTTTCGCGGCATCTGGATTTTGCGGATAAGTGAAATAAGCGTAAACGACGGCTAAGGTAACAAGCGTCATCAGCGAACGAATACCGCTACAGGCTTCGACAACTTCCAGTTTCTTGGTTTCTCTAGCACCGAGCGGCATCAACTCGATGACATTTCCCTGCCGCAGCACCGGAATATCTAACAAGCGCATCGCCCACACAGCGCACCGCGATGCGAAGAGCTGCAACGGAAAAGCGATTTTGTTAAAGACTATGGCCGGAATCGGCAGCGCCAGAAAAAGCAGCGCGAGCGGCACAAGCACAAGTCGGAGTGTGCGAAAACCGAAGAAGTAAACAGCGATGCTCGCCAGCATCAACATCAACGACAAACGCTGTATATAAAGCTCCGCACCCGCCATCCCAGCCCACAAACCGAACAGCGCACCGGCCACGCCCACGCCGCCCCACAAAATATTGGCGCGTTGCGGGACGCGCGCTAACGTTTCGCGCTCCGTCCATAAGATGTAACCGATAATGAATGGCACCAGCAGCCCATGCGAATAGTTTGCGTCCGTCCACCAGTCCGTGCCAAGTTTGATGAGCACCGCCGCGTAAAGAAAAGCGAGGGCGGCGGCGAGCGCTAAAGGTTTCAAGGGATTTTTAATGCTTAACATATCGATTGAGATTTAGC
>JAABUR0100000609.1_pt1 | contig 75493 bp, 61 predicted proteins | sample 5560091 | NCBI WGS metagenome assembly JAABUR01 (sample SAMN10711879, study PRJNA513375) | rock metagenome | isolation source: Antarctica rocks | place: Antarctica: Victoria Land, University Valley sud
CTAGATCTTCGAGGAGCGTATAACTTGATTCGAATAAAAGAAGGTAACGAATAGAAAATAGTATTTAGGACTCGATATAGATATTACGAGTATCTAGTCATGCCGTTTAGTCTTACTAACGTACTAGCAACCTGCTAGGTATTAATTAATAATATTATACGAGCTTATTTAGATCTTATAACGATTATATACCTCGACGACATATTAATTTACTCTAAAACTCTTGAGGAATATATCCGTTATATACAAGATGTATTAACATGCTTATTATAAGCTAGACTCCTCCTAAAGCTAGAGAAATACGAGTTTTATAAGACCTTAGTTAAGTTCTTAGGGTTTATAGTAATAACTAAAGGCGTTTATATAAGCCCTAAGAAGATTCAGGCTATATAGGAATAGCCTACACCACATAATATTAAATTAGTATAAGGGTTTCTAGGATTCGCTAACTTTAATAGACGTTTTATAGAAGGCTACTCTAAGAAAGCCTTGCTACTAACGGAAATCACTAAGAAAGACACAGGATTTCGATGGGATACTAACTAGAAGAAAGCATTTAAAGAACTAAAGCAAGCTTACGTAGATCCTCTAGTACTTTATACGTTTCGTAACGGAGAACTAGTACGTATTAAAACAGATGCTTCGGATCTTATAATCGGAGCATGCCTCTATTAGTAGAAAGACGGCAAGTGGTATCTAGTAGTATACTACTCACGCAAGATGTCTCTAGTAGAACAGAACTATAATATACACGATAAAGAGCTTTTAGTAGTCGTCTATTCTCTATAGTATTAGAGAGTATATATTAAAAGCTGTTTGGAACTTACTATCTTTACTAATTATAAAAATCTAGTAGGTTTTACGACTATAAAAGAATTGAATCGACGATAAGTTTAATAGTCTAAACTCCTTAGGTAATATAAGTTCAAAATTTAGTACACCCTAGGAAAGGATAATAGACGAGTAGACGCTTTAAGTAGACGATCTAACTATATATAAGTAAAAGACATTACTACTTAACCTATCTTAAAATAAGAAAACGATAGGTCGTTAGTACTAGTAAGGAATCTGGCTATAACTATGCGAGTCACGACACATATAGTTCCTGATTTAAAGGAAGCATACGAGAATAACAACCTAGCCGGATAACTTAGGAAGGAATAGCCTAGCCGGGACCTATTACTATATAAATAGAAGCTGTACTTACTACTAAAAGTAATAGAAGAAGTAATTAGGGATTACTATAATAATCCTTTACTAGGATATCTAGGAGTATCTAAAATATTAGAACTTATTTAAAGAGTATACGCCGCATTAAACCTGCGAGCGTTAGTCGAGTAATATATCAGGGAATATATATGCTACTAGTAGAACAAATCTGTAAGACATACTAAGTACAGACAAATCCAGTTTGCTAAAATTCTAGACATACTATAGAAAGACGTCACGATAGACTTTATTATAAAACTACCTCGGTTAGTTAACCTAGTAACTAACGACAAGTACGACTTAATAATAGTTATTATCGATAAACTTATCAAGTATACCATTATAATTCCATACAAGGAATCCTATAACGCTAGTTAGCTTGGATTCATTTTATTAGATAGACTAATTAGAGATTATGGTATACTAGAATTAATAACTTCAGATAGAGATAAACTCTTTATATTAAACTATTAGAAGACGTTAATCGCGTTAATAGGAACTAAACTACGAATATTAATAGTATACTACCCTTAAACGGATAGATAGACTAAACGTACTAATTAGATAATAGAAGTATACCTTAGATACTACATTAATAAAAGGCAAAATAATTAGGTTACGCTACTCCTAATAGTACAGTTAGTATATAACGATAAAAGGTTAGATATAATAAGGCTATTACCGTTTTTTATAAACTACGGTCGACACGTAAACTTATTCCTAGATCCTCGACAAGGACTAGATACCGAAAAAGCCTTGGTGTTAACTTCTAATATAAAAAGCCTGTATAAAGACATATAGCACGCGATTAGCGAGGCTAATATTACTACGGAGAAGTTAGTAAATAAGAAAAGAAAATTAGGTCCTTAGCTAAAGAAGGGGGATAAAGTATACCTCCTTATAAAGAATTTAAAAGGTATAAGACTAAGTAGGAAACTAGACTATATTAAAGTCGGACCATTTTTAGTTATTAGAAATAAAGGGCCTGTTAACTATAAATTACAGCTTCTACCTAACGCTAAAATCTACCTAGTATTCTATATCTTAATATTAGAACTAGTAGACCCTAATACACCTTTATAAGAAACCTTCTACTTCTAGATAGAAGAAGAGAATAAATTTAAAGCCGAAAGGATTCTATTATAACGAGGTCAGAGCTACCTAGTAAAATAAAAAGGATACGAGGACTTAGAAAATACCTGGGAACTAGTTACGAATCTTACGAACTATTAAGAGCTCCTCTAGTAGTATTACTAAACCCAGGCATACCCTGAGCGATCTACTTGAGAGCTCCAGGCGAGAGAGTTCCGGAACCCTCGAACTCTAAAAAGGTAGGACACTCTACGAGTGCCCGTTCAACTTTACCGGCCTTCTTAAGCTCTTCTAGACGTTCTAACTCCTTAATATCGTTAAAGCCCTTATTAAATATCCGCTATTCCTTCTCTTTTAGGAAGCGCTTTTATTAGCGAAGGTATTTCAGCTTCGTCTATTTTTAATAAGCGATTTCGTTAGCGGCCTCCTACGCTACCTCTGTCTCTATCTCTTCGCGTTTAAGCTTCTCTATAGCTTTATTAATACTAGAGAAGTAGACGACAGGTACGGCCGGTTCGTATTATTTTCCGAGCCGAATATATTCCGCGTACCTTTAAGAAAGAGAAGACACCTAATACTCCTTTTAAGATCTTGCGTATCGTAGACACGACACCATTATAATTACTCCCCTATAAGCCACTCGGTCCGATAGCTTGGTACGGCGTTACTATAAACGAGATAGTATAGATATTTATCTAACCTTTAGGATAAAGGTTTAGGGGATAAGGGGTAATATTATAACCTTAATAGTAGAAGCCTTAGCGGACGCTATAGGCGCTTACTAAAGTCGAACATGCCTTAGTATAACGGGTCGAGCGATTACTCGACCTAGTCGCTCTAGTTAACGCGGGTCGGTTACTGGCGACTAGCGCGAGTATAGACTTTCCTATATCTATATAGAGAGCGTGATCTTTCCCTTAGATAGGAGCTTTGTGCTTAACTTATATTATTAACCTAGATATCTCCTAGATACTAAATATAGTACTCGACCTGTATTAGACTAGTTTAATACGAAGCCTATTTACCCTAGTCCTTAACACTCCTCTCTACGAGATCCACCTAGACTCCGGAGCCTTCTAGTTAGAAGACGACGGGTCGTAACATATATCTAGTAGGGGAGAATTACTAATAAAACTCGCCTTTAGAATAAAATACTAGAAGAATTAAGGGTATTAACTAGCCTTTATCTAAAGTAATAATAAACTCGCCTAGGGCTATAAATATTAATAGATCTATAAAGAGAATAGGATATAATTAACCGCGTCGGTACTATATAACCTATATTAGAATAGGATTATTAAGAGAAAGAACTAGACGCTATTTAGTAAAGTTAGAATAGTTCTTATTAATACTAGACTACCTTAGGAGTTCTAGGGTAAGGCTATCTACTATATTAACTATATTAAGAACCTTATACCTAGTAAAGACGGGAAGTCCCCCTTTAAGAAATAGTATAGCTTTAAACCCCTATTAATATACCTAAAGCCTTTTAGATATTAGTGCTATTTATTTAATATATTACTAAATAAGAAGAAACTAGATAATAAGGCTATTAAATGTCGCTTCCTTAGTTATAACGGTAAGAGTATCTACCGTGTATAGGATATTAAGGGATAATATCTTATTAGGTTAGTATATATTATATTTAATAAAAAGGCCGTTATACTATTAATAGAAGATAATAAGCTTCTAGTAGATAGAGAAGATAGTAATAACTATATTATAGACCTCTTAAGCTACTTCTAGTTAGACTAATTAGATTATAATAGTAAGGTCTTAGAGGGAGTACCCCCTCCTAATTAATAGGGTGTTAAGGGAGCGTTAGATAGTACTAAAAATACTAAAAATACTAATAATACTAGTAACTCTAGTAATAGATTAGTAATAACTCTTCCTAATAGCTAATTAGCATTAGGCCTAACTAATAATATAAGTAGGCCGACTAGTCTAAATAGACGTAATTAGGATAATCTACCTAAGTTAAATTAATATAAGTTAAATAATTAGACTATAAGAATTAGCTAAGCGGAGTTAGAAATATTAACTATTTAAAATTAGAATAGTTATAATAGTTAGACACGCTAAATTACTACTAGAATATTATTAGCTATTATTAATAAGATATTAGCTAGGAATAGTAAATCCTAAAAAATTATTCCTAATTTATTATATCGTTCTAGTTATAATAAACTACGGATTAATTATAGCTAGACTAATAAGTAAGGCCTAAAGTCTTCTAATAACTCTAATAGGTTTAGGGCTATACTTACCTACGTCGTCGCCGTTAATAAAGAGCGTCCCTATCTAATATTAATAGATAAGGCCCTTTAAGGGCCTAATAATAAGAAATAGCTTACTACCGCCGAAGAAGAATTAGCTAATTATACTAAGTAGGAGACATGGAAAATACTATATAAGCTACCCCGGAAGGTATATATCTTACTAGGAAGATAGGTCCTATCCTATAAATATAGGCTAATAGGCGAAATAAGTAGGTATAAGGCCTAGTAGGTAGTTAAGGGCTTCTACTAAATTAAGGGGATTAATTTTAACGAGACCTTCTTATTAACCCTAAAGGCATTATTATAACGTCTTCTTCTTACCCTAATTACTAAGTATAGGCTAGTTATTAAGTATTTAGATATTATCGCGGCGTTCCTAGAATTACTTATTTAAGAAGAAATCTAGGTAGAGTAACTATATTACTTTACTAATAGCTAGTAAGGATACGCCTATTAATTAAATAAGGCTTTATATAGCCTTAAGTAAGCGTCTTATAAATAGTACGAGACCCTCTATAAGGTAGTTAAGTCGCTAGGATTTAATTACCTTAAGTATAATTATTACGGCGTATATAGACGACTTACTATTTATAATATATAATTAGGACCTAATTACCTATATAAAAAATGAACTTAATAAGAAGTTTAACTTTAAGTATATAGGAGATTTAAAAGATTATCTAGGCATAAATATTATTAGGAATCTAGATAAATAGTCTATTTAAGTTAATTAGATAAAATATATTATATAATTATTAAGATAGCTTAGTATAGAGAATTATTTATTAGTAAAGTCGCTTATAAAATAGGCGTATATCGCTATTACCCCTAATAGCTATATAGCTCCCTTATCTAATAGGGAGGCTTATTAGTCCCTTATAAGAGTACTTAATTAGTTAAGTATTATAACTAGGCCCGATATTACTTATATTATTAGTACCCTAAGTTACTCTCTTTATAACCCTTCTCTATAATATATAAATACGGCGAAAAGGGTATTATATTACCTAGCTAGGATAATTAATAATAGCCTAATCTATTAACTAGGTAAGAATAACGGCCTAGTAGGTTTTACTAACGCGTCCTACTATAATAACTATAAGACGTCTCGCTCTACTAGAGTATATATCTATAAACTATTTAATAGCCCTATCGCCTAGTAATCTAAATTATAAAAGCTAGTAGTAATATCTATATACGAGTCTAAATATATTATTATAATAGAGGTATATAAAGAAGCTCTATATCTAGGCCCTATACTTGAAGAGCTAGGGTATAATAAGGGAGTAGTACTAGTACTCCTAAGTATTAATAACTAGGTAGTTATAAAATTAGCTACTAACTTAATTAATTATACTACTATAAAATATATTTAAATAAGATACTATTTAATTTATTAACTAGTTTCTAAAACTAAAGAAATCTATCTTAAATAGGTTAATATTAAAGCTTAATATATAGACCCCCTTATAAAACCTATTAGTCCTATTAACTTTAACCTAGCTAGATAATAGTTAAGACTAGTTCTAGGTAAAGTATAAGGGTATTTAGATATAGTAGTTAACGACAGGGACCCTACCTCGTTATTACTAATCTAAGAGGGAGTATTAGAATTTAGGCTGGGTTAACCTTAGTAGTTACTAATTAGGACTAGTTAGGGGGCCTTAGTAGACTAATAGAGATTTCTCGTAATAGTTATTCTATTCTATATAGCTATATCCATCTATTAGTTATTATAATACTATTACACTATACCTAAATCACGTGCAGATGACTCATTGACATCATTACTATTCAACAGTTTCCAGGTTGAAATCCACAGATCTGCAAAATCCAGACTAGCGGGCCAGCCCAAGCGTACCTACCTTAGGTAGAGTTTAGTGTTTACATCGGCAGATCTGAAAACAAGAACATGGCACGCGGGTAGCAAAATAGTTTGGACCCTTCTAGCTGAGATTCCTGCCAAGGTGTCCGAATTATTTTGCTCACCGCGTGTGCATGGGTAAATCCTTCGACAGATGAGCGTGTGAAGTAAAGTGAAACGGACTAAAGAATTGAAAAAATTTGAACAGCATGCGTCTGGTAATTAAGTACCGGCATTGTTTACAAAGACCAAAACTATCAAGGCTGTACAATTGCCTAGTTGATTGGCGACTCTGAGAGATCGTCGCCATCAAAAGGGTCACAGACTCAATCGTATGTATATTCGCAGTGAGTAGAATTTCAAGTATGGTGGAACTATCCTATGTGTTGACATTCATGTCAGGCGGTATCCTCAGCCCACTGGCCTGCTGAAGTCTCATCACGATCGAACCAAAATCAATTATTATTGCCATCATCATCATCATCATCATCATCATCATTACCATCATCGTCAACATTCGCGCCATTATGCCGGTAACAAATCCACCTGTCACGCCCGTTAAAGCTACTTGAGTGCCGAGTCGATCATCAACCGGCGGGAGAGGAGCCAGGAAGAGCCTCCCCAGAATCAGCAGCCAGGTGCTCTCCTCTCTTATCTTGCGAATCCGAACCTCTGTCTTTTGCCGGGGTTGGATTCGTGACCCGTTTCTCAGGCAAGGTTTGCTCGCCTTCTTTCGCTGCCTCTGCAGCTTTCTTGCCCTTCGCGTCTGCAGGACCATCCCCGACGCACTTCCCTTCTGCTTCGGTTTCCACTTCGTCGGCAGGCTTTTCTGCACTCTCGGCTCCTAGACCACGCCCCGTCTTGGTCTCCCCTTCGGTGTTGTCCCTATCATCCCATTTGGAATACAAGTCTTTCGGCAGCATCTTTTTGCCGGTAACCTTCCGAATCACCAATTTATCTTCCTGTTCATCATACTTGACCATGGCATTTCCACCACAGTCCTTCACCACGGTGAGAACTCGGTTGATTAGAGAAGCCAATTTCTTCAGGTCTGACTGGTTGCGTTCTTCCCACCTATTGATAAAAGCCGCTACATCTTCAATTTCTGGGTTTTGAAACGTACCATTGCGATGGTAAGCTCGCACGAGCTTGGGTGTTTGAGATACCCATAGCTGCGGTGCGATCTCCTGGATATCAAGAGGCTTATGGAAGACACGTGTTTTGACTTCAAGGGTTGATCCTAGCGGTATAGCCTTACCTTCTTCTTTGATGGTCAACTTAGACCCAGCAGTAGTGATGTTAGGAAGTCTGTTTGTTGGAGATAGAGACAAGGACCCCAGCATGTTAGAGAGCTTATCGCTTTCCAGCTCCCTGCTATCAGAAGAAGGTTTTTCTGTACCAGCGTCTACATATCCGTCCGTTTCGTGGCGAACAATGAAATTCAAATCACCGAAACGGTATGAGATGATTCTGTGATGTCCAGTACTACCCTCGATCTGATTGGTAGTGTATGCCTTCTCGAATTCGTGGCCAAAGCCCCTAAATTCATGTGGTCCGATATATTCGTGGGTCGCAGTTTCCGCGCGAGAGAATATTGCAGTATTTTTCGCGACCTCGATGTTGATCGTGAACGGTTCAAGTCCGCTTCTGCTCGAGCTAGGATTGACAAAAGAGAGGAGTTTACGGATGTTGTTTCGGTCGGCCACGATATCAATCGAGCGGATGTCAAATGAAGGATCTGCGATGTACAACGCGCGAAAAAGGGGTTCAAGCGGACTGTCTGGGTGGCGAGCAGCATTCTGGGCAATGTAGATGAGGCCCGAGTCCTTCTTCACCTTTCGAGGAGCTGTTGGAGCGGACCAAAGAGATGGACTACCAGGGACAGTAATGGTCGGTGTAGGTGCCTCGATCCAGTTGTACGAGGACAGTTGCTTGACGTCAACGATTGACGCAGAAGGAGGAGCATTGAGATCTAGAAGATCTAGGCGAGAGATCTCAGCCAGAGTAGTGGATGCCATCGTTATAGTTAGCGCAACTCTAAAGGCATAGGTAAGGATCTAAAGGGTACGGCTCAAGAGAGACCCCGCGTGGCTAACGAGAGACCCCTTAACGACAGACCCCTTCCTATTATTGGTCGACCTAAAGACAGTGCTTAGTAATTTTGATTAGTAAGCATAGTTCTAGCTGACTAAGGTGGCCACTAAAAAGGAGGCCGCTACTATTCTATTATAATTACGAAGTCGTACACCTTTAAAGACTAATAATAGCTGTGTAAAGCAGCAAATGTCTCGTACTAATGATGCTACTAAAGATGTTAATGAATGTGGTAGGTAATGATGCCGGAATACCTCCAAGTAGCAGAATATTTGGAGCGCCACAGCGCCAAGTCAATATCAGTCCTCCATAATAGCGACAGTGAGCAACAGCGACAGCGACAGCAATCACATGCGGAATAAGCACAGTAGATACATTAATTGATACCTCCATTACTACGTAGATCTATGTACATCGCGTGTGCATTGCGCATATCATTTCAAGGGGTCTTTCCGAGGGGTCTCTCGTTAGCCATGCGGGGTCTGTCCAGAGCCGTACCCGATCTAAAAGTGTTAGCATACCCAAATCAGAATAAGATATGCCTGGTAGCAGGGATATCCTGGGAGCCTGGGGATTTGGGCTTTTACCCGAGGTCGGTCCGGCCCGCTGCCACCAGGCTTGCCAAGACAGCTTCAGAATAAGTACTTTACTTTATCAGTGTGTCTGTCCACTAAGTGATTTGGCGCTGTCAAGGGTCATGCTTTTATTCCAGACTTGACAACCGGTGTCGCCTTTTCGATTCGAGGTCAAGAGGTGGGAAGACAACACTGTAGCTCTCAACGCGGTGCGTAGCAGGAATAATAGGAATGTATTTCCAATCTAGCTGTTATGAGGCGTCTACTTACTATATAAACAACTCCATTCAGGACAGTCCCCCTGGACAGTCCCCCTAGCCACATTTGCCACATTTGCGGGGTAGTACTATTTACCATTTGTCAACATGCAACTATACATTGTCGCTGTCGCTGTCGCTATCGCTGCTGTCGCTGTCGCAGTCGCTACTGCTGTCGTCATATATCGCGTGAGACTACGTGCCTGCAATAGTTCTTTTTAATATACGTACGCCCTATCCTACTAATCCTACCTACAACAATGAACTTAATAACTTATTAGCTAATTGGCTAACATCCTCCTTCCTAGGCTCTATTAACCTCGCCTCCTTCTTCTTATTCTTTACCTTCTGATTGGCTACACGCTTTTCCTTCGCCTCTAACTTCTAATCAGCGTCCGCCTTATCCCTCTTTACCTGCGACTCTAGTCTCTTCGTCTTCCTTGGCTCCACGCCCTTTCTGGCCCTTGTCATACGGTAAACGATTATTTGGAGTTATTCCGTGGCTACTATTAATATTATTCGGCTGTTAGAGTGGTACGCGGACGTGTAATAGGTATAAAATTTTGACCCATAGTCCTTAACACATAGCCCGAGTACTACTTAGACACTTTATGGGAGGCTTTATTCGAGGCTATAGATCCACCGACCATACTTCATATATACATCCCTATGGTGTTACCGTCGTACGACCTCGCTGTCGTACTTACTCGAAATCACACCGCTTATTTCTCCGTACGAGGGTCGGTGTCAAAAGTCTCTGCCGACTTTCTCGCCCAATTCCGGGTAAAAGTCGGCAGAGACTTTTGACACCGACCCTCGGTAGACCCTACTAAGCCGTAGGGCTGACAGGGTCCAACCATCAGAACTTGAAGTCATGCGACAGCTACTCCCACCACGTTATAATAAATGATCATATTAATAGTAGGAGTACATGTTATGGAGCAGTATATATATATAACATCAGCGTTTAAATGATACTAATCGGTCGTGGTGCGCAGTAGTTATGTTGGTAAGCGTACATCAAACCACCGCCCCGCAAATGTGGCTAGGGGGAGAGGGGGACTGTCCAGGGGGACTGTCCTGAATGGAGTTGCTATATAAACGTCTGTATGGCTAGATACATGAAAGAATGACAGAACAAACATGATAAAGAAAGACAAGCAACCATGATACCGAGCAATCATATCATACCATCAAGCAAACATGCACGGGAACGCAAGTGGTTGGGCGGAAACACGCCGACAGTAGCTATTGCTAATGTCGCAGCTACTGTCAGGCCAATGATCGCTCCTGCGAGACCCGGAGAGAAGCGGTGCGCGGGCTCAATCGGAGTGTGGATCCTCCAAATAATATTGAATCACTAACACATGACCTCCTTTCTGGATGGAAAGCGCTTTCTGACTATGTGCTGACCCGCCCTCGAAAGTTCTTTCTTGAGCAATGTCTGGATTACTGCCTAACGTCTCCAAATCAACATCTTGGTCACCACGGGTGATGTCACTACCACTGGAGAGCCATTTTACCTGAACCCAGCAATCATCCTGCATTATAGAAGGGCCAGAGGCAGCCTCTGTTGGGTCTATGGGATTCCAGTCCCATGTTGCATGTAGAGTGATCGCAACGGTTCGCACAACCAAGGTATCGCACGAACGGGTCAGTCTATGACACAGTGTACCACCTCGAGCTAGGAGTAACTCTACCTGACCCGATGAGCTTACGCTTCTTTGCCCTTCTGCAATTATTTGGTCCGTGTTTGGCATAACCCTCCCAGCAATGGTCTCCCCAGACTCCATACTTCTCCTTTCGACGGCAGATTCGGATGAGAAGCTGTTATCGTTTGAGCCCGTAGGTGTGAGTTCGTCCAGCTCTTTCGTTACCTTGTTCCTTCCACCTTCTAACGCTTCTGTCATTCTTTGCCCTGTCTCTAATGTTGGGAGAGTGGAGTTTGATGACCAAGGCTCGCGCATATGAAGAACGCTCTCATTAGGGTGGCGGAACGAAGGTCGTCTGGTATTAAGTGTCTGTAAGATTTTGCCTTCTAGCGTGGTGTTGCACCGGTCAATCGCTAATTGGATGCTCTGGCTGTAAAGCGCTTGATTGGTTGAACACTCAGGCAAGATCCACTTGTCGTAGAGCCGGCCATGCGTCCTTGGTAAACGGAACTTTCCGTGTGAATTGATAAATAAATCGCATAGATAGCAAGCACTTTTGCTTGAGCAGACAAATCGCGGAGGAGGAATATCAGGATTGAGCTCGTAAAAGAACAGCAGCTGAATCTCGGCATGGATCTTCCATGGGGCGAGGCGACTCCAAACGCGGGCATGGTACTTTGTGCGCGCCAAAGAAAGAGCTTGCGAACCATAACGATCGATTTGCCGTTGATGAGACAGCATCGTGATTCGTTCAAGAGTTCCATCAAAGTCGAGTAGGCCATTCGTGATAGAGCAAGAGTCCAATACAGGCTCTTCCAAAACCTCTGTTGTAACGCGTCCGAAGATTGTGTATTGCAAGCTTCGCGCTGCATCAATAAGATCGCACGTGACACAATAATAGCGCCCAAGCTTGCTGATCGCTTCCGGCAAGAAGGTCACAAGACTTGGATCAATCCTGGAAGAGATTTTGAGGGCTACCTGGAGATTCTTTACGTCAAATTCGTGAGCTTGGATAAGCACGTCAACAAGTCTTTCCTCTGAGAGACTTGGATCACCAACGTCATAAGCCGTCTCAAACTTATCAAAGGCTTCCACAATCCGTCTTGTCTGAAACCGCGCATTGGCGACCTTAGGCTTAGCAGAATTGCCGCTCGCTTTGATGGAAGGGTCGTTGATGGTTCTGCTCAGCAGGGCCAGAAGACCAGGTTTTCCCTCCGTTTTCCGCGTTACTATGGCATGCCGAGATCTCAAGCGAGACAGTATTCGCAATCTATCCAGTGTGACTATCTGTATGAAAAGCTGACGCCTGATTGCGATCCGTGAATCAACTGTGATTCGTATCAGTAGATGCTGATAGTTCAGGAAGCCTATTCGTACCCCTTGTTGCGGCCTTTTCAAGTGTTTTCGCAATGTCACCCAACGCTTCCTTCATGCTTGAGAGATCACCAGTATTGGAAGCCACACGGATTGTTATGCCATGACCATCAGTATCCTCTTCGATAGACACCGCCATGACACGGAGCATATTATCCGTCGAGGCGGAGATAAATGCAAAGCTATCAGCAAGTTGCCGTTCTCGCTCCAAAGTGAGCTGTCGTGTCCCGTCTTCTTCACAGCGGAAAATGTTATCTTTGGGCTGCTCAGGGATCTCGTTGAGTGTCCATAGGAGTGTGATGTTCTCCACTAGACGCTGCCGAGATAGGTGATTGAAGGACGAGCTTGACATGGTCAATAGGGTATCTTGTGACCCAGGCTGAGTGGCTACACATTATAGTGATTGTAAGGGAGCTTCCAGTCTCTCCGAGGTTGGATCTGAGTTAGCGTTGACTTTATGCACGATGAGGCTCATGCATGTGTCGGTGCCCAATCACCAGCCACAGATACTCGGAGACCATTCCGAATGACACTGCTCTGCGGTATTGGTCTGAACAATTTTTCCGGCGTAACCGCAGGGATACAGAGTAAAACCGAACAAAACCCCTCAATGCCAACAGTGGCCGGAGCTTGTTTCTTGGAAAGTAATTTTGGAACAAAAGGTAAGCTCGTCTTCGCCCGGGAGTGTTTGTGACTGCCATAGACATCCGAATGAACCTATGCCTCGAAAAGCATTATCTGCAAGAGCCATAGCTAGCAGATACTGGGTATCATCGTAAAGCAGCTTGCTGTGTTGACTGGTAGACACACCATACCTGCGAATAGTTTCTAGCGAAAGTAGGTGAGATAAGTTACACAGTATTCTCAGGGTCGCTATTGTTTTTCACTCAACGCTGGTTCACGGGCACAGTCCCATTCAGCTTTGGACCGCACGTCTAACTTCCTTATCGATACGGTAGCCCCTCATTCGAGCAAATCCAGTGGAGAACCACTCTGCAAAGGGAGTCTTTAGAGTTAACGGTGACCATTCCAGTCCGTCGTCGATAATCTCTCGGCTGGTGGCAACGATAAAGCAGGGGGAGTCCTTAATGTAGCAAGGTCCAGGAGAGGTAGACATTCTCGAAGAATCAATGCTTCTGGGGTATGAGAGACGTCGACAGCGGTATAGTTAAATAGTGCCTTTCTCCTGTCCTATTCCTTCATATCAATAACCAATTGCCCATCTGCTAAGCTGGGTGAGTATACCCCTGGGAACAAAAATCGAGCGGATATTTGTACTTACGTCTCACAGGGTCTCAAACCAATGTCCTCACCTCTCAGGGACATCCTAGCATACTCTGTACTACCCCCTTGCTATCCTCGTCCTGATGAGCTCCCTGCATGTAACGAATGGTAGTAGCTCTCTTTAGTAGCTTTGCTGGCGATACGGCGCTTTGGGCCATAATTGTGTGAAACAAAGGAATAGTCGAGGATGACTGCGGGGAAGATGTTGGTTGTAATCTTTGGGTCACAAGAGTAAGGATTGAAGAGCCACAAACGGGATGGGCACGGCTCTTCGTTGTCAGACACTTCAGCAGCCATCTCTGAGACCCCTGAGGTGGGGCTGTACAAGACGTCGCGTTTCTTTGGTATCTCGATTGGGGATTTTGCTCCCACGCTAAAGCGGCAAACCCCGACGACCTAAAACTAGCGCCAAGGTCGCTTGAAGTCGCACGTAGCGAACTTTCTACTCGCGTGCGCCGTCTAACAAATATTCGGAGGAGTCATATCTGAATTTCATGCACATATGATTACCAATAATTTTACGGCATCTCTTGACGTCAATTATGCCATTTAATGACAGTAGCAGACATGTCCACTACTCTACGTCCAGCCGGCCCTGTTGTGTCTGCAACATCGAAGCCAGTTCTCCGCCGTCCTAATCTGGTCCGTAAACGAGACGACGACGAAGACACGATACCATCCAGTCCAGGGAAGAGAGCCAAGGTTACGTTCGACTCTGATGTTGAAGTGAGGGTTGTAGACGACTGGGACCAAGCCCCAGAAGTTATATATGAGGAAGTGCGCCGGGCCTTTTCAAAGCGGCTTTCAGGGGATAGCTCAGGCTATGAGAAGGTCAAGAGTATCTATGCAGCAAACAAGGATGATTCCGACGAGATTAGCTCCACGACACTCAGAAGCTATACATTGGCGCTGCTTGGAAATGTCTCGGCGCTTACCAAATCGAATTCAGACTTGGTCCACACCGTTCTCAAGAGTGAATGGGTGAGAAGACCGGAAGACTATGTGACACTTTATGTGCGTCTGTTGGCCAATCTTGCATCAGTCCAAGGAATCTTTTTGGGAGAAATCATGAGAATGCTGGTCAACAACATTACTGCAACTCCACCATCGAACGGTCGATTACGGAATTTGCCAGTCGTTCCTAGGTCAATGGTTTATGCCCGAGTACATAAGGCTATACGTTTTTTACTGCAGGTCATGCCCTCTGCTAGCCGCATACTTGCCTCGTCTTTGATCAATGCCTTCCCTCACGAAACGGAGTCTCGTCGCAACCATATCATATATGTGCAAAATCTTCTCCAATTGATCGCGTACGCTCCGCAACTACGGGAAGAAGTGTTGAGACTGATAACGGAGCGGCTTGTCAAGATTGACGTTCGCATACAAGTGGATCTGGAGGAGCTGGCCGAGGAGGTTGGGGAAGGCTTGGTGAACAAGGTCCGGCCCGACCTGATGGAAGACATGCAGGATTCCGATAGTAGTGAAGAAGAGTCAGACTCTGAAGAGTACGAAGAGGATGCTGATGCGAGAAGAACAAAGGATATCACCAAAAATGTTGAAAAGATGGATGCAATTCTGGACATTCTATTCTCCCATTACGATCAAGTTTTCACTAAAGCATCTCCGGAGGATCAACTTGGATCTTTCAATGTCCTTCTCTCTCAATTCACAACTGTCATTTTACCTACACACCGATCTCGACATACTCAATTCCTCATCTTCCACTTCTCGCAAAAGTCGACCGCGCACATCGACACCTTCGTTGGAGCCTGTGCTCAGATCACTTTCGATAGGAATCAACCAGCCATTATAAGACAAGCCTCGACAGCTTACCTTGCTAGCTTTGTTGCGAGGGGTATTCATGTGCCATCCAGCATCGTCCGAGAAGTCTTCGATTACCTTGCCAGAGAGCTTGAGCATTACAGACGCCAGAACGAACCAAATTGCCGTGGTCCTGACATGAGACGGTATTCTTCCTTCTATGTTCTGGTGCAAGCCATGCTGTACATTTTCTGCTTCCGCTGGCGAGACCTCGAATCGAGTCCAGATGACGATCTAGAAGACGACGACCTGGAAGCATACGGCCAGCAGTATCAGTGGCGTTCTGGAGTCAAGGAAGCCTTATCAAGGAACATATTTTCCAAGCTAAATCCACTCAAAGTCTGCTCGCCAACCATTGTAACAGAATTTTCTTGCTTAGCGAACCATCTAGGCATTGTCTATGTATACCACCTGCTTGAGACCAACAAGCGGGTTCGGGTACAGCAATACGCAGGAAATACCTACAGCCAGATTAACAGAGAGACAGCATTGTCAGCGAGGAAGGATGAGGATCATCAATACTTGGACGAGTATTTCCCCTTTGATCCTTATCACTTACCAAAGAGCAAAAGGTGGATAGACGGAGACTATCGAGAATGGGCTGCTATTGGAGGGCTTGAGGATAGGGAAGCGACCGATAGTGGCAGTGATGAAGAGGAGACTATGGACAGTGAAGCGGAAGAGGACACAGAGACCGATGGTACAGGGATATCTTTCTAAAGGCACTACTGTGAACGGCTGTGGGAAGAATAACTGATGGTTTAGCAAGGCGAGCATTCAGCGCGGCGTTCTTGACATTACATTGAGGTGTAGGAGAATTATGAATGCGAATGTTAGGCAATGGCTACATGCTAGATACGTGTACATACGGTGTACTGCCCTTGTAGACCGACGCGCAGGTCTCATCTCATTCGATCTTTCACTATGATGCGATCAAGTAACTTCAATGTTCGACTTTCTTGGTGGTAAAATTACATCACGATCTCCCACTGTTTTCAGGAAGTCTCCTGACTTCTTCGGAGCATGTGAGAACTTGATATGCCAATGCTGGATACCGTACTTGAGTACCACGTCGTTGACAAAATAATTGGGACACTTGGCCAGATAGAGAATCCCTTGAGAGTTCCGACCTAACATCACGTACGAGAGTCTTGCAACGTACTATTAGGGCGTATGCCACTCAGAGCTTGTCGCATGGTGTGAAGGGAGAGACGTTACGATACGTGGTAGGAACCTTTGATGGTAGGAGGAATAAAAGCATATGATTTTTGGTGCGGTTCTCTATTTGGTCTAGTGTCCGGATTGTTCTGTAATCGACTTTGGTGCGGATAGATCCGCACCCGAGCGGAGCCAGCGGTGGCGTGCCAGGGATTAGAGTTTAGCCTTCATTTAGCCGGAAGTAACTAGAGGTACTGAGCTACTTTTAGGCTCTCTCCAGAGTCCGCTAAGTCGCTCTTCAAACAACGTCGACTACCGTTTACAAATTGACTGACGATCAGGGCATAGGTAGTATCACCTCAGAACCTACAGATGAAGCATTGAAACCAGTTGTGTGTTGTGGTGGATGGAGGGGGGATGGTATTATCAGGTGCTGTGGTGAACAGTTGGGAAATTGATAGGACACAAAATCTTGGGGCCCCAGTATAAGTGTGATCTTGGAGCTATCAGGGCTACAACTTTTCTTCCTCTTTCCCTGCTTCTTGGGTCCAGTTTTGCAGCACGTTACGATAACAGGGATACCGTTCTGCCAGACAATTGGGAGTGGGGACAGATTAGGATGATTTGATCGACTTATCATCTTCCACCTGTATAGGGACTTTGATCCCAGGAGCGGCTGGTACCTTTCCCTTTTTGTTCAGTACACCCGATGTTCAGGGCCAAGTGACCTTTGACAGGTAGCTATCAAAGAGCGAATTACCGACCTGCGAGCACATACTTCTGCTTTCATCAAAACCAACGTTCAGGATCTCGAAGGCCAATCTCCAATCCTCTAGCGTTGGTGAATAGCTGTTCGTAAGACCAACTGGACGTTGCAATACCATCCTTCTTACCTGAGAGGATTGAGACCAGAGCTCTTGTAGCGCAAGTTGCAACAGAACGGGCGACACGTTACTAACTCAGCCTCCGTCATGGACAGCTCGCGAGATCCGAGTTTCATAGACCGGTTGTCCCTCTATTCCAGAGAACTTCCGTACAGCCAATTGAGGACAAGAGAGGAAGCAAAAGCGCAGCAGACGATCATTCACAATCGACTTTGGGAAAATAACCACGAGATCCCTCCGTATGAACTCCAGAGTTATATTGGAAAGGGAAGTTATGGGAGAGTCTACGTAGCGTGAGTCTTGCCTAGCAGAGCGATTGCTTGATCTGCCTTCGTTGCTTTCGAAGCGGAGCGAGCACATTCCCGATCCTACGATAATATGTCTGAGACCCCACTCGCTAATAGCATACCAGACGCGATACGAGGCCAGAGGGTTACGGTCGAGTGGCCATAAAGATACTCGAGGTTGACGCTGTGGACTTTCAGGCCCACTTGATAGACAGAGATCAGACTGCACAAGACTTCCTTAAAGAATTGAAGACCCTTCAACAAATACAGTCGTACAAAGCGCCAAATGTGAACAAGATTTACGAGGTCTTGGAAGTATACTCCCAGTTCTGGATAATCTCCGAATATTGTCCAGGAGGTAGCGTTCATACTCTCGTGAGTCTGATCATCCCAGATACCTTATCCTTTCCAATTGCCTAGCAATCACCCATGCCTAATGCTCTCAAATGCTTTTGTCTAAGAATGATGAAACCGAAGCTGACCTTTGATAGATGCAAGCTACCAACAATAAGGTGGAAGAGAAATACCTTCTACCCATTGCACGGGAGTTGGCGATAGGCCTAAATGCAGTCCATAAAGCTTCAGTCATTCACAGAGACATTAAAGGTGCGATGCTTTGTCTCGATACTGTGTCTCGGAGTGACAATTCTGGCATGTAGCATCGTAGAACTGGATACTGACATTATACACCGACTTAGCTGCAAATGTGATGATCCATGAGGAAGGACGACTGCAAATCATTGACTTTGGTGTTGCTGGCACTTTGGTTAACCAGGCGGACAAGAGGACCACAGTCATTGGTACTCCACACTGGATGGGGCCAGAGGTGTTCAAAGGAAAAGATGGAAAAGACAAAGGATATGGAACCAAGGTAGGGAGGATCCCTCGTAGTATGGATATATAGTCTGTGGATTCGTGGATGCTGACTGACCGGATAGGCCGATACTTGGGCATACGGGTGCACTTTGTGGGAGATGGCAACCGGCCGTCCGCCAAGGTCTGATATCGACATGAAGAATCTGGAGTTCGCCCTCCGTACTCGTGCTGCGCCCAAGTTAGGATTGCAGGAAGGTTACTCATCAGGATTGTCTGAGTTGATTGCCTTTACCCTAATCAAGGACCCCGATCTAAGACCATCTATGGAGCAGGTCTTGGAACATCCATACCTAAAGGGAACCGAACTGTCGTATCCCACATCTTCACTCAAATATTTTGTGATGGAATTTCAGGATTGGGCACACCAAGGTGGCCAGCGTCAGTCTCTCTTCAATCCGCACGGAGCGGCGGCAGCAAAGGTAACTGAAGAGATCGAGAAGCAACCTGAATGGCGATTTAGTACACTTGAATCGACGGAGATGATGGATCGTGTGTCCTCCGACCTTAAATATCAACTACCCGCTAGTTTCAGCAACGACACTTACCGAACATCCCACCTTGATCAGGCTGCCGACATGTCGTCGATTCAAGCTCAAGAGGACGCCTTCAACTCCTATGACGCATCCGAGCCCACCAGTCCCTACCTTTCTACCAGTGAAGCCACTCCTGGCGGATCTCCAACGTTTCAGGGCGCCTCAGCAGATCTGATAGACGATCAAATACCGGTCCTTCCCACAAGGTTGGGAGCAACCAGAACAAAAGTGACCCGCGGGGGAAAGCAGCTCGGCCGTTTATTTGATCCACGTAACTCAGAGTACATCTATCCAAGCCTCACATCCAGCCAATCTGATCTGCCGTTGCGCAATGTAATTGATGATGCATCCGCCTCTAGTAGCAAAGGGAAAGTGGTCGACGCGAGTGAGATTGGTACTTCAAATTCCGGCAGTATCGCCCTAGCAGACCCATCGACTCTTAAGGCAAAGCGCCTCAAGGATAAGGATCGCCCACCTACCATGGCGTGGGACTTTGCTACGAGCGAACAGATGGGCATGAGTGGTGATCATGATCATGTCAATGAGTCTCAGGTATTGGAGTCGCAGCCTCAGACTTTAGATATGTATCAACAGAGTCCGGCGGCGTGGACGCCAGGCGAAGTCAACGACTACGGCTCGCCAGGAGAGGAATCATATGACCATGCGCATGTCGCGGCCACTGCAGACTACGGATCTCCAGGTGACGGACTGTATGAAGACTCATATCTAGGACCTCCGACATCTTTATACGCATCCGCTCCAAAGCCTTCCTCTAACCACACCTCTGCTGCCCAATCATTCTCCATCAAGAGCGAAGATAGCGAGAACATGAATAAGGCGCGCCAGACCTTGGATTTAGACGCCCTTATGGACAATTTTGGCACTCCTAGGGACGATGTCGATAAGGTTACATACGATACTCCCTCCATGAACAGCAGTGCTTTCAATCATCAATATAGCTCCAGCATGACCGACAACCTTGATGGTGCAAGGAGAGTCCGGCAAACACTGGATCTGGACGCTCTGATGGACACTTTTGGCACTCCTAGGGACGATGTTGACAAGGTTACATACGATACTCCCTCCATGAATAGCAGCGCTTTCAATCATCAATATACCTCCAGCATGCCCGACAACCTTGAAAGTGCGAAAAAGGTCCGGCAGACACTGGATCTGGACGCTCTGATGGGGAACCTGGACCTAAGTCTCGGGACTTCGACGACTTATGCGAAGTCACAGTTATCAGAATCTACCGTACGAGGTCCATCGCCATTCGGCATCAGTATCGGTCAAGAGGATCCCCACGACGCCCATCCGATCTTCGGTGCTTGGCGCCCAGCGCTCCCTTCGACTGAGGTGATGACGGATGGCGCCGATGACGAAGTTGTGTACGGCGAAATGATGCGGCTGCTTACGGATCATGGCCGCGTACTTGGAGGTGTGGCAGATTACTACGCGCAAGTTCTCGCTCAGATGGATGAGGAGAAGGAGGGAGATGAAATGGGTGGGTTGATTGATATTGCGTGAGGCTGACCATTTGGATTTGAAGAGGTGTGCTTGTTATGTGTATGTGGAGCATCAGACGGACACTGATACCCCTGTGTGTATGTGTGTGTGCGTGCAAACAGTCCTTGCAGGACTATCAGTATCAGGATACTAAGTTTACGTAATGTATCGGTTGGATGATGATGATGGTTTTGGTGGTAAAGCGTTGTTGCTCTGATGCCTGTGCGTTGCATGCATCATTCTCAAAATACAAAATTAAGATCGAGACTCATGCATCGAACAACAAAGGCCGCTGGGCATACTCGATGAAGTCGTTCGCAACATCCATCCCTGATTGAGATGGACTTTCGAGCAGGTGCTCTTCACGAAATAAACACCCTTATATTCAGGCAACGGATCAAGATGCGTTTTTTCGGCATGGTACAGTACGTACTCCTTTTCTGATGCTTAACGTACCATATGTATCAGTATGTATGCAAATACGAAAGCATTCGGGAATTTTTTTATCATACGCCTAATGTGTAAGAAATTTGGGGAGAAGATATAATCATTCTGGTCGTGGGGCAGTATGAGAAATAAGCCGTGTCGTACATAGACATCCATCTATACCTGCCAGGCATTTCTACTGTGCTGATGATATTCTTGGCTATATGTTGTACGATCCACTATCGCGCTGTACGTCTTATCAGGCCCGTTTCGTGGGGTTGCTAACGATGCAACATATGTTTAGATTTATGCCTACGCCACGACCTCATGATGAAGTGCCAGAATTGATTGAAAGCAATACTTAACACTTCAATACCCTGACTCGAAAATCCCCTGTCCAACCCTTCTAAACCTTCCCGAAATCCCCTTTCTCGATAGCCGCCTCCATCATCTTATCCCCACTAATCACATCAGTAGTGCAGATCAAGATCTTCTTGCTCCCTTCCATCTGCTTGGCTATGAACCTCAACGCCGCAATCTCCGTAAACGTGATACCGCCCAGGAACATCACCACGACCGTCTTCACCTTTGCACCGGCACCGGTGAGCATATGTCGCGCTTTGACCGCCGCTTCGTCCCCCTTTTGGACTTTGTTGAATGTTGCTCCTTTCACGTTCCTTAGGGCGTCTTCGAACCCTTGCCAGCCATGCGCGGCGCTGCTGGTACCGTTGGAGGCGGCGGAGGTGCCTTTAGTGATGGTTAGGAGGTGCTGCTTTTGGATGATGGATTGTACGAGGCGGACGCTTAGCGGAGCGTAACCGCTGTAGACGTAGGCGATGTCGTTGGGGTTCTGTTCGTTGACTTCGTCGACGATCAGGCGGAGCACTTTGCGTAGGTAGTTGTAGTTTGTCTTTGATCCTTCGGGGACTCCCGCACCGACGCCGAGAGGGTTCATGAGTACGTTTACTGAAGCTCTGGTCTGAAGAAGTCCAATCTTTTCGAGGGCAGAGAGAGTGAGGAGGTGCTGATAGCCGTAGGCTTGGAGGATGAGGCGCTTGAAGTTGTCAAGATCTCGGAGGCGCAGGCCACCGGAGACGCAAGATTCGAGACAAAGAAGGCGAAGGACGGTTGTAAGAGGGACGTCGCGGGAAATGAGCTCTTCGATTGAGTCGTGCTGGTATGACGGATCAGAGCCGTCGTAGAGGTTTTGTTGGACTTCTAAATTGCGCCGAAAGATGTCGGATTGGGTGTTCTTCATGATTTCTTCTATCAAATTTATGTGGATCTTCAAACTCTGTTGCTCACTTTGGTAGCCGGACAACTTGCCTACAAAGTCTTTGAGCTCGGAAACGCTGGTCTTTGTATGGCGACTGTCCATGTCAATCTGTAAGCGGCGGGCGACTTTGTTCAACAAGCTGTCTACGATGGCACCGTTTGCGTCTCGAATTTGCTCGTAGAGCTTGTCCGAGGAGTCGAGCTGGATCTTCCGCTTGAGACCTTGTTGTAATGGTACGGCTGCGCCTTTGCTCCCTTGCTGGGTTCCTGGCGCTGGACCTACGATGGACGTGTCGATCTCAGCCTGGTTATGCTCGATACCGAACATCTCATCTAGTAGACCTTCGTAGGTCAACTGTGTGAGAAGGACCGTCGCAAAATCGACCTCTCGATCTATGATGATGAGGCTTTCGATGCTTGCGCTTGGCATCAAGCCGAATTTGGATGGGGTACTCTCGTCTGCAGCAGCTTCGGTACGCATGCGAAGCAGAAGCTCCATAAGTCTATAGGCGTTGTCTCCCTTACCGATAATGCGCGGGAAGAGGCCATGGGTTTGCTGTATCGGCATGAGTGCTTGAGCTGCCAGGAATATGGATGTTGGGTCCTTTCCCTACATTCGTCAATTCATAGTAATGAGTTTGAGGTAAGCAATCTTACCAAATACAAGTCTTTGAAAGAGTCTCCGAGGCACAAGGAGAGTACATCTTGCTCTAACGGGATGAAGTGCAATGGAAGGTCCTGTACACCAACGTCTCCCAGGACACCCGCTTCTTCTAGGATTTTGTTGCAGACCAACGTCCGTCGTGCCACCAAGATAATGGAGAATTCGTGTTCTATGTTGCTACTTTTCTGGAGCCGCTGGATTTGTTCTGCAAGGCGAATAATGTCAGCAAACAATAATGGCGTAAAAACTATTGCATTTGCAGTGTGACGCTATATAAGGAGCTGAATATTGAAGTTTGTTCATGTTGGGATCAAGACTGATTAGGTAGAGTAGGTAAGGATCTACGCAATCTACTTTATCATCCCTTTTGTCATATGCAAGTATTTTATATTGGATCAAGGAAAGTGGACGCAATGAAAGACAATGAATGGAAAAATCAGGTACACTGAGCAAGATAGCACATACATACCAGCTATTGCTATCGGTTGGTTGGCCTTCTCTCCCCGAGCCAAGAAGATGACATTCTTCTGGGATGCGTCCACATTGTCGTTTTCTAGAAAGAAAACCTTGTCGACTCCGTGATCCTGTAGGGTGGAGAATTTGACGAAGACGCCAATCGGGCCAGCAAGCGACTTCTCAATCACCAAGTTCTTTTTCCCGCGGACCTAGAGCAGTTCAGCAGTGCAGATCTGTGTCAATCTGTGTCCGATGAGCCTTACATACGCCTTCAAGCAAGTTCAATAAATCTTTACGTGCTTTTTCCCTGATCAGATCGGTATCAATGCCTGGATGGGGCGCCATGCCCATGTACTGAGTGCATAAATGATAACTTCAAGCGGCCAGTGGAGAGGCGGAAGATGTCCGCTAATTCAAGAACTATTCTACGGCGGCCCGCAAGAACACTCTGCGTAGTCAATATCAAAGTGACTCAGGTTTGGGAAAGGCATGGCTCAGCCGACAACCCTCGTATGTGGTGTTTATACAGGCCTCATATATGGCTTGTGCGCCTCTATCCTATAAGGTCTGCCACAAGCAAAGCCTTGAACAGGCAACATCCCCCTATACGAGCATTTACGAGCCAGGCCTTCGAACCTTTTGAAACCGCAGAGATGGGGAAAGAGAAGGACAAGGTTCCCTATCAGCTGAAGACCCCGAAGGGGACGAAAGACTGTACCGTACATTCAGCCTCGACGAGGAGTCCAGACTAACATGTAGCGCAGGGGATGGTAAGGATATGGTCATCCGTGACCGCATATTCTCTACCATAATCTCTGTTTTCAAGCGCCATGGCGCTGTCACAATCGATACCCCAGTCTTCGAACTTCGTCCCATTCTTTCTGGCAAATATGGCGAAGATAGCAAACTCATCTATGACCTCTCGGACCAAGGCGGTGAATTATGCTCCTTACGTTACGATTTGACTGTTCCTTTCGCACGATGGCTTGCCATGAACCCCTCGATACAGTCTATAAAGAGATACCACATCGCCAAAGTCTACAGACGCGATCAGCCCGCTATGACCAAAGGAAGGATGAGGGAGTTTTATCAGTGCGATTTCGATATTGCAGGGAGCTACGACAGAATGTTGCCTGATGCGGAGATATTGCGGATTGTGTGTGAGGTCTTCGGAGATCAGGGGTTGGGTTGGGCGTCACAGGGAGGCTTCTCGGTCAAGATCAATCACAGAAAGGTGCTAGATGGGATATTTGAGGTCTGTGGGGTTCCGAAGGAGAAGCTGAGAAGTATCAGCTCAGCGATTGACAAGCTGGATAAATCGCCTTGGGAGGAGGTGAGGAAAGAGATGGTGGAAGAGAAGGGCCTGAGTGAGGAGGTCGCCGACAGGATATGGGAGTTTGTGCGGAGGAGAGGGGGAAGAGATGTCCTAGAAGCGTTAAGGCAAGACCAAAGAGCGATGGAGAATCAAAATTTAGTAGCTGGCTTGGAGGATATGGACCTTCTGTTCGGATACCTAGAGGCGTTCGGCGTGCTAGACAAGATCGACTTCAACCTGTCCCTAGCACGTGGTCTTGACTATTACACAGGGGTCATATATGAGGTTGTCACCGAAGGATCGGCTCCCCCAACAACTTCCAGCCAGAAGCCACAGAAACCTGCGAAACGGGAGAAAGCGAATGAATTTGACGAAGACAGATCCAACGACCCATCCGTAGGCGTTGGAAGTGTGGCCGCTGGAGGTCGTTATGACGAGCTTGTGGGAATGTTCTCGGGCAAGGCGCAAATACCGTGCGTCGGTATCTCCTTTGGAGTAGATCGCATTTTCTCAATCACCAAAGCAAGGATGGAGGCGGATAAAGGCGCTGCAGCAGTAAGAAGGTATGCGTCTCAAGATTCGATGTCCCTTCATCTAATCAATCCCTGCCCTTGAATTCTTTGCCTGTCCGGAATTCCAGCTTTGAAATCGAGGCCAACGCTGACACCCCGATCGATAGTACGGAAGTAGACGTCTTCGTCATGGCCTTCGGCGGCAAAGGCTTCACAGGCCTCCTCAAAGAACGAATGCAAGTCGCCAAAACCCTCTGGGACGCCGGCATCAAAGCCGAATTCGCATACAAACAGAAGCCGAAATTACCGGCGCAGTTCAAATCGGCAGAGCAGAACGGAATCCCGTTCGCTGTGATCCTAGGTGAGGACGAACAGGCACAGGGGAAGGTCAAGATCAAGGAGATGGGGTTGCCAGAGGGCCACCCGGAGAAGGATGGCATGCTGGTGAGCTTGAGCGATTTGGTGGCCGAGGTCCGGGAGAGGTTACGGCGGAAAGTGGATGGAGATGAGCTGGTGCAGGGTATCAATGGCTTGACGACGTTGGAACAGGCTTAGAAGTCGGCAGGCTGAAGGTTTGTTCGATAGCTCATGTGCAGAGGATTTGTACCATACGCCGTAGCCTTTGTAGCTGTACTTCAGATAGATCGTTCGAGATACTACCATCTAACTTCAAGTCCCACGTCCGTGTTGCGCTGGAGCTTTCTGGAGTGCCTAGGACGCTTGGCAGTTCGTCCTGTTATTCAGATTTCCCGCCCCAAAGGTCTGCGATAACATCATCTTCATAGCTATGTACAAGAATCCCCAGAGACGCCTATATACCTCAACGTCGATCCCGCTGCAATGCTGCCTTCTCTACCGATCGACTTCCCCGAACACCAAGTCCATCGTCCCGATGATGGCCACCGCATCTGCCAACATATGGCCTCTACTGATCTGATCAAAACTTCCCAAATGGGCAAAACCAGGCGCTCTTATCTTGCACCGATACGGTCTCTCGCTTCCGTCGCTGACGATGAAGACCCCCATCTCGCCTTTCGGCGCTTCGATTGCCGAATATGTCTCACCGGGCGGAACGGTGTAACCTTTAGTGAACAGCAGGAAATGGTGGATCAAGGCTTCCATATTCTCTTTCATGGCTGCGCGCGGTGGAGGCGAGATCTTGTAGTCTTCGACGCGAATCGGGCCAGCCGGCATCTTGTTGAGACATTGATGAATGATGCGTAGCGATTGGCGGAATTCCTCCATACGGCAGAGATAGCGATCGTAACAATCTCCATTCACACCAACCGGCACATCGAATTCGACTTGATCATAGGCATCGTATGGCTGGCTTTTCCGGATGTCCCACGGTACACCCGACCCTCTGAGCATCACGCCAGAGAAGGAGTAGTTAAGAGCGTCGGCGGCGGAAACGACACCGATACCCTGTGTGCGTCCTTTCCAGATGCGGTTGTCTGTGAGGAGTTCTTCTGTCTCATCGATGCGGTCACCGAACTGAGTCGCCCATTGGTATATATCGTCGAGGAGGCCGAGGGGAAGATCCTGATGGACACCGCCAGGGCGGACGTAAGCTGCGTGTAGTCGGGCACCGGAGACACGTTCGTAGAATTCCTAGAGTACAGTAAGACTTAGGTTTGTTTTGGGGGAGCAGTGGAGGGTCGAATTACCATCAGCTTTTCTCTTTCCTCAAAGCCCCATAGGAACGGCGTCAAGGCTCCCACATCCATAGCGTGACTGAGCACACTCATCAAGTGATTCAGTACCCTCGTTATCTCCCCAAACAGCGTCCTAATCCATTTGGCCCTTTCGGGAACCTCGATGTTCAACAGTTTTTCCACGGCTAATGAGTAACATTGCTCATTCGTCATCATGGATACGTAATCTAGCCGGTCAAAATATGGTAATGCCTGCAGGTATGTCTTATATTCAATCAACTTCTCGGTGCCTCTATGCAGCAGCCCAACATGTGGATCGGCGCGTACGATCTCTTCTCCGTTGAGCTCGAGGATCAATCGCAACACACCGTGCGCTGCAGGATGCTGAGGACCAAAATTGACTGTATAATGCCGTATTTTGCGGTTCTCGGCCATGTCACCTTCTTCCGTGGTTGTGTTCAAGTCATTTTGTTCATCTGGATTTATAGGTTGGCCGAAGCGTTCGTCAACAGGGACGAGGCGCGTGCCTGTCTGTTCTGCAGGGGTTTCGGAGGGCGTAGCATAGTGCCGTGGGTTGGAAGTTGCTACTGTTCTAGCGAAGAGGCGTGGGAGGGAGGTGTTTGTAGTCGCGCTGCGTACGCAAAGGCGTTTAGCCGAACGTGCTGCGAGTCGTGTGAAGGGAGAAGCCATTGTGTCCGATGGCGTTCAGGAAGAGAGCTTTGGGGAACGGAAATGATTGTCGTGGGCGGCGGAAAAGAGGCTCGTCGAAAACGGTAGGGTTATGATGTCCATGAATTTTGGGTCGGCGGCCCGCTAGCCGACTCGCGCTAGCAGAACTAGTCCTCGGCAGACATTCCTCGGCACTTCATAGATTCGTTTTGTATCTGAATCCCTGCGAAATGCGGAACTTATAGTTTCTCATACGATGGCTCCACCTCCACTGTCGCCAGAAGAGGCTCGGCGTAGGAAGGTTTGTAAGCTTCAGAATCTCTCCTTGATCTCCAAACGCTGATCAATTCCAGATCGTTGGTGTAAACGCAGAAACAGTCACGAATATCACATCCACCGATTTCCCTGGCCATTACCCTGGTGAAGACCATGCTTGGAGCTTCGAAAGGTTTTCGCAGGTAGATTCCAAAGCTCCAACACAATTATGCCTTACTTACGATCATGCTGCAGAGCTTCCACGTCCAGTTTCACAAGAACTCCCCCTACGATGCCGCCTTCTCCCTCATCGGCATCGATGCCTCTATTTCCAACGCCTTTCGACGCATCCTCATCGCAGAAATCCCTACTCTCGCCATCGGAACAGTCTTCATACATAATAACACATCCATAGTACATGATGAAGTCCTCGCTTCACGCCTCGGTCTCGTGCCCCTTACCGGCTCGCTCGCCGGCCTCAATTGGATGACATACTCGAAACCACCACGGACGGACGAAGATACGAACGACGATGAGCCAGAGGTACCGGCCACAGATATGAATACCCTGGTGCTGAAATTGCAGGCGCAATGCGATTGGAGAGATAATCCCCCCAAGGCGGGGGAAACAGATCCTGAGAAGTTGTATGTGGGAAGTAGCGTCTATGCACATCAGATCGTCTTTGAACCTATGGGCCGACAGACACAGTTTTTCCCGGAGCCGGACGGCGTTGTGAGGCCTGTGAACCCGGATATTCTGCTGGCGAAAATGCGGCCGGGTCAGGTCATTGACTTGGATATGCATTGCGTCAAAGGCATCGGGGCAGATCATGCGAAATTCAGTCCAGTGGCGACGGCGAGTTATCGCTTGCTGCCTACGATTGACATCGTTAAGCCGATACTCGGTGACGATGCGAAGAAATTCGCGAGATGTTTCCCGAAGGGCGTGATCGGCTTGGAGGACGTGACGGACGAGGAGAGCGACAGGATGGGTAGCGATTACGAAGGCCGCATTGGAGAAAAGCAAGCTGTCGTAAGGGACACGTTCAGGGATACTGTATCAAGAGAATGCTTGCGTCACCAAGAATTTCAGGGGAAAGTGAAGCTGGGAAGGGTACAAGATCATTTCATCTTCAGTGTGGAAAGTACAGGCCAATTTGAGAGCGACCATCTCTTCCTTGAAAGCGTCAGAACTCTCAAGGTCAAATGCAAGAGATTAAAGAGGTCTTTGGCCAATGTTATGAGGTGACACATCCAGGATCATTTACAGAACCACGTTTGAACGCAGCATTGCGAGGCGTTTGGGAAAATTAGATCTGGATAGCTCCGAGGCTGATACCCATCAATTGAGGTGAGCTGCATGTTATGCATCTAATAGATGGTTTTGGTTTCAGACAACTTGGTCGTCAATTGTCTCGATCTGTTAACGCCAAGTGCTATGCAGTATGATGGGCGCTCGGGCAGGATGCTAACCTTAGGAGCTAAAAATGAGCTTGTACTTGAATGATATGGTAAATGCCGGATCGGAAACCCCAATTTCTTCTCCATCAACCACCAGCTCAGAAAGCTTTTTCGACAGATTCGGTGCCGTCTGTTCTCTAAGGGAGGCTGGGAATTGAGAGTAGAGAGATTTCTCTTCGGTACGCAACGTCGGCTTCTTCAGTTGGGCTTCTGCCCTCTCGCCAAGACTATCGATAAAGTCTTGTAAAGTGATGTTCGGATTGACCCTGAGGTCTCTCGCAAGGTTCCCACAGACCGGACAGTCATCCTTCTTCTCCGTTTCGAACGTGTAAGTGTAGACGCCTTCGTCTCCGCTGTACATCATGTAGTTCTGGAGGAACGGATTACAAGATGTTGCGATCTTGAAGGCCTCGTTGCAGCAGCTAGCCGCAATGATGGCATTCGTAGATGCAATAGCTGGAATGATGTTCTTGACGACGCCTTGGGTCATGGAATAGGTCACTCCTGGGATGTTGAATTCTTGCGCACGTTTCAAGGCCCTTTCGTACAGCCAGGTGATGTGCTCGGGATCGTCAGTATCGAGGACTTCATCCTTTCGGTGTTCCTCCCAGGCGATGATGTGTGCCCATTCAATGCAATGTGAAGGTTGCCGCGGTATCGTTGCCAAGGTACAGAGAGGTACAGCTGCTCGAGGGGCGTGCATGTCTAGCTGGCACTCGATGCATGAATTCATGGTGGGTAGGATTACCCTAGCTTGACCTTTGAAACCTGTAGCCCGTGAGTCAACATCTCTTGATACCCGGTAAGTTTTCAGTCGTTGTTACCTTCGGTACCACCATCAATTAAAGGCTTCAAGCTCTCCGGATTCTCCATATCGACCATGTCGACTAGAGTAGCATTGATCCATCGTCGCGCTTCGATGCTGTCAAGACCGCATACCACCATTTTGAATTGCATGTAGTACTGCTCATCCTTGTCCTGAATCTTACCATTGTATGGAGTGATTTTGACGCCTTTCACTCGTTTCTCAACAAAAGCTGCAGCACACTCGGCCTTCGACTTTCCCACATCCGCCTCTCGGAATAGAAATTGGCGATTCAGATTGGAGACGTCGATCGTGTCTGCATCACATCAGCGCTGTCGGCAGCCAGACTGGCAGAGTCACATATGGCATACCCATATCTATAACATGGATATCCTTGAACCCTGACAAGGCCAGGTTCTTGAGTATCTCACATCCTAGCCCTCCAGCTCCTCTGGAGTTTGCATTAGCACGTATCTCAACTGGGCAAGAATACACACATCACTCTATCACAAATTAGTCCACTTGCTATTCATACCGAAACACTATGCTTACTGACAGTACCTTCGATGTCTCTAGACTATCGATTGTGTCTTCCCCTGGAACCCATTCTGGATCCGATGTTGGACCGGGTTTGTTTAGGAAGTTGTCAAGATAAGTCCTATCGATAATTAGATGTTGTGTGGTGGAATGAAAGACTGTAGGATCTTACCACCGATATCTTGATGTCGAGACTCCATTCGTCATGGTCAATACCTATTCTATGGCAGTAACCGTGAACAACGCATGAATTGACAACCTTGGAAGCTGACTTTGATAAGGCTCGTGAAGTTAAGCTCCGCCATGCCTAACCCGCACATTCAGCATAGGACTAGCCGATTAGGCGGGGTAACGGGTAGGGCAAGCTGCCCCCCGGACCCCCACCCATGCTGGCCTCTCTTAGCTAGCTAGGCTCCTAGGCTGCGCAAGGCCGTTTTGCTCATAATTTGCGTAAACATGCGGTGGCATAAGAACAGCGCTTTTGTGTGCTTGCTTGGTGAATCCGCTTGATTTCGCTGCTGCGATCGGTTATATTCTATTTATCAACAAAACGGTCGATTCCCATTAAGTTTCTTCCTAGAACTACCTCACCCGAAGATGTTTGCATCAAAGCGATTAGGAAAAGTATCCCTTCCCCATTCGGACCATCTCAATCAATTTCCGCCTGAAGCTGATTTCTGTATTCAGGAGCTCATGAAGGTGTGGAATAATACTGCCTCTCGTCACCGATTTCTGATGCAAGTTACCTCGTCCAGATCCAGCAATCCCTCCCTCCAGGCATCGATCTTGTCACAGCGCCGGATTTCAAGGAATGGCAGATGGATATTCGGGTCTTGGACTCCAATCCGCTATACCAAGACCAGATATATCGCCTTCGATTCCGCTTCAGCAGCAACTACCCGATAGGTATGCCTTCCATCACCAGTCTCGATCAAAAAACCCTCTCCACAGCTCCCTCAGTAAGACGAGCATTACGCTAAGACGTGTCCATAGAATCACCGGAGGTTACCTTCATGACCGTCGCCACACCTTCTCGCACGATACCAATCCATCCACATATCTACTCTAATGGCATTATTTGTCTAGATCTGCTCGGAACTCAAGGCTGGTCGCCCGTTCAAAATGTTGAGAGCGTGTGCATGAGTCTTCAAAGTATGTTGACCGGTAACACCAGAAACGAGAGACCGCCAGGCAATGATGAATTCGTACAGCGGAATACGCAAAGACCGCGGGATATTCGCTTCGTTTACGAGGATAGCACAGTATGAACGTATGGTCGGAAGAATGCTCAAAGCCATCGGTTTGATGGAGGAAGTTTTAGGATCAATATGCAGATTTTAGCGTGGCGCTCCGTTGGCGAAGAAGGCATACATGCATTTATGGCAGGGAGGAGGAGTTCTTCTGGGTCATGATTGCGACTTGGCGCCTGCTTGATCGAGCAATGGAGTTGATCTGACGGCCGGTGACCTCTAGCCTCATTTCCGCCCATTTTCATGAAACTTGTCAAGAATCCTCTGCTACGCCTACGTCACCCGTGAGGCCTAGTTGGTCGGTCACATATCGTCCCGCAGCTGGGCTTTGTATCCCGACATCGACGCCATCTTTCCCCAGCTCCTGCACCGCGTCCCAATGGCAACACAGCGATTTGTACCGCGATTTGCACCCGCATCCCCTGTCTAACTTCACGCTGACTCTGCGTTTTCAATGTCTGAGTGCCCTCGTCCCCATTCCCCATTTTACGTTTGCGAACGTCTTTTCTTGGAAAAGCACTGAAGTCTCTCACAAGTACAGCACCATCCGCAGTCGAGTCCTTGAGTCACCTAGGTGCAGGCTGAATCTGTGCAGGTCTCAAGGATGGCTTAAATGCTAGACTCCCAACAGTGTAGTAGGACTTGTATTCTTTACTTTCACAAATTAAATACCAAGCTTAATTCGGAAGGCTGTGTTTGATTCAACAATGGTCGGAAGTGTCCGTGGCATAGGAGTGCGATTACATCTGATCTTGATAACTGTCAGATAGATTCGCCAGGGTTCCTCAATGTGCAATATGGTCAACATCCTGTAAGGTAAGTAAGGTAGATATGAAACGTCCAGAAGAAGCTTAGCGGCAAGCTATAACCTAAGTGCGCGCCAACACTCGATGATGCTCTACAACCTGCAACCTCATCGGTATTTTTTCCCATTATCGACAAGAAGACGACGAGGAAGGGTCGCCATGGAGTACGACTTGCTACTAATCATATTTACTATCAGGGCGCTTTGGCCGCCAGGCCTACAATTTCCTTCTCTGTCGATCGGGCTGTTTCCCGATTGGAGCTGTTGGATTGCTGCATATAGGCTTGCAGCAATCATCTCAGCTTTACTGACATGATCCTTACACGGCCCACTACCGAATCGCTCTAGAGTAAAATGAGAGCTCAATCACCAAAGGTTTTCTCGTTCCGAAGGATGCGTGCGGACGTGCATCGGCCCTTCTTCAAAAGCAGTTCTCTTTTATCTGATTTTCTTTACAATCCTATTCTTTTTCAACCAGTATGATAAAAGGGTCTTCGATCTGTAACAATGAGAGACGATTTTGCTCAAACATGCTGGGGTAGTCGCCTAATCTGCAAGTACCAGGGGTTTCGGTGAATTATTACAGGCAACGAATGTCAACAAGGACGGAGGACAACATAGAATATCCCCACTTCGACATCCTCATCCACCCCCCAAACCAATCGCCAACCCAACTAGATCGGTGAGCGCATCGAGGTGGTTCGGCTTTGTCGGCGTTCTCCAGCACTCAGCTCGGAAGAATCGTCCTAACACTTATTACCCAATCCTCAGCTTCCAATTTTCATCTTCTCTACAGTCTTTACCTTTCGTGCGATCACTTCCTGGCTTCCACACGACTTTGATTCTCCGCTTTACTAGCCGCATCTATGATTCCTGACAAGGGCAAGAAGCCTTTGCCGTCTTCCACTTCCTTCGCACTCCACGAACCACCGACCACATACCACCAATGGAAGATAGCACTCTATCGTGTGAAAATATTATATTGGCGAGGCCAGTGGAAGGAGTGTGCTACTCAATGCAACGAATTGATACTTGAAGCCAGGATAATTGTAATAATATCTGCCTTGGTCTTAGACCCAGACTGACCACTCTTATAGCCACTCTCTTTACACGCAACGTATCTTCACTTTTACTGCGCTCTGTCTCACGAAGCTATAGCTCGCTTGTCGCATCCGCTATCAACGGTCAAGCTTCAAATTCTTGAACAAGCAAAGGCATCTTATAAAGCTGCGGCTTCTGCACTGCCAGTGGCAAACAGAGTCTCCGGTTTCGATGGGGAGTACGACAACGACGACGCGTGGTCTACTCAGTCTTCCCACTCAGCTGGGACCGGAATACTGGATTACTACCAATCCAGTCCAGACATATCAAGACCTTGCGACGACTCTTCATCACCCTCATCCATAGAGTCGGAGCACTCCACGCAAGAAACAATGGTAATGAAACCGTCGCCATTGCGGATACGCAAATCAAGCCTACCAAGACTCGAACCCACCGTCAACAACCCGGACAATCAATTATTCTTCCGAGCATTCAGTCGGCCTCCGTCCACGCCTCCGACCATTCACCATCCATCAACACCACCGCACTCTCGCTATTCGCCCGTCAGCTGCGTGCCATCAATTTCCGTCAGGCTTCAGACGTGCGCTGGCGAACGCTACAATGCCTACCTCATCGCCTTTACGGAAATGCTGTCCAATCACATTTCCACCGTCGATATCTTGATCCATACGACACGAGAGGCGCAGACTATGCGGTACTTTGCAAAGAGACTTGCAAGTTACGGCGAAGATGAGGCCGCTAAGGAAGCCGATAAGCAGGCTAGGATGGTCAAATTGAAGGCGGTTGGTTGGAGAACAGAGCGCTTTAGGCCGGAGAGGTATCAGGATCTTTGCCAGCGTGCTTCGGAGGAGCTGTGATGTGATTCTCGGATACTGGACGATACTGATGGTTGAGTAACATGGAGTTCACATGGATGGAGGCACTGGATGCCTCAGACAAGCGTTTGGACTTTGGTTATATTGTGTTTCGGAGAGCGATCTGATAGTGTGTATGACTTTGGAACGGCAGGAAGATCAAGTATGGTGATGATTGGATGCTTTGCTGCGCAAACAATATAATCTTGTATGCAAGATAGACCAAGGAACGACAGTTGCCTCTCTACCAAAGTACAGCCAACCCATCCACAACCCACGATCCGCCGATAACGTATAATTGAACGGATCGAAAAATTGTTATCTTTCGCCGATAGATATCACATGTAATCCACCATATCCCCCATCAACAACCTCTGATACCTCTCCACCACCTCCCTCGTCCTTACCAGCACCCCCGCCGCCAACATCCGTATCCGATCCCCCTCCTCGCTCCCACCCCCCACCCGCTCAAGCACATCGCCCACCCACCCCTGCGTCTCCAACAACTCCTTCGCCTGCTCCTCCGCCAACCGTCGATGACCGCCCTCATTAACATCCAACAACGTCAAGAGCGCGAACAGCAACGCTTCCAGCACCAACGGATCGGTCGCGCGCGGACGCAACGAGAGTAAGAAATCCCAGAACTCGGCGGTCATTTGGGGGAGGTAGAGGGTGGAGGGGCCGGAGGCGTGGAGGATTAGGGAGAGGGTTTTTAAGAGATGGGCGAGGAGGAAGGGTTCGGTGTGGGAGGAGCGTTCGGAGTGGGTTTGGAGGTGGGTACGCCAGCGGCCTGTGAGGGGGTAGAAGAAGGCTTCGGCTACGATTTTTGCGAGGGCGTTCGCGGTGGGTTTTGGGCGTTTTTGCTCGACGGCCATGCGGGAGGAGAAGGTGCGGATTTTTAGGGCGTTGGGGCCGGTGAGGTGGTCGGCGGCTGTGGCGGCCATGGGTTTGATCATGATCTTTTCGAGCTGGGCGGATAGGGTATTTACGGGGGATGTTTCTTCGAGAGGGTGGTAGATCTTGTGGAGGTTGTCTGGGAGGCGTTTGGAGGGGAAGGTGGTGGAGGTTTCGTTGGTGCCGGTCAAGGCTGCGTCTTCTTCTCCGAGACCGGCGAGTTCGCGAGCGGCGATGCCGAGGGTTGTGAGTACTGATGCTCGCTGGCCCATGGAGTAGTCCCCGTTGTAGAAGGTTTTGGAGAACCATTGTCCCATCTTTAAAGGTTCGGCAGTCAAGACTGCGATCATGCCTTGCAGACGTGACTTTTGGAACTCTTCCATTTCCCACTTGTCACTGAGCCCAACAAGAAGAGTGGCTAGCTCTTCGATGTTGTCGGAGACTTCGCTTCCGAACGCGGCTTTGCGACGGATGAGATTTGCTGCATTGATAAGTGAGAGTCTGTGGCGGTCGAAGTTCTCCGTATCGCGGAGGCCAGCTATGAGATCACGGATATAACTGATCGTCCATTGTCAGCATTGCTCCTATATACTCCCCCATGACTCTTCAATACTTACACTGGAGCTGTGGGTTTGTCACGTTGCACTAAAGTAGGATCCTCATCTTCATCAGAAGGATCGGAGTCAGGCTTCTGGTACATCGGCAGGTCCTCCTCATCAGAGTCAGAGCTATCATTTATCTCTTCGATAGATAAAATCTTAGAGGTAGCGTTGGCGCGGCGTATCAATTTGGTCGAGGCTGCAGTACTAGTTTCGAGCTTTGTTGCCTTTTTGGTAGCCTTTTCTGCGTTTATGGGAGAAACCTTGAGATCTCCAACGGAACCAACGACATCATTTACAGCTGTGAGGCTACTGTACCATACTCCTTCTGGGCCTTTCAATTCTTCGGCGCCGAAATTCATCCGCTTGTCTTGCGCATCGATAAGCTGAGAAATGGCTGTGCCCACTATCATACCTAGCAATCGAGCTCTGGATGAGGAGGCGGACAATCGATTTGATATGGCGTTCAGGAAAGTGCTGGATCGACTCAGACTTACCAGCGCGGATTCTTCTTTCCTAAATACATAGCCTGCAAGCAGGAGCAATATCTGAGCAGCGACTGCACTGTGTCAGCTGCGATTAAGTCACATTCGGACGAGTTCAAACCTTCTTGGTGTAGTATAGGAGAGTGTTTGATGTACAGCTTATCCCCAAACAGCTCGAAGCCTTTCTGTAACGCATTTAGAAGCTGCTCTGGAAGTTGTCTTTTAGCTCAGGTAGGAGAGAACCTATAAGACTGCCTACCATTGTCATTGGATACTACCACGATGACTGCTCGGTGCATCATGTGGCTTTGGCTCGTGGAATTGGCGGATACACCGATGAGCCAGTCTGTGAGACCAGCTTGTAGATTTTGATGGTGGTCGACGAGGGCTGTGACGAGTGCTGAGACTCCTCTCAATACTTTGAGGTCCACCTGAGTCTCTGCTTTACCATTCGAATAGCTAACATCCGGTAATCGTCTCGAGAGAACTGCTAATAAGGTATATAGGACGGCCTTCTTCTCGTGTTCCGCTAAATCGCCGGTTAAGGCCTTGCATACACTCAATGAGTTCTCATCTCCGCCCAGCAGAACCGAAAATGCGGTCTTGACAAACTCATCTGGCGCCCAAAAGTCAGTACCAGCGCGTGAAGATACAGATAACGCGCGAACCTCTGTATCCGATATTCAAAGCTTTGCTAAAAAGCTGGGACAGCGCTTTCCGTCCTCCTGTATTATCGGAGGGTAATTCTTTGTTCATGAATTGAACATTACTTCCAAGCCATGATGAGTATAGAAAACGATTACCGACCCAACTATTGACATCAAGGTTTAGATTGGGGTCATCTAACAGGTTATTGGCTTCGCTAGCTATGGAAAGCAGCCTGCCTGAAGCGAGCAAAGAGAGAAGTTCCTTCCATTGCAGAGTCTTTTGAGAGGAAACTTGGATACAAGCGTCAATGTCTCTCCATATTGACAGAATAGAGTCTTCGCCTTTCAATATCGCCTCCAGCATCTCTAACAAATCACACATGGGCCGAGCCCTGGCAGCAAATGGTAACTTCGTTTGACTTGGATCCTGAAGCTGAGTGATACGAAGGCGAAGACAAGCAAGAACAGCGCCAATACCAGCTACACTACGAAGACATGTCACCAACATACCCTTTCCCTTGGGATGGCCAGAGGTTCCATTTGCGTTCAAAAGCTGCCAATAATCAGGAAGGATATCGTTGACCAGGACATATATAATCTGCACAGACTTTGAGTTGGGCTTTTTGAGAGAGAAGACATGATCTTCATGATCTTTCGTAAGCCAGCGAAGGGTCTTCGTGAGTAGTCTTTGGTCAGGCTTGGATTTCAAAGCCTCCAGTGCATTTTCCGGGCTGTTTACCGAGCTATGATGCTCCTTGGGGTGTTGTGATTCTGGAGTAGTGACTTCCAACAAATCATTTTCAGTCTGGGACGTACTCTTGGACTGCAATGGAACAAGCAGGCCGTCCATCATACCTATATCAATAGATGTTGAATGTCCATGCCTCTCCGTGGATGGTTTAAAGGTTGACGTTGATGATAGTTGATTGGCCCATATACCCTCGGTAAGATATGACTAATCGGCCGCTAAGATATATAGCGTCTGCTAGACTCTGGCACTAGAATACCTTGGCACCAAAATCCCCAAGAAAAACTGCGCAGCAGTCAGTGATATGAATTCATAACATCTTTTCTCAGATGCCTAACGAAGGGAAATCTCGGCAGATGTGCCCACAAGAGAAATCCTAGTTTCGGAAGATATAAAAGCCAAAAAACTGTGCAGATCTTAGGCCTTCGAAATGCCAAGGAGCACTTCACACGCTACGCGCTAGTATGGCGTCCTACATTCATCAAATTGAGGATTGCTTCTACATACTATACTTCACGCTTGCATGGCAATATAATTGCATTAGTAGCTATTCAAAACACCAGATGTGTCATCATGTGTTGTGACATTCTTGTATCAGAGCTGGTGCTGCGGAGGACATGGTGGACTTGCAATCAACTTTCAACAATCTTGATCGATAGCGCATCGTCAGCTAGTCCCTAGTCTCCCTCCAGTTATGACAGTACTGCAGAATGGCTGTAGGGTTTGGTTTCTCCGTTAGTGATCTGTTCGCTGGACTCAAGCTCATCAAAGACTCCATTGAAGCTTTCCATGACGCCAAAGGGTCGTCAGCAGACTATGCCTTACTCGTCACCGAGATTCTCAGCCTTCAAGACGGCTTGGAGGCAGTTGAAGGACTCCATTCAGAGCAAAGCCTTCCAGAAAAGCAAAATGCCGCCCTAGAACGCGCCATATACGCCTGTCAGGAGACCGTTGACGGGTTCCTGTCATCGATATCGAAGTATCAGCCCCATCTAAGCCCTAGAGCGTCTGGTCTTCAATCCAACTATGTAAAGGTCAAATGGGCCTTATGTAAGAAAGAGGATGTTGCCAGATTTAGGGCGCAACTTGGAAGGCATACTTCCTCAATTAACATGCTACTCATCACTTTCCAGGCGAGGGAAAATCTGCAAGCCCGGAGACCTGGCGACAGCTTGACCATCTGCAAGGGCGAAGACGACTGCACTGCCGAGATGTTGAGAGGGCTATCGCTCGACCAACGCCGGATTTTCTTGGCCACGATGCAGCAAAACAAACAGCTCATGCAAGGTATCGAGGAATTGAGAACGATGCTGTACGTTCAGGCTGCAATTCCACCGCAAGTCTTGCTACAACAGCCAGTCATTTTGCTGGATCCGTTGGGGAAGACTGTTCCTTTCCACCTTGACTTTATTGACTCGTCGGAATGTTTCATGGCTGTGCTGAGGGTTCGATTTAGCAATGCCGGAGTCACTCGTGCTGGCCTGTCTAAATTGGATAATCGAGACTTTTCAATCCAAGACAGCCGGCGGAAACGACCAATTGACGTAGATCAGAATTGGGAGTCGGTCTTTCGAGCCGGCCAGAATGTTGACATGAGGATGGTCTTCCATCGCTTTGCCTGCCCGCCAAGAACCTGTCCTGTCTGCCTAGCATTCAATGAGGATGACGATGAGCAAATATACTGTCAAGCGTGTGGACTATGCTATCAGAACATCCAAGCAAGCAGTAGCCGAGATTGGGATGGACATATCTTCAACGGTCACGTTCGTATAGCCGGAGAAGAGATCCCTTACGTGGTGCGACAGCCTGGCATGAAACCAGAAATGAAGGTGTTTCGACCCATCAAGGAACCTGAAGATGACCTTTTCGAAGTCTTCCGTAGAGTGCAACTTGTTTCTCAACCAATCGACCTGCTGAACGCGAGATATCCAGCCTTGCAACTTATAGAAGACTTTAGCCGTTTTGCAGAGCTGCTCGAGGGTATTCCAGACTCCACGTCAGTTCACCTGGAAGACGTACAGGTGCTGGGCAAGCGGGCTGTCGAACATCTACTCCAACAACGCAGCAATTTTCCTCGTTTCGCATCCTTCGCTCAGTTCGAGCAAGCACGTAAGCACTTGGCTAAAGAGTCTCTTCAACTTAGGCAGGATATCGACAGCCTCGTTCAGAACCTGTATAATGACGAGAACACCAAGTTACTGGTAAAATACATCGAGAAGACATGTCCATCCCAACACGGAAGAAACTACTATACTGGGGTTTTGACAAGGATGGTCAAGTCTTCGGACTTCACGAGAACTAAAACTTCGAGAGTCAGGTCTGCAGAGCGAATGCAGTGGCTGCTGCTCGACGGGAGACCGAAATAAAGCACAATAAATTTGCATTGTTGAACTCTCAGCTCTCGGTTAGAAGTCGATGGCGACCAAGCAAGCCTAGAACCGAGTTTAGGTATACATTCCGATATTAGCCGAACCCTGTACTGGCTCCTAGCTGGTAGGGAAGATTCACGAGAGCAAGAAACGCCTCCTTGATTGCCTCGAGGACAGCAGAAGGAGGTGGGCTATAGGACTGTCTTGTTCTATGGAGCACGTAACGTCCGTTCGGACAAGGCTGAAAGGCTCATAGCACCGTCATTAGGCGGATGCCACAACAGCAATGCTTGACAGCGAGGCTCAATCCCGAATGAGACGCTCACACTCATGTATATAGCATGTTCTCTCCCACATAGCGATGTAACAAATTGAAGGACCGCTGCATTTTCATTATTGATACGTTGAATGTTACTAAACCCGCGATCACTACGTCCGAGACCCTCCTCTAGATTTGGTATGCTGTCGTCTACGTTGTTGGAGTATATTACGGTCTACTACTCTAGGTTTCATTCCTGCATGATTTGCCGTTGTTTTCGGGCGTAAGCTAAGCACTTCAAGCCTTATTAGGCAAATACTTTACTAGCCTTCCGCCCGAATATCCTACCTGTGGGGCACGGCTTTAGCCGCCGGGCGCTACGGATGGTGCCTGGAACCGTACATCGGTGCCCGAGTAGGATGGGCTCCACCAGCTGTCTGTTACAGATTGCTATTTAATTGAAGTGTCCACTTTGCCTAAGATGACCTCCCTCGGCGATGGAGGGGCTAGTATACAGTATCCAGATTCTCCTGATTACATGAACGAGCAGGTCTTCCAACGAAACAGACTACAGCCCCGAGCGTACTTCCTGCCTGCTGAGACCCAATGTTTGTCTGGGAAGTGGAAGTTTCACTACGCTTCAAGTCCTTTGGAGATCGAACCCTTATCAGAAGAGCCCGATGCTTGGTCTTCAATCGACGTTCCAGGCACGCAAGCCTCTATTGAATCCAAAAAAGCATTGGCTGACCTGCGGAGTGTAGGGCATTGGCAGCTGCAGGGCCACGGTCATCCTCATTACACCAACTTCAATTATCCCTTTCCCACAAATATACCATTTGTCCCTTCAGAAAATCCAACAGGCCTGTACGAGACGACCTTTAGTGTCCCAGATCATTGGGATATTAGCAGCGGATTTACATACAGGCTTAGATTTGAAGGCGTGGACAGTGCATATCATCTATACCTCAATGGAAAAGAGGTTGGATACAACCAAGGCAGCCGAAATGCAGCCGAATTCGACATCAGCGATTTGATTAGGGAAGGCAATGGAGGACCGAATAGATTGAAGGTCAAAGTATATCAGTGGTCAGATGGCAGCTACATCGAGGATCAGGACATGTGGTGGCTGTCTGGTGAGCTCGTAACTTCTCCTCAGATCCAAATATTAATCCCTTCGTGAACAGGCATATTTAGAGACGTTTTCCTTCTAGCTTTTCCTAAGCAAGGCCATGTAGAGGACTTTTTCCTCCGGACAGAGCTTGACGACAAATACAAGGATGCGAAACTCAATTTCAACCTTTCTGTTCATCTAATGTCGGCAGTAAAGGTTACCCTAACACTATACGATTCATCTGGGAGACTTACAGTGAAACCACGTAGCTGGGATCTGAGTAAGGACGTGGCAGTACTTAGCGGCAACCTCGAAGTCTCGAGTCCATCAAAATGGACCAGTGAGCATCCCAATCTCTATAGTCTTCTCATATCCTTGTCCGCCGATGGGAATGTATTGCAAGAGATCACGCAGCCAGTCGGATTCAGGTCAGTTGAACTAAAGGATGGTTTGGTACATGTCAATGGCTCTCCAATCCACTTCCGAGGAGTCAATCGCCACGACCATCACCCACGATATGGCCGTGCCGTTCCCATTGATTTCATAAAGCATGATCTGATACTGATGAAGCAACACAATGTCAACGCTGTTCGTTGTTCGCATTATCCGAACCATCCTGCGCTTGTCTCTTTTGCCAATGAAATAGGTCTCTACGTCATGGACGAAGCAGATTTGGAATGTCATGGTATGGGAATTGACTACAACAATGTTCCATCAGATGATCCTGCATGGAAGGAGGCGTACTTAGATCGGATGCGACAGCTGGTTCATCGAGACAAGAATAACCCCAGCGTTATCATGTGGAGTCTGGGTAATGAGTCTTTTGGTGGCCAAAATCACGTTGCAATGTATCAATGGGCGAAGGCTTATGACTCAACCCGATTAGTTCATTACGAAGGGGATCACTCGTATCCAGCATCTGATATCTGTAGTTCAATGTACAATTCAATCTCTGATCTGGTCACACTAGCAACTCAGGATGGAGATGACTATACGAAACCTATCCTGCTTCAAGAGTACGGCCATGCGATGGGAAATGGGCCTGGAGCATTGAAAGAGTACCAGGAGACGTTCTACAAGTACCGAAGACTCCAAGGAGGCTTCATTTGGGAATGGGCCAATCATGGGCTTGTGAAGAAGCTTGAGGACGGTAGTGGCAAGTCCTTCTATGCCTACGGCGGTGACTTCGGCGACGTACCAAACGACTACAATTTTGTGATGGATGGCTTGTGCACTTCGGAGCATCAACCTGGACCTGGACTGATTGAGCTGAAAAAAGTTTATCAGCCCATCACCATGACAATGCGTGGAGACTCGGTATGGGTACGGAATCGTTTTGACTTCACCACAATTGAAGATTCGCTATACTCGTATACTGTTACGAGATTCTCCGGAGGCCAGGAGATGGCTCTTGCCGTGGACTCAACGCCGGTTTCCAAATGGTGGCTAGCGCCCGGAGAGGAGATGTCACTTCGACCTTTCAACCAAGCTGAATTGAAGTGTGATCTCAGCCAGCCGGAGACCTGGTTAAGGATCTCATTTCGGTACAAGTCGAAACAAACGTGGGCTGATTACGGTCATGAATTCGCGTGGGCTGAATTTCGACTTGACAGACATGAGAGGAGCTCGACAATACCACTGTACAAAGGTCTCTCAGCCTCTGCTATTCACAGGGAAGGTAGATGCCTGAATATCGATTTCCTTAATTACTCATTGACATTTGATACTATCCAAGCTAAGATCTCAAGGTGGAATTACCGAGGGGTAGATTTGATTTACGAAGGCTGTGGTCCTCAATTGACGTTCTGGCGCGCTCCGACAGACAATGATAGGCCCAGCGCTGCAAATGTGTGGCGAGGGTGGGGTCTGCATGAGATGACTCAACAAGTCCGTTCAGTCAAAGAGCACCAGGGTTCAAGTGGACTCGAGCTCGTTGTTGAAAGCTGGGTTGCGCCCCCCATCCTTGCCTGGGGATTTGAAACGACGACGACATACACAATCTCTGGGGATGGGAAGATAGCGATACGCGTACAAGCGAATCCGAAAGGATCAGTGCCTGGCATCCTGCCTCGGGTGGGCTTGGAAATGATGCTGCCGGAAGATCGTACTATCGCTCAATGGTTTGGTCTCGGTCCTGGACAGAGCTACCGAGACATGAAGGAGGCCTGCAAAATTGGTATATGGAAAAGTGGGCTAGATGACATGATGGTCAATTATGAGATGCCGCAAGAGAACGGCAATCGAACAGAGACGAGGTGGGTAAAAGTCGTTGACGAAAGAGGCATCGGCATCAAGGCAACTCTAGACCACGCGACGGACGAAGAGGCGTCTAAAGCGGGAAATGGAAATCCTAGCCAGGGTTATGCAAGAGATCCAGATGTCGTGCAAGAACCTTCGTCGCCGCTCGAGAATTGGGAGATGATCCACAGAGTAGTACAGGGACCGGCAAGGCGACCTGGCTTTGACTTCGCTGTCTCGAAGTATACCTCGTATGACCTGGATCAAGCACAACATCCGCATGAATTGCAAGGTAGCAAAGGCGTCAATTTCAGGATTGATGACGATCACCATGGCTTAGGCAGCGCGTCTTGTGGACCAGATACTTTGGAAGAACACCAACTGAAGATGAGGGTTTTCGATTTCACTGTGCGCTTGGAAGCTACCGGGATCTGATTGCCGGTATTATAGTTGCGGCGTCTGGAATCATTGGGATGTCGGCGCCTACTGCATGTTGTGTAGGTGTATATCGGAAATCGGAGAGGTTTGCAACCAGTCCTCAAAATTGGGTAAAGTCGGAAATGTCATTGCTGAAACAGCGTATCCAAATATCTTCATATGTCCAGGCCTTCAAACAACAGACTCTCCAACTCATGGAGGGTTACTCTGATGCGTACTAGGGTTCATAGTCCCTTTGATAGAGTACTGCCGATCCCCTCTCCGACACCTCCTTTACCGATCTGACCACCAACGTCGTTACCCAAATCGCCTTGCATCTTGTCAACATTCTTATCTCCCGTCTTTGGTGCAGATATGGCACCTGCAAGAGATCATGAGCTTTTCGATCCATAATCTCATGTGTACTGGGGGCGTCTTTCTTACTCTTAATTCCGTAAGAGGCTCTGTTATCTCCCATTTTATCTAAGGCCAGATCTTGTAACATCTTTTGATAGGGGTCGAGATAGCCCCCCACCCAAGCAGCAGTGACGAAGAGGGAGAAGATGGTGAATCCGATGATGAGAAGGAGCTCGTTGCCCATGGTAGTGTTCCGAAGGTTGCAAATCCAGAACAGTCGTTAGCACGCGAGAGTCTGCCTGGGAGTATGGGCGTGGCGGGGTTTTAGGCGGTGCTCATGCGAAAGGGAGGGTTGTGCTCGTTCACAGAAAGTAAACAGCTTGGGAGTACTTTTAGAGCTACGGCTGTCGGCTGGCTTAGGCCCCGCCCTGCCCCGCGCTAAAGGACCCGCGGGGCTGTGGCACAGGCTGAGTTCCTCCTGCACGAGAAGTGGATGAAAGCGCGTGCTCGACGACGGTTGCCATCTGAAGGTTGACTTATACGGCCAGTGGTCCAAGATGCCAGCCAGGTCAAATAGGAGGCTTCTCTCGAAAGGCTTCTGACACAGTCCCATTTTCCAATTCCTAATACGATTCCTACGCCCTCGTGTGACCGTTGCAGCGTGTCCAACTCCATCCTACAGATTTATATATTTGGATCATACCCTGTGACTTACGGAACTTTCTCTTTCACGACTATTTCTTGAACGCCCACTTTCTGTTTCCATTCATCTGTACGTGATATCTGCCAGAGAAGGCAGGCGCAACCCATTTCGGCCCAAACCCCATCCGACGAGCTCAAGATGTCTTGTGAGTGTATTCTTGAAAGTTTTTCGCGTACTGCAATCACTTGTATCCTAAGCATACATACTACCTTCCTAGTCGTCGCTGTCTCAAGGAATGTGCAAAATCAACCACTTCTACAACGTGAAAGAGCGAAGAAATTCCTCTCATGAATAGCCCCCAAAAAAGGCGCGCTGAGGATGAATCCTCACTGTCTAGGAATTCTCGACATGGTTTGCAATACCTGCGTCTACCAGTTTTATGTGATAGCCAGAAGAGGCTACGACTGCACGACTATCCTTCAGGGAGCGCTGCTGACCATGTCCTTTCACATAGTCTCAAACATGATGAACAAGCTATCTGGTCAGCCAAACAGCTATGATAAGAAGTTTGTGGAGCCTAGAGTCTCCCTTCCTCTCTGCATGCCTGCTCACGACAGTCTTCAGAGCACAGTATCGATTCGGCCGAACCCTAGGCGCAGGAACGTACGGAATCGTGCGAGAAGCTGAATGCGCAGGGGAACGATTCGCTATAAAGATCATACTCAAGAAGAACGTGAAAGGCAATGAGAGAATGGTATACGACGAGATGGTGTTGTTACAGAGGATGAAGCACCCCAATATTGTTCGGTTTCATGACTGGTTCGAGTCTAAGGTGGTCCCATCTATTCAGAGCGATCATTCCCGGAAGCTGACTTGTGCGTTCCGATATATAGGACAAATACTACATTGTGACCCAGCTGGCTACTGGCGGAGAGCTTTTCGATCGCATTTGCGAGTATGGAAAGTTTACAGAAAAAGACGCCTCGCAAACCATACGGCAGATCCTTGAGGCCGTAGATTATCTTCACTACAATAATGTAGTTCATCGAGGTTAGAAGACCGCAAACATATCCGGACTGTCACTGATCGATGCGCAGACTTGAAACCAGAGAACCTGCTGTACCTCACGAGAGAACCTCAATCGTCCCTTGTCCTTGCAGATTTTGGTATTGCAAAGATGCTCGATTCCAAAGATGCCATGCTCAATACAATGGCTGGCTCTTTTGGCTACGCTGCTCCGGAAATCATGCTCAAACAAGGACACGGGAAGCCTGTTGATATGTGGTCTTTGGGAGTCATTACATACACTCTCCTTTGCGGCTACTCACCTTTTCGAAGCGAGAACGTAGCGGACTTGATTGAAGAGTGCAAAGGCGGCCGCATTGTGTTCCACGGACGCTATTGGAAAGACGTTAGTTCAGAAGCCAAAGATTTTATTGTCAGCCTCCTTCAGCCGGATCCAAGTAAAAGGCTTACAAGCGAAGAAGCCTTGCAAGACGTATGGCTGACAGGGAAGACTGCCTCGAACTTCAACTTGCTGCCTGAGTTCCGCGCATACATGGCCAAGGCACGATTGAAGAGAGGCGTTGAGATCATCAAGCTTGCAAATCGTATTGAGCAACTCAAAATGCAAGATCCTGAGGATGCCGATGGCACTCTTGGGCAACCGGATATTCCCGAGGACACGAAAGAGCAGGCAGGACAAGCACTGGCAAGCAAGGGCAGTGAGAAAGGCATTCCTACCACATCGGATGGGAAAAAGAGAAGCCTTAGCGGTCTCGCCAAAGGAGCAATCTTCCGTGAAGTTGTCAAGGCCAAGGTCAGGGAGGTTAAGGAAGAGGCCGAACGAGAAGAAGCGGCGAGAGCTGCCGAGGAGAGTGCAAGGAAAGCATCCTGAATCCTTGAGTTTAAGCACTACGCCTGAGTCCCGTGCACTGCCTCCATACCCCCTTATGCTATGATATCCACCTGTCATTATGATTTCTTAGTTCTCGATACCACTCTTACGCTCGATACCACTCTTACGCTGACGCTATTGGGCACCTTGACTTCTTACTGCACGGTATGCATAGACGATGAACAGTATCACTAGTTAGGAATGTACCTATGAATTATCATTAATTTGGTCAAGAACCCTGACATTGGTTACCTATCTTGCTATGTAGATACTCGCTTCTGCTAGGCTAAAGGAAGCCAAACTAGGGCTAGGTCTTAGGGCTGGCCTGGTCTGGTCTGGTGGATATACCTCTTCTTGACTTGACGGCCTTATGTCACCATAATGACAATGGGTATATACCTCCAAGTCCTTAGACTTTACGTATGTTCATCTTGTGCGCGGACATTGAAGCTGCGATCAAGGAGTTTTGCTACCACAGCTCCGCCCGACATTTATGATGTGGTTTGTGTAGGAGGCGGACCAGCAGGTCTCAGTCTACTAGCAGCTTTACGTATTTCTGAGTCGTCTAGTCCTCTGTAGGCACGAACTGATCCATCTTTAGGCTCTTCAAAGAAGACGTCTCACCTTCGGCTGGCGCTCGTCGAGTCCCAGCACATCGACCGCGCGCGGGAATGGCATCTACCTCCCGACCAATACTCCAATCGCGCCAGCTCTTTGACACCCTCGTCCCTATCCTACCTCTCCCAAATCGGGGCATGGCCGCACGTTGAAGGTTCCCGCGTCGAACCCTATCATAATATGCGCGTCTGGGACGGCCTCTCCTCCACGGGCCGAATCGCCTTTGACAGTCCATCTTCAGAGTCGGCAATGGCTTATATGACGGAGAATCAGAACCTTACACGGGCTCTTGTGAGGAGAATAGATGAATTACCGCCGATATCGCTGTTCGACAGAGCTTCGATAGAGGACATACGTCTCGGACCTCCATCTAGCCCACCAGCTACAGAATTTCCTTCTTTAAACCTTTCGTCCTACCCTCACATTACGCTCTCTTCCAAACAGACTATCGCCGCTCGTCTCCTCGTTGGTGCCGATGGAATCAACAGCCCCGTTCGGACGTTTGCAGGTATACAGACGCGTGGCTGGGACTACGATAGGTATGGTCTAGTGGCTACTCTGAAGCTCGCTCCGATAGCCGGCCAGGATTCAAACCGCACTGGAAGAGTAACAGCGTATCAAAGATTCCTCCCAACGGGACCAGTGGCTCTACTAGCTTTACCAGACGACTTTGCAACACTAGTATGGACGACTACACCAGCCCAGGCGTCCCACTTGAGGAGCCTGAGCACGGTGGATTTCATAGCCATGGTCAATGCAGCGTTCAGGCTTGAAGTCGTAGATCTTGACTATATGTTTAGCCAGCCGTCTGGCCAGGTGGAAGAATTTCAATGGCGAGAGTCCGTATCATCTACCACAGCTGCTGTAGAGAATGGAGAGGTGCCTCACCTGATCGGATCTGTACAGGAGGGCTCTGTCGCTTCTTTCCCACTCCGTCTCCGTCAATCAACAACTTACACAACCCACCGTATAGCCCTCATCGGCGACGCAGCTCACACTATCCATCCACTGGCTGGCCAAGGCCTGAATATGGGTTTGGGAGATTCAAGGTCCTTGGCTTCCGCCATTGGATACGCAGTTGAACATGGAGCTGACATAGGTAGCGAGATCAATTGTCTGGACAGGTACAACAGTGACATGTGGATGAGCAACAACCGCATGCTTGGGGCGGTGGATAAGCTGCATTGGCTTTACTCGATGAAAACGGGGTTGGTGGTGGGACTGAGAGGGTTGGGATTGAAGGCTGTAGATAGCCTAGGGCCGGTGAAGGGGTGGTTCATGAGGCAAGCTGGAGGTCTGTAAACGAGACCAATCTATACTTTACTCAATCTTGCATGCAAAGCTTGATAAACCGTAGTGTGCCAAGAGTTGTTCATGCTTGGGAGATCACCGTTCGGGAACCAACGCGCCTGAACGATCCGCCCCGAAAAGGTCACCCGAGCCGTCCCCCAGGGGCCAGAGCGGGTGATCAAGCCTCAAGAGGCAGCTGGGCCGGGTGTAACTAAAGTTCCCGGACGACACAGACTCTCTTCCAGGGCCTCATGACGCCACACGTGCTGTCCACGTTCCTCAACCATAGGCAGCCGCTATTGGTCGCGTCCAATGTCTGCAACAACGCTGGTATGGTGAAGTCTGACAAGATGATGGTACCAGAACATAAAGAGGCTTGCCATGCCAAACAATACGAATCACATTCGTCGATTGGCCGACAAGCATTACACAGCAATCGCCATGTTCTTAGCCATCTCCCTCGCTCTTTGGGCCGCGCTCTCTGCTGGCCTTCTTCCCTCAAGCCTGGCAGCACCGCCAAACTCGCACATCGAATTCACCACAGAAACGGGCTACTTCCTTCAAGATGAAGCTTCCACTAATGCGACCACTTTCAACTTTATGACTACCAATTTTGGCCTCATCGACCGTACCTATCCCAGTGATCCAAACCTCCACCACCACAACTTGACGCAATGGCAGCGCTTCGGGCATCAGATTGCGCAATTGAACCACCAGGCACCTCGCGGTGTCCAGTACAAGGTCCTCTACATGGGCCGCCACGGAGATGGTTATCACAACGATGCCCAAGCTTTCTACGGGACACCTGCCTGGAATTGTTACTACTCTGTATTGGACGGCAATGCTACGATAACATGGGCTGACGCTCATCTGTCGCCTTTAGGAGTGAGCCAAGCACTGGCTGTCAACGAATTCTGGACAATGGAGATCAAGACGCAGAAGATCCCCACCCCCCAGATGTACTACACGAGCCCGTTGACACGGTGTCTGCAAACAGCGAACCTGACCTTCAGTGGCCTTAAGCTACGGGCTAGACATCCGTTCGTGCCAGAAGTTAAAGAGCTTTTCCGAGAGGGGATCAGTGGACACACATGCGATCGCCGCGGCAGCAAGACGTACATCCAGGACAACTTCCCGAATTACAGGATCGAGCCTGGATTCACGGAGAACGATGAGCTCTGGGAGGCGCTTCATGGGGAGACCAACACGGATCAGGATATCAGGTCGACCACAGTGCTCGATCAGGTCTTCTCGACGGACAGCAGTACATATGTCTCAATCACGAGCCATTCAGGAGAGATTGCCTCGCTCTTGAGAGGTTTTTCAACTCAAGTCCTATCGTTGAGAACATTCTGCTGACTCATCATTTCAGTGCTTGGGCATCGAGTATTTGGATTGAGTACTGGCGCTGTTATACCGGTGCTTGTCAAGGCACAAACCGTTGCTGGAACGGCGCCTTCACCTGCGGAGCAGCCTTTCACACCAATCTGTACCTGCGTAAGCAATCTTTCGAATCCATTCTTTCCCTTCTCAATCTTGATCTGCTAGACCCTTCAGAGTCTCTATAACACTCCAAAGCTGCTCTCCGAAGGGCAATGCTGACTCCGAAATCTTGCAGACGTCGCCTCCAGCAGTGACCGCCACTACGTCTACTTGTAGCTACCCCACAGCAACGTAGCTAGACAGATCGCCTCCCATCGTGCCACACGCTATGCTGGAACTATATTCTTCCCTTCTGATACTAGATTAAGACACCCTCGCCATCGCTAACGCTAACGCTTAATACTGCTCCCCAACACCACGACTGTCCTCAACCAGGTGCAGTAGCGCAAGCCACATATTAGTAATGGCCTTATAGTGGAGAGCATTATTGGAGAGGCTGCTCCAAAACCTCTTCGCAAATTTGGAAGACAGAGCATGCATGGCGGTGGGTCGACTATTGCATGTTGTGTGACCACTCTATCTCATTGCACACCAATAAGAAAGTGACACAAAGTGGTCTGTGGGACGAGCTACATTTTCAGGATGTGCAACTCCCAGAAAGCCTGGAAAGGCTGCTCTTCTAGCTCTGGGGTTGGTTGCTTTTGCCAAGAGCAAAAATCATCCCAATCATCGATGTTTACGTGTTCCGTCTTCTAGAGGCCTAGCCAGAGCGAGAGCCGCTCGTCGACTTTCTAAAAGGAGTGCATCCCCACATGTTCGTGCTAACTTCATCTACTGTTACGCGATCATTCGCATCCATCTACTTAGCATCATTCTCATTCTTTACATCGAAAGTCCAACCATTCTCGTCATGCCTCCCAAGAAACCGAAGCCTTCCAAACATTCGAAGCCATCGAGAAACCCGGAGTCGACCAAGAAATGGTCTATGTACCCATCACTCCACAATGACGTATCCATCCTCCTTCGGGAGCACAGCCTTTTCTTCCAGTTCTACGAGAAGGACGATGGCAAGAATTACGAGAACGAATATGACACGAACATCATGGGCCGATTTGTTTGTCGCAATTCCACTTGTTCAGCTCGTGCTTGGTCAAGCAAGCAAATAGCCATCACTATTCGAAGCTATCCCGGCGAGCGATATAATGCAAGAGTATATCATCAATACTGCAAGAGTTGCGGGATGCCGAGTAAACCATATTTGGATGTTTCATATGCAGAAAGGGTCGCCTATCGTATCAAAAAATGGTGTGGAGTGCAGATGGAGGTCCCCCCCTTCTCAGGTCGAAGCGATGGTCCACACAGGAGTGATCTATGTGAGGGGTGCAAGCAGGGCCATTGTAGCGGTATGGGACTAGGGCTTTAGCGGACTAGCAATAATGTCACACTGGCAATTTGTCGTCCACCAACCAAGTCAGTGGTGGCTGTCGCTTTGTGCTCGCCATAAGCCATGTATATGAACTGGCGACAGAACCCTCCTCTCCCAATCCAGATCGACCGTCACCCAAGCCATCAGACCTATGTTCATCTACGTCGAGGATGGTAGTGTATTGCATCTTGCGTCACCACAATTTCCGGTAACATTCTCTTCCCGATATATTTTCACACAGTCCTTGGGGTTGTTGCAGCCGGAGGAGTCTGTTCATCTGGTTCTAACGTGACCGCAAGTCCAAATCTCCGTGGTTACAACACACATCCTTCTGAGTCGATGTCAGATCAGTGGTCCTCTTGCGGTACATCGTTGCATCCACAAACCGCCTCACCATCTCCCACCAGCCGACAAACCCCTGAGAACTCGGACAAGGACCGCTGGTGTCCATATAAAAGCTTCTTCCAAACGTGTCATAGCATAAGGTTATGCCTTTCCCACAGCTGGGAGGGCTGGAGCTCGCAAACCTTACACATCGGACATTGTATGGGCAGGATGGATTTAACGTGGCTGGTGGTGTTCTGACGGTGCGGGACGAGTACTTGGCCTGGGTCATGGAAGAAGGAGACCATTGGAACCGCAGTTTGCTGGAACGGATGTTTGATGCTCCTTGAAACTGACCATTGCCAATTTAGCCATATCGACCATTGCAGCGTGAGGTTTGACCACCTCGTTCCCGCAAGTATTCGCGATCAACATCATTGAAGTGGACAATGACAGAGGAGAATATGCGGACGGAGGGAAACACGCGAATGATATCCTGTTGTTTTCTGTAAATCCGACAGATTACACAGGGACGAGAGTACTCGTCGTTCCAAGATGTTGTCAGCACAAGAAAGGCACGCATGACCCCAGACTAATACATGGCTTGGTAGGCGAGAGGGATAGCGAATGAGGCCGTCTGCAATGTCACTCAAGACGCTGTGAAGTAGGCCCGGAGGCTTCCGTCATGGGGATACCGCTTAACTACACGTTTCCACTAAGCGAACGCCGTTGCAATTCCTGTTCCATTGCGTTAAAGGTGCGACGAAGACAAGCTCTAACTTACTGTAAGTTATATTAAAAGGTCGCGAAGCCCGCGCGAGCCTGCCTCTCCAGTTCTAAGCTGAGAAAGACGATAGTATTTCTATATTCTTATTGCTGCGGTCTTATCTTGCGTTTCGCTCCATCCACGCCACCTGGGCCTTTGCGTGCTCTTGCGCTTCGCTCGTCCGCTCTACTGGGTTCTCCGCTAGATCTTGCGCTTCGCTCATCCACGCCACTTGGGCTTTTGCTTGACTCTGGCGCATCTGCCTCTCTTGCAATACTCTTACGTTTTCGACTAAGGTTTTCCTTGCCCGCGACGATTTCCTCTGCTTCCGGCGTAAAATTCTTCCGATCACGTTTTACTTTCCCTTTCGCTTTGGCTTGGTCTTTCGCATCTCTCTCAGCACGCTTCGCAATAGGTTCCTCATAGCTCATCACCTTCGCCTTCCCTGATACGACAGCTCTGGTCGATCGACGACGTTTCGCTTCGTCGTTCATGCGGGACAAGAATTGAATTCGATCGTTGAGGAGGACACGTTCGGCGAAGAACGTATGGGCAGCATTGGCAAGCTTCTGTACGTGTCTTTGTAGGCGCTGTATGCTCGTCTCATCAAGCGTATGAGCATCCTGTTTGATCAGATTATGCAGCGACGTAAGAGCCTCTACTGACACTGGCGTCACGGGCGATTGCAGTATTTAGTCTTGCGGACAAGACCTCACCTTCACCTCATCGGCTTTCGGAACGGTTATTTCAGCGGGGGGGCTTCAGTGTATCTCTGAGTACTCTGTCTGAGTTTAAAGCCCTTCTGGCACTAGTAGGGAAGGCAGAGAATGCTATCAATCGCAATCAATCGTAGTCTGAATCGTTCTTCCAATAGGGATCGCATCTTCTCCTGTGATATTCTTCCAACCACTGCTCTTCCTCCTCCCGCTGCCTCTCCCGCTCATCAATGAGGAACTGCTCATTGTCATATGCCTGGCAGTCTTCTTCATTGTCAAATTCAACTCGATCATCAAGAGAGATCCAGTTTTTCTTGGGGAGCTTTGTGACCTTGATAGTCCATCCGTAGTCGTGCATCTTCTTCATCAAATCATCGCTTGAATCCTGTTCGGGGTACAACACGAAACTGATAACAATCTCTTTGAGGGAAGGAATGTTCATGAAGTGAGTGTCGAGTAAATCTAACGCCTCTGCTGCCCTCCATTATATCTGACGTGAGCCTATATTGTTTGCTCGATATGAGAGGCAGGTAGGCGAATAACGACCACACCTGGCTTTTGGGGGGGACGGAGCAGCGTCCATTGATATCGCCTTGTGCCCATCAACCACTGGTGTTCCTATCCTGGAGACTTTGCATCTGGATTCCTCATGTTGGGCGCTCAATAGGGGAATGGACGCGCTATATGAGTAGGTAACATCTCCACGCAAAGGCTTTTCCGAATGAACATTAGCTATTGTTCAATCCAGTCGAAAAAGTATCCTAGCATCCTAGAGATTGGAAGCGCTCGTTGGCAAGGGGATACAAGAAGAGCAAAGTCTCGGCGATCTTCGGCATGGTCTCGTCAAAGACGGAGGCAGAATTAGTGGTATTGGACGAGTATGATGAAGGGTTCAAATTGTGGTCTTTGCGACCAAAGGATGAGATAGAGGCTCCGGAGTGATTCGCCAAGCTCTGCGGAGCTCTGGCTCTGGCATGCGAGCAATAGCCTGCCGAGACAGCCCACCGGGGACTTTTCGCCAGTATTGCGTACGTGCGCTTGGAGGTTGAAATTTCTTTTCCATTCTTCTTTGACAGCCAGGGAGCTTATGTTATCTCACACGTGAGTCTAGCTAAGAAACGTGTTGGTCTTTGCACTTTCTTGATGACTTCTGTGCCTCACGCCCTCGAAGCCGGCGGAATGGGCCTGAGAATAACTCCTTTTCCTCGGATCGTGCCTAGGTATCTCCAACGCAAACTATGCATTACACTCTGCCAATCTGTCAACGATCATATTCTGGAATCTTTCTAGATGCCTCTGCAGCTGCCGCTGCTGATTGCCTGCTCCTGTCTCCCAAATATTATCAAAGTCCTTGCTCAAACAGGACCTGACAGCATCCCGATATCGTGCACCAGTATACTGCTTCATGGCCATGATTGTACCAAGTTCCACCAACCTTTCAACTAGATGCGGATCTGAGTTGTGGGTGGGCAAGGACGGTCGTCGTGGATTGCTGCTCCTGGAGGCGGGTTGAAAGGCGATATTTCGCCACATGCCGATTTCGTACAGAATCACTCCTAGACTATATATATCGAATGAAGGCTTGAATGGGTCTGGTGACATGCCTTTGTATTTCTGGTGCCGGTAAAGGTCATCCTCAACGTTGGACAAAGGCTTTTCCGACACCTCCCCCGGCTGGTTTGGCCTGGAGATGTCGAAGCCCATCAGATAAGGTTTGCTAAGATCTGGTTCATCTCGTGCATCCACTTTGGGCCAGAACAGGATGTTCTTCGGTTGTATGTTCTTGTGCACCCATCCGATGTTGTGGATATTGAATACAGTTGTGACAAGAGCTTTCGCCAACTCAAACCTTTCACCCAAGTCTGGAATATCTTTAGGTTGATTAGGACGCTCCACGCGCTTTAACAAATCAGAGAGTGTGAACGGTTTTTGGCCAGGTTGAGCACCTTCAGGCAGCCGGAAAGCGTAGCCTGTGACATTGTGGCTCTGATCTAGATAGCCGATACAGTGTAGGATGGAAAGGTTCAACGGCCGAAGATCGCTATTCAAGATCCTTGTCAGATTCTCCGTCCTACGTCGGAATGCCTTGGGATGTGTTCGCCTCCAAGTGTCATCCTGGCAGCACCTCCAATCAACAATGACGCTAGCTCCCCCATATCGAGCCATTGCTCGGACCTGGTCCGTCGCATATGGTTTCTCCTGCCACTGTAGCTGATCCATCTCGAGCCTGAAACTGGTTGACAGGGGTGTCCCGTGGTCTTGTCTTTCCAGATAAGCAGGCGGACTTGCAGGTTCCAGGGGAGAATCTGGCTGTTCGCTCAGATAGCCTTGCTCTATTACTATCCTCGCCGCGGCCATGAGTTGAATGTCCCGATGCTCAAGCAAGTCCGCTGCTGCCTCCAGATGACAAAGTTGCGTAGTATCGGAAGACGAGAAGAAGGTCCGTAGTCGGCGACGCGAGGAATCCTGGTCCAACCGCGAGGTCAATTGATCAAGGCCGTTGTTCCATTGAGAAAGTTGCGTCACTAGCTCTTTCATCTTTTTCTGCTGTGTCAGGACAAACTTGACTCGTTTCGTATAATTCGAAAGCCCGTGCTTCCCTGAGGGTTTCGCCGATAGTGATAGCCGGCTAATCAACTCGAAGACTGACGCAACTTAAGCATCTGAGCATGTGTTTATGGGGAAAGCTTCAAGTTACCTGAGGAGTCGCCTTGGGCCGGTAGACCCATCTGTTGGCCATATTCATCTAGAAGTTGATTGTTTTCTACGAAGGCCTCCTTGATTCTATTGAATATCCACTCCATTGTCCTCCATGTGCTTATATGCTTTTGGGATAGCTTGAATCGGTTCTGTTCATCGTAGTATTCGGCTAAGACGTGGCTTCCCCAAAGCTCCAGTCTTTGATGTTCAAGCAATAGTCCCATGCGCAAGTCTGCGTAGTCGGAGGGTATGTCTTTTACCTCGAGGTATAAGTCGTAGGCAGCCATGACTGAATTGTAAGTTTGAATAACGCTCCCCACCACTCCTGCAATTCCAAGAGTCAAGCTAACCGGGTCAGTCATCTTGGTAGTCCTGGGATGACCTTGGGTTTCTGCCAGCGAGATTTAGGGCAATACCGTCCTTGCTGTTCTGAAAACACAGATCAAGTCCGGTTTCGATCTAAGATAGACTAGATATCAAGAGTTGATGCCACATGAAGAGGTGTTTATGAGAGGACTCGATGTACGAATGGACATTCGGTGTACTCCTGGCAAGCCTGCAGAGCTGCAAGGATGTGTGTCACGAAGAGGCATGCCAGTAGCAAGGACGATTGAGGGAATCAAGAGGATGACCCTGAGATGGATTCATTCGAGACCGATGCTGTCTGAGGGTCATGGTCTAGAGGCTGGGAGTGGGGCATATTGAGGAAGGGCGAAGGGGAGTGCTTTGAAGAGGCTGAATATATAGAATAGTCCGTACCACCAAGGGTAAGGCATATGCAATTGTCTCAGTGAATGAATAATGTACCCAGGCTTAGCTATGCGGGAGTGCGGGGTGAGCTATCGTCTATTCTACCTCAGGTAGGTACTTTACCTTATCATTGCGCCCCTTTTGTATGGGAGGACTCTAACCGATCGCTTCTGATGGTTGCAACTTGCACCCGCTAATCTCCTCTTGGCTTAGCTCTCAAGCGTGCTCACCAGTTGACCGATGCCACCTTCAGCAGCCTAACCACATGCTCCATGGTGTGAAAAGCAATGGAAGGCCGGCTCTGCAACGCACAATCACAGCCTTGTCGTCTGCGGTGCGAGGCAGTCTGTCTGTCAGTCGTGCCGCTGAGGTGGCCAGCGGCTTGTCATGCAGGGCTTGAACCTGCTGCAGCGTGCCATAGCCCAAGCCGATACAAGACATCGCCTGCAGCGCGATACTGACTTGATCTGACAACAGCTTTCAGTCAAGCTTTTGGATTCTCTACTTCGTCTTTGCATTAGTATCAGTCGAAAGCCGATCACTGCCAATATGGACATCGAGACAGTCACATACTCAACGGTGTTCCCCGTTCGATCTCGACGGAAATCGAGTATAGTAGCTGGCGCAACCCTCCATTCCGCCATCTATCCAACTTCGTCGACAACGTTGCAAGATAGCTTGATCTCCTTCCTCTCCTACATCAAGACCCAGAACATCCCCATCCTTCCCGTCACCAAGCCTGATATCCGTTCGGTTCTCGGCCAGGGTGCCTCCTTTCTGGTCAATGGCGCCGAGATACCCGAGACCTACGTTGATCCCGTGTCCGGCACTGTCTTTCCTCAAGGCATGACTGTGGCCTTCAAACGTGCCATCTTGAATCAAGCGGTGATGAAAGACCCAATCGCCGGTCGTATCCATGTCATTCTCAACGAGCTGCTTACCATGCATCATCCACCTCTGCGTGCACACCCAAATATTGTCAAGCTTCTAGGGGTTGGATTCGAGACCGAGGGGCCTAGCGAGGATCAGAGGGCAATGCCGGTCCTGATACCAGAATGTGCTGAGCTTGGCAACCTGGCAGAGGTATTAGAGACTGCCAGGAAAGAAGACAGGCCCTTGGAGTTTGAAGAGAAGTTGTCATTGTGTCTCGATATTGCGCATGGCCTCGAAATACTACATGCATGCGGTCAGCATTATTTAATATTACCGGTTGTCAAGTTTTTCTGCCCATCGTGTTAACGGAAGCCTGCATCCTTTTCTGTTGTCCATTGATCCAATTTCTTTCATTGTGATGATTTCGATAATTCGAACTTTCGTCCGCCCTGTTCGTAATTCTCTTCCAAACGAGTGATAATTTCGAAGCGCGAGCCTTATGCTGATTGGTTTACATTGTAAGACATTGTACACGGAGACGTCAAATGTGAAAATGTCTTGATATTTGAGGAGCATGACGACTCCAAGGTCTCCAATCCCGAACGTAAGTACGCCCTTTCTAGCCGCGGCGGAATTTCTAAACCCAGTGGCCAGATCTTAAGCTAGTTGGCAAGTTGACAGATTTCGGTGTCTTGAGGCTCGAAGATGGTGGAATGATGCTTGGCGGTAGTCGCCCATGGCAAGCCCCAGAGTTCTCGAGAACGGCATACTTCAAAATAGAAGACGCAAAGCGAACGGACGTCTATAGCTTCGGGATGCTACTGTGGCGTGTCTTCCTCGATGGTGACCCCTTCAAGTCTCTGGGAGACATTGAAGGGAAGACACCAAAGGAGAAACGACAATCTCGAAATGATGCTGTAGCTGCTCTAAAAGACGGAGATCATTTGGTAAACCACGTCTACACCTCTCTAGCATTGTCAGAGAATTTCACCCGTCCGCAGCTCGAGATGCTTTGCGAAGTAACTGGCATCACCTTGGTCAAAGACCCTTCCCATCGAGAGCTCGATATGGCTAGGATCATAAGACTAATGACCCCCAACAACTGGTATGAAGCGAGGCATCCCGTCCCCCCTAAACGTTTACCCCTCGAAGTCGACGCTCATTTACTTGATATGGAAAAATGGCATTCCGAGTTCGAACGAGTCAGTCCCGTAGTACAGACCCTCATGGCCCTAGGCTTTCAAGATTGCGCTCAAGGCCAATCTGAACATTCTGAGGTAGAGTTGGAGGAAGAAGAAAGTGCAGCTGCATACCAGCTAGCAATCTGTTACGCGAATGGATTCGGGTTCCATTTTGCCCCTGGAGAGTGCTTGAAATGGCTACAGGTTGCCGCCGATGGTGGATCGCAAAAAGCTCAAGAAGCACTCCCTAAGGTAGCCCAGGCGTTTCAAGCACAATCGCTAGATTTCACCAATCCATGGGCTAGACCCGACTCAGCCCTCAGCTCCTCGTGGGCATCTGAATTTGCTGGTCCAATGACCCCTGCTACTGAGGGCGATGGCATCGCAGCACTACGCCTAATTGACGGTACTGCCATCCCTGGTACCACCTGGACATTACTGAACGCCGCGGAAAAGTGCAAATATGATGTGCTTGAATCATTGCTGATGAGCTCTGCCAAGCCTAGTACTTCAGAGGATGGCGTTTCTCCCATTCATTTCCTCTCGTCTTGGAATCTCAGCAAAGCAGAAGGACTGGGACGTCGATTGATTATGGCTGGCGCAGATGTCAACGCTCAAGCGAAGCGTGGCCCTACGGTGGGTGGTACTCCGCTCATGTGGTCCGTGTACGGAGATCATGCCGAGCATTCGCAGATCTTGCTTAAACTTGGTGGTGACCCACTGGCTGCAACGGTCGATGGTGATGATGCCCTTTCGTTTGCGGCCAAATTACATCTTACAGCCCATCTACGTTTGTTACTGGAGAATGTGCGCCCATCTCAAGTGCGTGGTCATCTACGCCGTCTCATCACTGCCGCAGCTGGAGGCGAAAGTCGATTTACTCGGATTTTAAGGCACGGAAAACGTTGGACCACAGCTGCTACAGAGACGCTGCAACTATTGCAGGATTGGAACGCCCTTTTCCCTGACGCCAAAGATTTCAGGAGCCTTGTGCTACCGGCGCTCGAATTAGGTCTCAGAACTTCTTATGGTCGCACGAACACTGACGTACAGGTCAACTTTTTCAAGTCGACCGGAATAGAACCGGGTCTCATGAAAGACCTTCTACGCGAGAGCGTGTTGAGCTTCAACAAGGAGCTATTCGATGCCCTCCTTGATTATGGTGCACCTGTATCCATCCTCTTTGAGCGCAAGAAGGGTCTACTTCATCTTTGTGCGAAGATTCCAGACCACAGCGTCGCGGCCACAGAATTCGCCCCTCGTCTTTTGGATTTGGGCGCAGAGATCGATGCTCCGGACGAAGATGGCATCACACCATGGATGCATGCGATTCTTGAACGAAAGTGGGATCTCGCTGATCTGCTGATGAAGAAGGGCGCGAATGCTTTGGCCACCGACAAAGCCGGCTACAACGTCCTTGGCCTTTGCATTACTTCTCTCAACCTGGGAGCTATCAAGTATCTCATGAAGTACTGCGAACAAAAGCAGAAATTCCACCAAGATTCCTTCTTGATCAACAAAGAGAAGCAAATTAGCGCACTCCAACTGGCTTCTACTTTGGATTTACCACGTGCGCACGGCATGAGATTAGAGGTTGTAGGCGTCTTCCTGACCATATTGACGAATTTTGCTACCGAGCCGTGGCAACTAAACTTCCGCTCGGATGGGCTGCTACCTGGCGCATCAGCACTCGATATTGCAGCTTCCAAGGGCAACGTGCACGCCGTAAAGAATTTGGTCAAAAGGGGAGCGCATCTCGCGGGAGGAAGCCGTGCATCGGGTTGGGCACAAGCCAAGCTATCTACGACCGCTGATCGTATGCAACGGAAAAACCTGGAACGCTGCACATTCATCATCGAGAATTGGGACAACAAGCCCAAAAATACGCGGAGATTGGCCGATGACTGGACGAATATGCGTACGATAGACGAGTCACACGTCGCTTCGAGTTGGGAAATCGTGGTCTTTGAATATGCGAAGCGGGACAATATAAAAAAGGCTGCGCCAAAGACCGAGGACTGATTTTCTTGTAATTCAAGTATCTGACCTTTGCAAAAAAGGTATCAGATGTGTTAGTGCTGGCGATTAGCAAATGCGGGACGGGATGTGATGAATTTACTGTACAGTCTCCAAATCGTCAAGTTTCGAGAATCTCGCACCAGAGCTGTTCTTCGGAATGGTAAAAGTATAAGCCCAGAACCAATGGCTCTAGTGATCTACATTCATATCAAAAAAGAAATATTTTATCGTTTACCGGAATCATCCTGGAACATGTATGATTGGGTATGTTTTGTAACTACAAATTGGTAAAGGATTGTGTTGGAGACCATGGCACTGATCCCAGGGTGATTCGTAACAGGAGTATTCCAGTGTGCTACGCTGTAATATCGGATCTCGCGACACTGGGCTGGCATGGGTGTATTTCATAACGATCTTATGGATGTGTATTTATCGTTATAGTATTCTTGTATCTCAAGACCTATAAGTTGGAGAGCTGGGTTTCTACAGCTGAGCGCTTCTGTAGAAGGAAAGACTGGGATGAGGGGTCTTTTGTATGGATGTGGAAGTAAGAGGGGGTCTTTGGCTTGAAATTGAATTGTGTAGAGGTGGTTAATTGGTTAGATGTTGGTATGAGATTATAAGTGGATGGTTTGTAGTACTCCTTTGGCCAGGGTTTGCAGGTTTGCGCAGAGGGGAGGGGATTGGGTGGGCTGTTGACTTGTGTGTGTTGGTTTGACGGTAACATTCTAACAGTTTTAGCCTGTGAGCTTGCCGGTTGGGCTGGCACGGTGGATCTGACAGCGGGCCGGGCCTTGTTTAGCCTTACCGATCGGGCGCCATCACTTGATCTTCAAGCACAGTTACCAAGCCTCCTCTCCTTCGATTTCTTCTACTTTATCCTGTACAGGCCATTCACTGTCAGTTGATGCAAGCATGGCAGCTCCAGCTGACAAAACGCTAAAGGATCTCAATGGGAAATGGATCATGGTACATCATTTCCCCACCTTGTACTCCGTAATTGTATTACCATTGACAGTGCGGTAGAACAAGACCCTCTCTGATGACACTGATTACATTCTCCAAATGGTATCACTCCATCCATATCCCTACCTGTCACAACAACGGCCCAGCCCATGGCTTATCAATTCTACCCGCTAGCAAGGCATAGGCTGGTTCCTCCGCAAAGCCATCGCCATGGCCACCATCACCCTCACAATCTCCGAATACATTGATTCCGAAACGAGTTTCACACACTTCGACATCAAGCAGGTAGCCACCGGCGGCATCTCCGGTACGACCGAGAACCGCACGCTCGATTGGACGTACCGAGATCATAAAGATGGCATCTTTGGAAGCGTGAAGGGTAGGAGTCGATGGGTGGCGTTGAAAGATGTAGATGATGATGCGTTTCTCAAAACGGGCTGGGAAAACGTGGATGGAGATTTTGTGCAGTCTTATGTGGAGAGCAACGATAATGGGTGGACGGCTAATCAAGTGAGTTGCTATTTGCTACGCGACAATACGACGAATCGAGTGCCGAATTTAACGGGTATCGTGATACAGATCTGGGGCTTTGAGACTGTGAATGAAGAACGACGACATACGAGACATGTGGTGGTCAGAAAAGGAGACGATTGGAAATTGGCTAGATTGGTCTACGACTACCACGGGTGAGTCTCCTTCCTAATTCCTGATCCGTACAAAGATGCTACGACTTTAGGGACTACAGCGACTGATTGCAGCTGCATAGTAGCGGCAAGGCTTCAGAAGAGGACGATGGTCTTGCGTATGAGTAGGGGCTTGTACGGTAACGATATGAATGATGAGATTGTTACGATTGGCGCGCACAAGCCTTGATAGAGTCATGAACAAGGATATCCTGCTTGGAGTTCAAGAAAGAACCGAGAGCTACCTTGACACGATCATGACTGGATTACAAAGGAGGCCTATGAAAACAGTTGTGCTTATCCCTACCTAATTGACAACAATCTCAACATCAACTTCAGTCAAGAGCAAGTAAACTACCAGAAATCCTTCACCCTCTCCATCCCTTCCAACCTCCACCATACACCAAAGCCTACTTACTCTTTACTACCCTCATCCCTTCAAACCCTCCAATCATCCGCAAAGAAAAGAGAACTGATACCAACAATCCCTCCTCACACCTAATCCGTGAAAAACCCCCAAAGTTATCCCCATCCTGTTAATCATCCCACTCATCCCATGTCCTGGCAACTTTGTTTGGCACTCATTCATGATAGAGTTGCCAAGAGGAGGGGAAATAATTGCAGATGTCTTCATCGGGCAATGATATTCCAATGAAAAATTTCGAGACCAATCTTGAGATTGGGGACGCCACAGAAACGATCCCCTTTCGAAATATATACCGATACTTAGTAAACGACAGCTATATCCCAAATTACTCCTGCCACTGCAAACACTCACCCTCACCATCTCTCAGCCTCTTCCCTCCCTCCCTCCCCCCCCCCCCCCCTCCCTTCCCCCCAAAAGGACCAACAACCCCATCAACCCCTCCACCACCTAAAATAAACCTATAGAGTCACTATATACCAAATCATCCGACAAACATCTAAGCCCACCTTTCTCAAAACCGATCGATTAATGTATCCATAGCGTCCTTGGAGAATTCCTTCGCATTAAAACTATGGGGATTTGGATCTTCATAAATGGGGGTTTTGGTCGGGCATGCCTGGACAGGAATCAAGAGCGTAGGAGAACGGCATGGGGAGAGGGGTTTATTTCCAGAGCACTATCAGTTGTAGTCTTTACCTTTTAGGAATAAATCTCCTTATCAATGGGCACAGACCGATGGTGGCGAACGAAGACAGGACTCATGGGGGGCGAATAAAATAGCGATGCGAGGTAGGACAGGCCTGTCCTAGCTCCTGGCAGGTTTCACGAGCCCACTTTCCGTATCCGTTCCTCGAGCTCCTTGACCCAGCCTTCAATCACTTCCGTATTCCCCTTCATCGTCTGCTCTCCCTCCTGCATGGCCGTTTCCACCTTTTCCAGCCCTTCACGCCAAGCCTGTAGCTCTTGCTTCATATCCTCTTGCTGCGACTCCACCTTTGCCAGGGTCTGACTTGCCGTTGCAGCATCTGCATGAAGTGTTCGCAATGATCGTAATCGATCTAGGACTGAGGGCAGTAAGGGACCGAGCGATTCAATCGTCGACAGCGTCCCGTATATAGCATTGATCTTGGCAGTAGTCTCGGGATCATCGAATTCTGAGTACTTCGGGGCCTCTTTTGCTGTTCCGGGGGTATCATCGTTACATGAAGGACAAAGCGCTTCTAGCTGATATGCCTCAAGTGCGACTCTTGCAGCTTTTCGGGCCTGCTCGAGTTTCTCTGCGTTTTGAGTCAGTTGTCGCATTCTCCGACTGATGGCGTCAAGAGAAGAATCTGTAGATGCAGATAATGTAGTCAACTGCTTGTCCAGCGAGTCCAAGCTCGGTATGATGGCTTTGGCCCCTGATCTATCTTGGCTAGGCAGTGGAATGGCATCGATTCCTAAAGCAGTCTCAATCAGGGCTAACCGCGAATCGAACTCCGAGACCTTTGATAGATTGTGGCCTTTGCGGTACGCTGGCGCATAGGAGGCCGTGTGTGTGGAGCTGTCCGCATACTGCTGTGGGGCCCCCTTCGCTACTGCTCCATCGGCGGACAGGTTCGATTTTGAGCCCGATGTAAGTCGCTTAGTCAAAGTAACGGCGGCGCTGTCTTGACCTGCGAAAGAGGACGAGTGGACGCTGTCCAAGACATTGCTTAATGTGCGCAGGGTCTCACGTTCGTCTTTCGAATCCTCAGCTGCGTTTCCTTGCAGCTTCTCTTTGCTTTCATACTCTTCCTTAAGTTCAGCGATTTCTCTCTGTAATCTTGCGAGCCTCCTCTCTAAGCTTTCTTCCTCCTCATCGCTGGAAATGTCAAGGCCGTTGATCAAGCCATTGACTTCTACACCATCTCTTCTGCGCTTCCTACTTGAAGATCGATAGGATTTCCGTTTGGTGCTGATTCGGCTAGATGGGTTGGGATCTCTCTCGTCTGGAGTTATAAAGTGCGTCCGGGCCTCTTCTGGGTCAAGTCGGTGTCGATCTATGCCTTTGGCATCATTTTCATCCTGGTCGGTCTCGGGAGAGTTGGAGCGAAACGTGGTAGAGGTCTCGAGTTCTTTCAGTAGGTTTACAGATCATCTAGCGATAGTAATTGGCTTACGAGATGTGTTGAATTGTCGTCTGTGAGTTCAGGAGTTTCGTAGATATCGGGAGCAGGATCCTGTTTAGGTCAGTCTTAGCTTCAAGCTTCTCTGATTGATCAGCACTTACAAGGTCAGGAAGACCGGCGTACTTTCGAACGGTAGACATTTTGCTGTAGAGAAGGTCCTGTGTTGTACCAGTGGAATGTGACGACGGACGCGCCTCGGAAATAAGACTAGCGTGCATTTAGCGTATTCAAGACTCTTGATAAATCAGAAGACAACAAAAATTGTTCGAGGTGAACTACTAAGGTGATGAGCACCTTTTTCGCTTACCCTACCCATATCCAATCCTATCTATTCCTGTACACAGCCTAATTTGGCTGCTCCAGAGATAGCTAAAGAAGGCAAAGTTAAAAGGGAGCGCTACCCCGTTCCCTTTCTTCCAACTTGTATCCATAACCAGACCCCCGCAAGTCTATCTCGCCGGCCGCTTAAATGAGAATTGCCTCTCGATGCAGAATATGGTAGTGTGGTCGTAGGGGCTGAGCGTGAAGTATGGAGCTCAGCAGCAACGGCGGGCCAAAGCTAATTAGATTGGAGACTTAGGACTTATTCCTTTCGTCCTATTCTTATTACGCTTGTACCTATGCTGCTGAGAGTAATTGCGATGAAGTTTTTGACACTCAAGAGCTTGCGTCGAAGCACGGAATCCTTGCGCACGCTGTGGTTCCATTCCACAAAGGAGAAGATGGACGCTTTAGATGTCCGTTTGTATCGTCCGGGTGTCAGTTTCCCGGAACTGAAGCAGCGGACATCAGAGAGCATGTGCCAAGCCAACACCCAGAAACGAAGATCCCTTGCCCCCTTTCTAGGAAGCACCTCGGATGTCGTTGCAAACTCGGAGATGTCGAGAACATTCACGCCCATATCTGGAGCGTCCACACGAGAACTCGAATTCCTTGTCCCTATTTAGGGATAGATGGTTGTGATAGCACGTTCGCTCGCGGTGATTGGGTGTCAATTCATATCAAAACCGTGCATAAGCAGAAAAGATATCCCTGTCCTGCAGCGGAGAAAGAAAAATGTGACGCTACCTTTACTAGCCCTCAACAGTCTCAAGTACATATGAAAGCAGAACATCAGTGTAGAAAATGGCCTTGTCCCTTTCGAAAAGAGTATGAGTGTTTTAAGGAATTTCCGTCACAAAAACAAGCATACGAACATGGTAAATGTCACAAGGGCATCAGACATCCTTGTCCCTTAAAAGACGAATTCAATTGTCTTAGGGAATTTTCCAAGGCTCCAAGAGCTCGGGGGCATGCCGAGAGTCATACAAAAAAGTTCCCTTGTCCTTGTCTGGAGGACCTCAAATGTCTTAAAGAGTTCGGGACGGCCGAGTCGGCTCGAGCCCATGGCAAGACTCATGCGTCTACTAGACAAATGTTCCTCTGTCCTCGTGCGGACGATCTCAAATGTTTTTGAAACATTTCTATCGGCAGTTGCAGCTCGACACCATGGTGACACTCATGGCGGCAAGAAATATGCCTGTCCAGGGGCTGACAAATATATTTGCGAGTTATTCTTTACCCAAATAGGTTCAGCTATGAGTCATCTTCGTTGTTGCCATACGCATAAATTTGGATGTCGGCATCGAGGCTGTCCCAAGCGATTCGAAACGGCGCAAGAAGCTTCGGAACACGCAGATATGGAACATCGGCATCTTCTTTTCCTCTGTCCCTTCAAAGACTGCCAATCTCGTGTTGCTGGTGTTAGATTTCTAAAATATGAGTTTCACACAAACCATCGTGATTTTCATATCCGACAGGGGCAATTGGACCCCCACGACGACTTCCGTCCTCTCCAGGATGTAGAGCTTGACCGGAGCAGCAAAACTCAGCTATATCAGCTGATTCTCCAGTAAAAAGGCTCAAGCACGGACAATAGCAGCGGTGAACATAATACTGACTATGACGGTAATAACGACGACGATAATGACGACGTTTACTATAATCGCGATGGCGAAGACGATGGCGACGACGATTATTTCGAGTCAGAAGACCAATTCTTCTCTGGATCTTGGGAAGATACAGAGAATGAGAGCGTTTCCACAAACACAGAACTATCGACGAAGTATCAACGCCGTGTGGAGGCAGTGAACTTAGCCGGTGGACTCGGTTCATCCAGTCTACCGGCGGCCACGTACATACAGTTGCATTCAGGACCTCAGATCGCACCTGTTTGGGTCCGATGCCAATAGAGAAGGGTCTTGTAGTCAAAACATGTCCTAATGAAACTAGGATAGATTTCGATACTGCGAAGCTACGACGGGGCACAAACGAACAATCCTGCCCAACGCTTCCCTCTCGTTGTGTGTCCTGCGACTTTAACGCCAACATTCTATGGAACGAGGATGTGCGTGAAGCATGTGGCTGCAGCCGTAATAGACTATGGGATAAAGGCCAATAAGGCATGCTTGGACTATTTGCCAGAGCTTCGAAAATTCTTCAACAAAAGTACCGAAAAGACCTGGAGTTTGCCGTCTTCCCTACACCGCTCGTTAGTTGATATTCAAGCCGGTAAAACTCCGGGCATAGCTCATATTGTCCTCGATATTGAATTTTCCATCACATCGGGGCAAGTATGGGAGGTTTCAATGATCGAGCAGGTATCCGGGAAAGTCTTACTGAACACGACGATTAAGCATGAGCATGGGATTGACCATAGCCACCGAATAGCGTCAAGCAGTCGATTTCAAGAATTCATAAGTCGCTCGAAGGCTAAAGCGGTGTACTCGTCTATGCGAGAGTCCGTTATTAGTCAGATGGACGTTCATCAAGTCGCTATAAAGCTCAAAGAGATTGGCATCAATCAGAATACGACTTTTCTTACATGGCATAAATCGACGACAGATCTGAAACTTCTACGGCGCTTTCTCCAGCTAGCCGGTTATGCGGACATTTTGCCCCCAGATGAGAATTGTATTCCTCTGATCCCGATCTTCCGCCTAAATTTCCCAGAGATAGTTAAAGATCCGGCTAACAGACGATCGAAATTATTTCCCTCGGCATAGGAAGTTCTCTTTCGAGTTATATTTCCTCGACACAGTCCGATCGGTCTAAATCATCACGCGTTGGTTAACTGTCAGCAAACTAGGCTTGTCCTTCAGGCAGCTATCGAGCTCACCAAGCCAGTAAAGGAGCGCGGGAAAGGCTGGAATCCTGAGACGATCACGAGAAACTCCCAGACGTCAATTCGGATTTGGTTGACGGGATATAAAGGTAGGAACTTCTGCTTTGAGGTTTTCAAGTGAGTATCGCTAAGAAATGAATATGGTATTAAACGTGAGTATGTCTTAGAAGAAGGGAGCGACGAGAGGAGGACCAAGCGACTGTTACGGGCGCAGAAAGAGGATCAATACGTCTATCAACAGAAATGAATAAGTGTATAGGAGGCAGGCAGTGTGCGCTGCTACGCGCACATAAGGTAAGCAATGTATGTCCTAGCGTATACACGTGAGTCGCACGTGACCCGCGCTGGCTCTGTGACTTCGGCCTCCCTGCCCTCCTACCTAGCACGCCGCTGCGTTAGCTGACACGCGCACTCTCTTCGCTATACACTCCGCTAATACGCCCGGGGTATAGCTCCAGGCCGTAACAGCAACTACGCGAAATTCCGAAAGGGATATAAAGTCAAAAGGGTATAGGTTACTTTAGAGAAAATTGCAGAAGTTAATATGTAATCTAAAGTTTTTTCTTCGTGCCTTTAGCGAGATATACACATTTCGCCATTTATGGATTAGCAGCCGCCGCCTTCCCAATCTCGGCCTTCACCCAGGCCTCGAGGCCCCCAGCTGCGATAATCTCTTGGACGTTTCTAGATAGCTCGCCGACTTGCTCTGTCCAGGTTTCTCCGCCTTCGCCCTCCTGCACCTCAATAAGGCTACGCTTAACGTCCCATGTCAGCGTCCAGCCGGTCCGGCGTGTTAGCTGTCGCTTCGTGTCGTTGCTTAGCGAGGTGAAATGGGTACGTAGGCGCTGAACGAGGCGTGGAACCTCTAGGCCCATAAGTGCGTTATTAAAACTATTTCGGGAGAAGATATTCCCGAGGCTACCAGCCACGACTAGCGGGATCTGCTTCGCTAGGATGGCCGTCGCAGCCTGCTCTCTCGACGATCCGCAGCCGAAGTTGGAACCGGAGACGAGGATGTCATTAGGACGAGTAATACTGTCAAACTGGGGGTCATAATTCTCCATACAGACGCGTGCCATATCCTCCTTGGAAAGGTTGTCTTGATAAGTATATTTCCCTGGGTAAATACCATCAGTGTTAAGATTGTCGGCGTCGCAAAAGATGATTTCACCACTGATCTTTTCGGGAAAGCCTTGCAAGATGTCGACTTCGGACTTAGGAGTCTCAATAGACTCCACTCGCTCGATGAGCGACTCCATCTGCTGTAGGACGTTTGAAAGCTTGTTCTCTGTAGTCGGTTCGGCACCGGTGCCGTACCCGTACTCTACGCCAGACCAATTCGTAGGAACTTCGTAGGTGTCCGGACCGGAAATGACGCCCTTGAGAGCGCTGGCTGCTACGACCTCGGGGCTTGCCAGATAGGTTTGCGCGTCCCTATGTCCGACCCTGCCTTTATAGTTACGATTTGAGGCGCCACGAGTAGGTCAGTTTCGATTCCAACTCTGTACTGCCGGGGGTAGATTACCTTATTCCAACCTCACCAGGCTCCAGGAGGCCTATACCAAGCCCAATACAGGGTCCGCATCCAGCGGGCAGCGCCTGAGCGCCAGCATCGAGTAGAGTCTGCCAGTCACCTACAGCTTCTGCGGCCTTCTGCTCGGGTGCGGAAGCGGCAGCGATGTAGAGTTGGACACCTTCGGCAATCTTAGGAGGAGTGTCGGGATTTGCCTTGGCTGTATCCTTAAAGACCTTAGCGGCTGCGGCGAGATCGGAAGCCCGTGAGTTAGTGCACGAGACGATGTAAGCACGATTGATCTTGATATGCTGCGGCGCCAGCTCATGCAAAGGGGCCCCGACTTTGACAGAGTCCGGGCCCGACACGTAGGGCGCGAGTGTGTCGAGATTCAGATATAACTGCTTCGCATACACAGCATCACGGTCAGCCGTGAGGGGGTTCGCGAACAGCTCGTCTACCTTCTCATGCGTGATACGTAGTCGAGTCGTACGGTCGTCGAGTATGGCAGCTTCGGTTACCTTATTTCGAAGCCAGCGTTCCAAGGTTTTGTCCACCGGGAATAAGCCTGCCAGCTGGTTAGCAGGTACCAGCTAGAAAGACCAGTAGATTGACAAGCCAATAAACTCACCTGACAGAGCAGCCATCTCAGTAGTCATATTGGCGATCGTCAATCCGCAGAGAAGTTAGTCTTGATATTCTATACAAGCTTAGAATTCAAAGTGTACCTGCTATCCACGAGCAGACTTGCCATAGTTTCCTCGGAGCCAGTGAACTCAATGGCATGGTTCAGCACGTCGCTCTTGAAGACTGAAGGATGTGTGAGCCAAACAGTGTAGTAAAATCAAGTTATCATACTCACAAACATTTAGGGCGACTGCGACATCTTTTGCGGTCACCCCTGACGGCAGCGTTCCTACAAAGTTCACTCGTGCTACTGGCGGGACCTGCCACCAGGTACGCGATGTTGCCCAAATCGATGCGGCATCTGTACGAACAAGGGGAGAGCCTAGGCTTAAATGGATTTAAAAAGAATTCAAGATGAATACTGTAGGTTTGAACATAGAAAGTTTGACGACTTACCATCCTATACCGCCGTAGTGGTTGCTGTGGCTGTCAGAGGCCACACACATGGTGCCCGGCCATGCATACCCCTCTTCTACCATGATCTGGTGACCTATACCGCGACCCGGTGGAAAATGATCAATTGAATGCTTTTCGGCGAAGGTCTCGATTTGTTGATACTTCTTGAGGTTGGCATCACTGGTGTTCTGGATATCGTGGTCAAGCGTAAAGACGATCTGACGTGGATTACGGACCTGCGTCGCTCCCATCGACATAAACTTGAGCGCAACTGGCCATGAGTTGTCATGAGTCATACAGTACGCTGGCGACAGACTGATATAATCACCGCTCCGGACGAGCTTTCCCTCGGGAAGACTGACGGCATAGCGTTGTACAATCTTTTCCGTCAGAGTCTGCGGCCCCTTTTCAAGAGTCGGGGTGGTGAAAGGAGGCGGCTCTTGTTGGTATAATGCGCCAGCCCGCGCGATGGTGCTCGTATCTAGTGAGGGGGAATCTGGCGACGTCGAGATAGTACGGAAATGAGTGTAGATGCTCCTCCTCGGCAGCCGGCTGCTGGACAGGCGGAACGAGTTAGCCCACAGGACCTATAAGAGTTAGATTGAGCTAGAGAACAAGTAGAAACAGGAAGACATCACCGACCAGTCTGCACCGCATCGTAGACAGGGTCCTCCAGTAGCAATTACGTCGCTGTATTATGCACGACGTGATAATGAATGCGACTCGTCAAAGATGTGCGAGTTCGGCGGGCCGAGGTTGGGGTGCAGAAGACTAATGTTGCGAGCGCAATTTAGCGTGTGCAAGTTCAATGCGATTAGCGACCCTGACCCCGACCCCACGAATGACAGCAAAATTTTGACTCAACGAACTTATTAAATCAGTCATATCTTCCACGTACGTAGACGGATTTCTATAATTTTTAGAGCGTTAGATACCGTAGATAAATGCGTATCTTTTAGCCTACTCAGTTATTTATTATAAGTCGTTGTTACTGGTAGGGTACATCGGGAAGGTATAGGCACAGGCATAGCGGGCAAAGCGGTACTAAGACATATAGATTTCGTGGGTAAACTTATAGAATCAGTTATATCTTTACTATTAATAGACCGATTTCTATAATTTTTAGGGCGCTAATACCGTAGATAAATGCGTATCTTTTAGCCTACTTAGTTATTTATTATAAGTCGTTGTTACTGGTAGGGTACGTCGGGAAGGTATAGGCACAGGCACAGCGGGCAAAGCGGTACCAAGACATATAGATTTAGTAGGTGAACTTATTAAATCAGTTATATCTTCCACGTACATTAACGGATTTTTATAATTTTTAAAGTATTAGATACCGTAGATAAATGCGTATCTTTTAGCCTACTTAGATATATATCATAAGTGTTGACTATCAAGTGGTATAGTTATATAGCTCCGATAAAATCAGCGATTATTTTCCAATTTAGCGGGGTCGGGGTTAGGGTGTTGCAGCAGGCCAATCGCATTGAAACTGCACACGCTAAATACAACCGGTAGAATACTATATCAGCAGGGTTGAGTTTCAGGTACCTTTCTGTTATTTTGGCACTGAAAACAGAAATCCCCCCCCTCCATTTGTGTGAATCTACATAATGACCAAGTAATGATGGATCGTAGGTAGAAACCAGACCATAAGGCATGACGTGAGAGGGAAGACTAAGTGCCTACGGGTTACGAGTAGCTCTAATTATAACGGAATTAGACGTTATAGACCGATAATACCATAACAGCTGATTGTTATGCACTTTTACATAGGGCTACATCTTGTGTACAGCTCTCGCATGTAACCCAATTGATATTGATCGGACTTTTCACGATCGGATAAAGGTTAGTCAAACGGGCTCCTACACCAGTGTCTATTGCAGCATTGGCTCTTCTTGTTGTCTAATAGATACCTCTTGGGTTATCTATCTAACTTTCCATATTCTACTGATTTACTCATGATGATAAACACAACAACCGAGAAAGGATATTTACATCGCAAGCTTCATGTCTAGTGGTCTAGACTTTCCTAATGGCTATCTACGTCACTCCTTTCGCCCAGTACCTAGATTCACACGAGCGCAGTGCTGCATCCCCGCAGTACCGTCGCGGGGAAATGGTCGGGGCTAGTCCAATATATACTTAATCTTTTGTCTCAGCAACAAAGATGCATATCTGATCAGTCAATTGGACCAAGATCTATTGATAATGGCAGACAATGACATACAGCCGAAGCTTCCCCCTTCCCTCAATCTCCCAAAAGGCGATGCTACCGTCGAAGTCAGTATTATTAACACGACTACCGACATTGTCGTTCCAGCGGGAGCTTTTGTACAGCCCGTGCAGAAAGGCCATGAGACCATGAACTTGCCCACCTTTGCGTTCTTGGTCGAGAATAAGAAATTGGGTAAAACCATCATGTTCGACCTTGGCTGCAGGAAAGATTGGTGGAACCACGCACCTGCTTCTTATGATTCAATTAAGAATGGAATACCCGGCCTAGATATCGCAAAGAACGTCAATGAGATTCTGAAGGAGGGTGGGGTTGATGACAAGAAAGTTGAAGGCGTTGTGTGGAGTCATTGGCACTGTACGCACCTTTCAGACCATTCTTCAACAGCAAAGCCGTTCTGTTAGCTGCTAGTCCACTCACCATGTTGTCGTACATTTCAGATCCTTACCTTGACATAGATTACTAATCCATGAATCGGTCAAGGGGACCATACTGGGAACGTCTCGTTGTTCCCACAATCCGCAGATCTATACGTCGGTCCTGGCTTCAAAGAGGCGTTCATGCCAGGTTATCCAGCGAAGAAAGACTCACCAGTGCTCGAGAGCGATTTCAAGGGCCGCAAGGTGCACGAAATTTCCTTCGATCCTAACAACAAGGTAGGTGCCTTTCCCTCCCATGATCTGTTCGGAGACGGCAGCTTCTATCTCCTCGACGTACCCGGTCATGCCGTTGGCCACATCTCCGGTTTCGCCCGGACAACTCGCGACACTTTCGTCTTCATGGGTGGCGACGTTTGCCATTTCGGCGGCTCTTATCGACCCACTGTTTACGCACCCATGCCCTCGACCATCCCCACCTCTGTCCCATTAGACACTCGTTTTCGGACGCCCTGCCCATGTAGCATCTTCCAGGCCAGCCACCGTGATCCCAAGAATTTCCGGACCAGCCCCTATTACCAAGTGACACAAGAGCCTGGCGCTTGGTACGTCGATCCGCCTACTGCACAGGAAAGCGTCACCAAGCTGGAAAACTTCGACGCCGATGAGAACGTTTTTGTCTGCGTAGCGCACGACGGAGGGCTCATACCAGTCGTGGATTGGTTTCCCAACGGAACATTGAACGACTGGAAAGCGAAGGGGTGGAAAGAGAAAAGCCAGTGGGGTTTCTTGAACGAGTTGCCCATGGATGGCAAGCCAGGTAGGGAGAGACTGGCGCAGGGCTTGGTCAAAGAAGGAAAGATTGTGAGCAAGGACGAGCTATGAGCTTCGGTAGTGTTCCCATCGCAATGGATATCATGTACCGTATGAAACCATTAATTGAGATCCACGCGCTCCGACTTTGGCCTGCCTCAACGAACCTATCACCAACTCAGCAGAAGAAACTGGACCTTGATATCCCAATCAAAGCATCCTGCACCGAACGGCCCCCCTTAGTGCCTGAGCTCCCAAACGCTCTCGAGAGCATCAACGCACCAAATACCATGGCAAACCCACACACCATCATCATATCCCCTTTCCCTCCCTCCACCCCACACCCCATACCCCATCATTATCTCCCCCTCCCCCTCCCCCTCCCCCTCCCACACCCCATATCCATATCCATCCCCTCACTCCCTCTCCCCTTCCCCCCTCCCATCCCCCCCCTCCACCCCCTCTCCAACACCAACCCTAAACCACCCAAGAAATCAGCAAACTCTTTCCCCACAAACTATAGCTCTCAATCAAATAAACATTACACATTCCATATGCAAATGTATGATTTCAGAGACCCATTCTAAGCATCGACGCAGATATCTCGTGAGATACCTGCAT
>JAABUR0100000610.1_pt1 | contig 75411 bp, 67 predicted proteins | sample 5560091 | NCBI WGS metagenome assembly JAABUR01 (sample SAMN10711879, study PRJNA513375) | rock metagenome | isolation source: Antarctica rocks | place: Antarctica: Victoria Land, University Valley sud
TGGCGCGAAGCAGGTTTTCGCGTGTCGTGTTTTGACACTGACAGCGTAAAAGTAGATCGTGCATTATTAGACCGCTTGACGGACGCGCTCTGCTACGCTGCGTAAATGGATAAAGTCGAGCTAAGAAAACTCTTTCAAAGAATAAACGCCGTTTTCAATTCGTATCGCATAGCCTTCTTCGACGAGCGCGCGATTGCCCAAGCCTGCGTCCGGGCGCGATAGTCCAGAGGCTTTCGCCAGTTCGCCGCGCAGAGTCATTCCGACGCAAGCGAGATATGCACGCGCGACTTCCCGCAACGCTTCTTCCCGTTTAACTTTCACCTTCAACGCATCGGCAAAGCGTCCTTCACTGATTGTCCAGATATAAGTGAACCAAGGTTCGTAGAGCGCTTCGCCGGGCACAACCTTCAAAGTACGTTGCAGTTCGTCGAGCGCGCGTGTGAATGTTGCGCGGTCTTTGATGCCCGAAGCTTCGCGCAGATCGCCCGTCGCCATTTCCCACTCGCGTCGCAAAATCTTTAGCACGCGCCGTGCGTTCGCGGACAATATTTCCGCTTCTTTTCTTCGCCGCACACCCCACAGCGCGTTGAAGTGCGGCACAAGACGCGGCGCAACAAACATCGCGCGCCCACGCGCAAGCTTCGCATAATAGATGCGCCCGCGCCGCATCACTTCATCTTTCAAACGCCATGCGAGGCTGCTTTCAAAATCTTTCTGCACGTTGCGCGGCATATACGCGTCGCGCCGCCCGCACACCGCCACATAAAGCGATGGACACGGACGACGCGCATCCGTCAACGCCTGCGCAAAGCCAACCTGTTCGATAAACTTTTCCGCTTCGCGCGCATCTTCGATGCGCGCGTCCTCATTGCGTCGCCAGAATTGATCGCGGTAAGCTTCGATTTCTTCGGGTAGCGAATTCAACATCACGAAACTTGCACGATCTTGGCGATACGCTGTGTCATGTTTTTGACGTTCTCGAAGCCGGGCAATTGTTCAACGCGGCGATTGACCTTTTTATCGAAAAACGCCACGCCCTCGTCGCCTTCAAAGAGCGTCGCGATTAAATAATTCGTTTCGCCGCGCGGCTTCGTTCCCTGTCCGACGGGCGTCCAGAAATTGCCGATCATAAACTTAGCGAGGCTCTGCGAAAAGTTTGATTGCTGAAGCCTGATGCGCGCGATGTGCCAGTAAAATTGCGCGTGAATGGTTTCTTCTTGCGCCACCGCGCGCAGCAAATGCTCCAGCACAGGATGCTCCGCCATCTGCCAGAGACGCCGGTAACCGTGCAGCGTCGTGAGTTCATTGATCGCGCCCCAAGCCATGTGCGTGCCGCAGAAATAACGCCCGAAACAGTTTATGAGATGCGGCGCGATGCGATTCTCGAAAATGTAGCGGAACGGAATCGCCGCCTTCGCCTCGCGTTGCCATGAATCTCTGGAGTGAAAGCCAGCTTCGTTCAAAAAGCGATTGAGCAGTTCGGCGTGCTGATTCTCTTCTTCGCTCCAACGATCCATAAACTTTCGTATGACAGGGTCTTTGCCCGTCGGCGTGCGCAGCAATTCTTCGTAGTATAGTTCTGTAAAGCTCTCGACGTCGCGCATGTAAATGAGGATCGGCACAAAGGCAGTATTCAATTCGTAATCAGAAATCTCATGCCACGGAAAGCTTGCGAGAAATTCCGTCGTCAAAGCGCGTGGTTGCTTTTCATACCACGCGAGTACATCCACATCCGTCTCAAATCTCATGCTCATCTCCCCGCATCGCACATATTTTTTGCGTTCAACTCGGAGTTACTTACGCGTCACGTTTCACACATTGTTTTATCTAACGCTGTCGCTTTGATCTGATGTCGCACTGCTCGGTGAGAGCTTAACGGTTTGCCAAAGATAGTAACAAAAGTGTAACTTCCGGCGAGGATTAAAAGAGCATAACACCTGGGCGGGACAATGAAAAACAACTTAGCAATAGAGATAAATACGGATAGCACGGGCGCAGGTTCTTTTTACGACAGCATCGCTCATCTATACGATCTCACTTTTCGTTTCAACCAATACGGGCGTTCGCTCGAACGTTACCTGCGCGCTCATCTCGCGCCGCTTCCGGCGAACGCGCGGATTCTCGACGCAGGCTGCGGGACAGGATTGCTCACGCTCGCGCTCTTGAAAATCCTTGAACGCCCGGCGCGCATCCACGCGATTGATCTTTCAGCATCGTCGCTCGTCAAAGCACGCCGCGCCGTGCAAGAAAACTCAGCGCGCATACGACACAACGTAAGATTTGCGCAGGCCAATGTATTGTCGCTGCCTTTCGCTGATGAATCATTTGAGTTGATCGTTACGAGCGGCGCGCTTGAATACGTGCCGCTTGCGGACGGCATGGCGGAACTCGCGCGCGTGCTTGTGCCGGGCGGCTATCTGCTTCATCTTCCGGTCAGACCATCATTCGCCAGCAAGCTTCTCGAAATCATGTTTCGCTTCAAGACGCATTCGCCGCGCCACGTCGCCGAACACACCAACCGCCACTTTCGCATCCTACGCCATCACCGCTTCATGCCGTTTGAGCCAATCGGCTGGACGAAGACTGCCGTGCTCGCGCAGAAATTGTAGTTAGGCGGCTAGGACAAGTCTCTGCTTGACGAAAAGAAATATATGAATCACGGTACAATCGACAGTTCTACACATCCAGGAGTGAATGCTATGCCAGAGGTTTCCACTTTCAGGCTTTACGTACTCAGAGGAATGTATCTACTCATCGCCGTCGGTTTGGGCATCACCATATGGCCGGGGATACTCGCTCCACCAGACAATCTGTCACACATGGCAAGCGTGGTTCGCAGCGTGCTGGGCGCGGTTTCGCTCCTTGCACTCTTGGGACTTCGCTACCCACTCAAAATGTTGCCGCTACTTTTCTTTGAGCTTCTTTGGAAGTCCCTATGGGTTCTTGTCTTTGGGCTTCCTCTCTGGCTTAACCAGCAGTTGGATGCAAATACGCGCGAGACGCTAAATGCTTGTCTCATGGGCATCATACTTGTTCCTCTCGTGCTCCCTTGGGGCTATGTCTTCAGGCACTATATGAAAGCGCCCGGAGATCGTTGGGGCGCTAGCCGCGCCGCCTAACAACTCATTCAACCGGAGCGCGAATAGCGTTGCTTTTATGCGCGAGACATGGCGCTAATGGTGTTGAATGCGCGCCCGGTTAGATTCGGGCGTTAGGCCGCACCAATCACTGAAACTATGTCAAAGTTAATAAACGATTAATTCACCGCGCCTGTGCCGCGCAAGGCCATGCCCGGTCTGGCTTTCGTTAATTGATTGTCGGCAAAAACAGTTTCGCCGTTGACGATGACGCGGCTAATGCCCGTTGGATATTGATGCGGCTTTGCGTAAGTGGCTTGATCCGCGATGCGCGCGTCGTCAAAGAGAACCAGATCGGCGGCGTAACCTTCACGAATCACGCCGCGATCACGCAGTTTGAAAGTTTGCGCAGGAAGCTGCGTCATTTTCCTGACGGCGTCTTCGAGCGTGATTAAATGAAGTTCGCGGACGTAGTGGCCGAGCACGCGCGCGTTGTTACCGTAGCCGCGCGGGTGCGGAACGCCTTCACCGAACGTGTGGACGCCGCTGTCTGACGCGATCATCGTGAAGGGTTCGCGCATGATTCGCTCGACATCCGATTCATACATTTTGTGATACACCATTCCAGCGCCGCCCGCTTTGTACATCTCGAAAATCTGTTCGATCTGCGCTTTAACATCATCAGTGCCACGCGTTTGTTTCGTGATCTCCGCAATGGATTTGCCGTTGAAGGCATCGTTCGCCCCGTAGCTCGCCACAACCGCGTAAGAATAATCATTGAACCCGATGCGCTTTAGGTTAGCGAGCATCTCGCGCGTGATGCGTTCGCGCGTCGCTTCATCTTCGAGCCGCGTCGTGCCTTCTGCGCGCCCACCTTCAAGCGCCCAATCGGGCAGCAGCACATCAAGCGAAGTCGAAGAAGCCGTGTATGCGTATTCGTCCACCGTAACGGCCAGCCCGCGCGCGCGCGCATTGCGCACAAGGCCGAGCGTCACGTTGCTTTGTCCCCACAAAGCTTTGCTCGTAATTTTGAAATGCGAAATCTCGACGGGCAATTTAGCTTCTTCGCCGATCTTGATGCTTTCACGAATCGCCGCGACGACGCCGCTGCCTTCATCGCGCATATGAGTCGCATAGAGGCCACCGTAGCGCGCACTGATGCGTGCGAGCGCGACGATTTCGTCGGTTTTCGCGTAAGTGCCCGGCACATAAATCAGTCCCGTAGAAAGGCCAACCGCGCCGTCCTTCATGCCCTGCTCGACAATCAACTGCATCTTCGCCAATTCTTCCGAAGAGGGCGCGCGATTCTGCAAGCCCAGAACTTTTCCGCGCACAGACCCATGCGCGATGAGCGTCGCTAAGTTAACGCTGATCGGATTGGTTTTAGAGCGCCCTAAGAATTGTCCGATGTCGGTTGCGGAAAATCCGCAGTTGCCAGTGACGAGCGTCGTCACGCCCATTCGCACGAAGTTTTCGGCGGCGGGTTGATTAAAGATTGATTCGACGTGCGTGTGTACGTCTATGAAGCCGGGCGCCAGCACTTGCCCGCGCGCGTCAATCACTTCGCGCCCGTCGCGCCGTTCAACATGCCCGATGCGCGCGATGCGTCCGGTCTTGATTCCGACATCACCGGGAAACGCGGGCGCGCCTGTGCCGTCAACAATGCGTGCGTTGGTAATGACGAGATCGTAAGCGGGCGCAATCGGCGGCGACGTGCGAGAAACAGCAGCGATAGCCGCAACGGTAATCAAGAAGGCGACGAGACATAAAGCAAGCGGACGAAGATAGCGGTTCATCACTCAAGTATAAATGAGAAACAAGCAACGCGGAAAGTCTTTTCGCACATACTCCGATGAAGCCTTAACAATCTTAAATCCTCAAGAATCAGTTGGCGCAATTGATGAACGAATCTCTGCGAGCGCGTCAATTAATCCCCTAATGTCGGCTTCGTTGTTGAAGAAATGTGTGGCGACGCGAATGCCCTGCGGCTTTTCCGTAACACTGATGCGGCGATTGGCGAGATGTGCGACGACGCGCGCGGGTTCTTTCACGGCAACGAGCGTTTCGGCAGAACGCATCGCTTCATCGCGCAGCGGTGAAAGTATTTCCCATCCTGCTTCGGTGAGACGCGCGGTTAAATGCCGGTTAAGCCAGAGCGCACGTTGTTCGATCTTTTCTATGCCTGCGCACAGCAGATACTCGACGCTTGCGCCGAGCGCGAAGATGCCCCCGAAGTGCGGGCAGCCAAGTTCGGCGCGCGCTGCGGCATCACCGCGCAGACAAAATTCGCGGTTGCGCATGGCAAACGATTCTTCGACGCTTAACCAACCAATCGCGCGTGGTTTCGTTCTCTCAAGCAATTCGCGGCCCAGATAAACAAAGCCGGAGCCATAGCCCGCGAGCAGCCATTTATGCCCTGTAACGCACAACGCATCAATACCCATACGCTTTACATTAACGGGCAGCACACCGAGCGACTGGCTCGCGTTAACGACAAAGATATGATCTTTTTTACTTCGCCCGATGGCTTCCAAATCGGCGCGAAAGCCGTTCGAGTATTGGACGTGGCTAATAGAAATGATCGCCGTCTTGTTTGTCGTTGCGCGCTCGATGTTTTCGGCGTGCAGTTCTCCGCTCGCGGCTTTCACTTGATGAACCGTCACGCCGCGATGCAGCCACGGCAGAGTTGAAACGGGAAACTCCAACTCGCACGAAATGACTTCGCCCTGCTCTTCGAGCGCATCGACAATCAAGTTCATGCCGCTCGAAGTATTAATCGTGAAAGCAATTTCGTTTGGCTCTGCGTTGATAAATTCGGCGACGCGCGCACGCGCAAGTTCTCTCTGGCGCAACCATTCATCCCAGCCAGCGTCGCCCGTTTCCATCATCTCACGATAGAAATTTGTCGCTGCTTCCATACTTGCGCGCGACACAGGCCCTGCGGCGGCGCTGTTCAAATAAGCAGTGTCGCGCGTCACGGCAAACTCATGCCGGACTGCTTCCCAATCAGTATCATCAATTATTTTCATGCTTCCCGGTTTGCCGCGCACACTTGCAACTTGACGCTGTCGCCGTGTGCGGCTATCTTGCTCACCTTACGCAACACAACAATGTGTGGAGCTTCACTATAATATATGTCAACGCAATCAATCACGGCGGCGACTCCGGCATGGACGATTCCCGGCTATTTGGACGCACGCAATAATCATCTTCATATCAACGACGTTGACGCGCTGACGCTCGCGCGCGACTATGACACGCCACTCTTTGTTTTCTCCGCTACGCGCATACGCAGCAATATAGAGCGACTCAAAGAAGCAGCGGCGCGCGTCGAACATCCCGTTAGATTTTGTTACGCCTCGAAAGCTAACTCCAACATGGCTGTGCTCGCGGCTGTGCGCGACGCGGGAATTGATATTGAAGTCAACAGCGGCGGCGAACTTTTCAAAGCACTGCGCGTAGGCTTTCGCCCGGATCAAATTATCTTCAACGGCACAAGCAAAACCGATGCGGAATTAAACGAAGCCGTTGCTGCCGGAATCTACTCTATCAATATTGATTCGATCTACGAAATAGAGCTTGTTGAGAAAGCTGCGCGTCGCATCGGCAAACAGGCGCGCATTGCCCTGCGGCTTGTGCCGGAGATCGGGACGCGTTCGCATCTGGGCTTGCAGACGGCGCTTTTGACTTCCAAGTTCGGCATTTCATCGAGCGAAGTTCTCGAAGCCTTTCGCCGCGCGCTACGCAACCCGGAATTGATTCACGTTGGCGGTATACACATACACGTCGGCTCGCAAACGCCCGACGTTGCGCCTTTCGCTGCTGCCTTCAAAACCATGTGGGAGCATCTCGCAATCATTCACCGCGAAACAGGCCACACGCTCGAACACATTAACTTGGGCGGCGGCATTCCGGTCAACTACCTGCGTGATCGTTCGCAAGCGGATCAACTCCCCGAACACGAACGCGAGATGCTCGGCGCAGACCTCGAACCATTCGACGTTTTATCCGCCGCGCTGGGTGCTGCGCGTGAGTCCGCCAGAAGCGCAGAAGTGGAACACTTGTTAGACCGCGTCACTATCCTGCTTGAACCGGGACGTAGCGTCATCGCCGACGCTGGACTTGTGCTAACCACTGTGCGCAACACAAAGCAGCGCCCGGAAACAAACGATCAATGGCTGTTGACGGACGCGGGCTATAATCTGTTGCTTTCGATGAACAATTATAAGTGGTACTACCATCTCATCAACGCTTCGCGCGCTGAAGATCAGGCCAGCGATAATTATAAAGTGGCTGGCCCTTTGTGCGATTCCGGCGACGTTTATTTTGACATCGAACGCGGTGGGCGCTTGCCGGACTATCGCAGATTGCCAACGAACGTTCAGCCCGGCGAAGTCCTCGCGCTCTTGAATAGCGGCGCTTACTCGCTCGCGCAAATGTTTCCATACAACGGGCGACCACTGCCCGCCGCCGTGATGATACGCGAAGGCGGGCGCGTTGATCTGATACGACGCCGCGATTCATACGAAGATTTAATTGCGAGCGATGTCTGGTAACGACGAATGCAAGATGAACGGTGATTAAGAAGTGATCTTTGATTTATCATCTATCATTATTAGCTTATCGCTTATCCGCCGTCCTTCAATATTCGCCGCCATTTCTAATTAATCATGTCATCACAAAGCAACATCACGCTTGTGCGCGGTCTCGGACTGATTGCTGCCATTTCGATTGTTGTCGGTAATGTGATTGGTCAGGGAGTTTTCTTAAAGACACGCGTGATGACGTGCAATGTCGGAACTCCGGGAATGGTCATCGCCGTCTGGGTTGCCGCCGGATTATTATCTTTGGCCGGTGCGTTAACTTACGCAGAGTTAGCGGCGATGATGCCGAAAGCGGGTGGCGAATACGTTTTTGTCAGAGAAGCGTATGGCGCACGGATGGGTTTCCTCTACGGCTGGATGCAATTCTTTATCGCCAAGACTGGGTCGCAGGCGGCACTCGGCGTCGGCTTCGCGATCTTTCTCAATATACTAACGGACGGCGCGCTCGACACAAAATATTTCACGCTTCACATGGCGGGCTATGCAATTCCCTTTGGCTGGTTGCAACTCACAGCACTGCTCGCAATCGCAGTGGTGACGCTCATCAATTGCGCGGCGGTTTCGGTGAGCGGGCAAGTCGCAGCGCTACTCACAGGCGTCAAACTCGCGCTGGTATTGGCCGTCGGCATCGGCGCATTTTTCTTTGCGCAGGGAGATTGGACACACTTTGCACAGGCGAACGTGAACGGCGCGTGCGAGGGCGTCAGCGCGGCGGCGCGTTTTGGCATGGCAGGCTTCGGCGCGGCGATGCTCGGTGCGCTGTGGGGCTATGACGGTTGGAATAATTTAACGCTCGTCGCGGGCGAAGTGCGTAATCCGCAACGTAATATTCCGTTGGCATTGATTGGCGGCATGATAACAGTCGCGGCGCTTTATATCTTCGTCAACCTTGCCTACTTTTATGTGTTGACGCCAACTGAGGTGGCAAATGTTCCCGCCGCGTCATCTGTGGCGACTGAAGTGGGGAAAAGATTCTTGGGGACGTTTGCGGTGAGCCTGATTGCGGTGGCGCTTCTGACGTCAACGTTCGGCACGTTGCACTCATCAATTCTGACGGGCGCGCGCGTGCCTTACGTGATGTCGCGCGACCGTCTTTTTTTCCAAAGCCTCGCGCGTCTCTCACCGCGCACACGCGTTCCCATCGGCGCGCTCGTCGTGCAGGCTGTGTGGGCGAGTGTGCTTGCGCTCTCCGGCTCATACGATGCTTTGACAGATTATGTAATCTTCGCGTCGTGGATATTTTACGGGTTAGTAACGGCTTCTGTCTTTATCTTTCGGCGCAGAATGCCTGATGCTGTGCGTCCGTATCGCACGTGGGGCTATCCAATTGTTCCGGCGCTATTCCTGCTTGTTACTGCGGCGCTTCTTATTACAACAATTAAAGCTGCGCCGTATCAAGCGCTGAGAGGCCTCGGTTTGATTGCACTCGGCCTGCCCGTTTACTGGTATTGGGCAAGGCACAACCGCATCACAGACCAAGCGCCGCTTCCCGCGCAAGACGATTAATCCACACTGCATATCCCGCCTGCATTTCTGTATACCTTTGATGAACGAATTACGTATGTACGCGGGCGGCGAGAGCTTCGCGCGCTACTTCCTTGTCATCGAAATGAAAAACATCTTTACCGATGATCTGATAATCCTCGTGGCCTTTGCCTGCGATTAAGACAAGATCGCCCGCACATGCTTCGTTTACAGCGCGCTGAATAGCGAGGCGGCGGTCAGGGATTTTCTCGTAGGGTTTGTGCGCGGCGCGCATTCCTTCTTCAACGTCCGAGAGAATGCGCGCGGGGTCTTCTGTGCGCGGGTTATCGGATGTCAGAATCACAACATCACTCAAGGATGCGGCGGCTTCGCCCATCGGCGCGCGCTTCGAGCGATCACGGTCGCCGCCGCAACCGAAGACTGTGATAATGCGTCGCGGCGCAACATCACGCGCCGTGCGTAGAACATTGATGAGCGCATCATCCGTGTGCGCGTAATCAATGACGACGGAAAAATCTCCTGTGTCCGGCACGCGCTCGAAACGTCCGGGCGCGCCCGTGCAGTGTTTCAACGCGCGTGCAATAACATCCAAATCGTAATTGAGTTTGAGGCCGGTGGCGATTGCCGCGAGCGTGTTGTAGATGTGCGGACGCCCGACGAGCGGCGAGTGCAGCAGGCGCTCTCCGGCTGGCGTTTGCACGCGAAAGTTCATGCCTTCGAGTGAAAATTCGATGTCACGCGCAGACACGTTTGCCGTAGTGTCGAGGCCGTAGGTGAGAAGCCGTGTTTCGTTTTTTTTCGCGTGCGCGATTAATTCTCTTCCGTAAGCATCGTCAGCGTTGACGACGAAAGCGCGCGGTGCTTCGCCGAGTGTTCCGTCGAACAAACGGCGTTTGGCGGCGAAGTAATTTTCCATCGTGCCGTGATAATCCAGATGATCGCGCGTCAGATTGGTGAAGACGGCGACGCTGAAAGACAGTCCGTCACAACGATGCAAATCAATCGCCTGCGAAGAGCATTCCATCACAGCGGTGCGACACTTGGCTTCGACGGCGCGCCGCAAAAATCGTTGCATATCTGTGGCTTCGGGCGTCGTGCGTTCGGCTTTGAGATGTTCGTCTCCGATCAAGTATTCAACCGTGCCTGTCATGGCAACGGGTTCATTCGCCGCCTGCGCAATCGCCGCGACGAGATATGCAATTGTGGTCTTGCCGTTTGTGCCAGTGATGCCGACAAGATTCAGTTCGCGCGACGGGTGGCGATGAACCTCTGCGGCGGCAATCGCCATCGCGCGGCGTGCATCCTTCACTTCAAGCCAAGAGCCAACGAAATTTTCAGGCCGCACGCGTTCGGAGATGATGCCGACAGCGCAACGCTGCATCGCTTCAGCAACAAAGCGATGTGCGTCAAGTTGCGCGCCCTGCACGGCGACGAACAAAGTTCCTGCACGCACTTGACGTGAGTCGTGCGTTACGTCCAAAGCTTCGGCGTTTTCATCACCTGTTAGTTTTGCGTTCATTGCCTGCGCGATGTCGCGTAGCTTTGCCATTCCTTTTTCTCCGGTTGTTGGATTGTTCAGATCAAGCGGCGCTTATTTTAAGGGTTTTTCGGGCGTGGCAAAAGCAAAGCGGGAGTGGAAAGGCTCATGAGCCTTTCCACTCCCGCATGAACGCGCTTTTGTTAGCGTGCAATTAGCGTCCGAACGAAGCGGGCGCGCTGGCGCGGATTGTAACTTCCGTGCCACTTATCAAGTCCAGATCGTCGCGTCCCTGCGCATAGACGGAGCCTGCGCCTGCGCCCGCGCCTGCGATAGCGCCGATGACTGCGCCCTTACCGCCGCCCGCGATAGCGCCGATGATCGCGCCGAGACCTGTGCCAATGGCGGCGCGCTGTTCTGTTTTAGTTGTTTGGTTCGTGCCTTCGCTGACACTACCTTCGTTGTCAACGCGCACGTCTTCGCCGTTCGTTGTGCGTAGACTGCTAATAACACCGGCGAAGTTATAGGTTCTGTTGTTGTAGCGTATGCGCTCGAAGTTGAGCGATAGCTGCGAGCGTCCAGTGATGCGTCCCGAAGGATTAACGCGCGAAACGTAGCCTTCGATAACCGCGCCACTGTACTGCGAAGGATCGCGCACGGTCATCGTAAAGCGGTCGCCTTCGCGCGAAGTTTTAGTTGAAACGTTTTCGTTGAGCACGGCGACAAGCTGCGTGTCGTTCGGAATGACGAACTCATTCGTGTTGGTTGCCGTCGTGTTGTTGTAGCCGGCCTGCTGCGAGCCGTTGTAAACATCGAACTGCGCAACGTCCGCCGTTTTGTCGTAAAAACTCTGCACGACGACTGGCTGCGTGAGCCGATCCGAACTGACACGGCGCGTAACACGCAGACGACGCCCATTATCAAGCGCGTCAAACGTTACGCTGTAATCATTGGCGCGGTCGCCGACAGAATTGACAATTAATTGATCGTTGAAGAGTGAAGCGCTGGCGCGTATGGTGCGGCCATTGGGCATTTGTTCTGTGCGTTCGCGCCCGTCTGCATCGAAAGTAAGTTGCGAAGCGCGCGAAGAAGCGATGGTGACGGTGCGTCCGCGCACATCGAGCGCGAGCGCGTTGGGCGCTTCCAGACGGCGAAGTAAATTATCACGCACAGCCTGCCGATCTCTGTTGGGCAAAGTACGCGCGGCGCGATCTGCAGCGTCTGCGGCACTGTCACTACGCGAAGGATTCAAGCGGTAAGTTCCCGTCAAACGGTTTGAGCTGAAGCCGCCTTGATTCGCCGGGAAATTATTTCCCTGATTGTTGACTGGATAGGTTTGCGCACTTGCGCGATATTGAACGCCGTAGATGCGTGCGAGATGGTTCAAGTCCGGGCGAATGCTCGTCCAGTAGCTTTGCGTGCGCGCGTCCAACGGATTACGCTGCAAATAATTATCTATGTTCGATGCAAAGTTGATGGTCGTCTGCACATCATTGTTGACGGGTACACGTGCGTTATAGTCATCGCGCAGGCGCGTCACGGCGCTTCTGAAATCGCCGATCAATTGATTGAAATTGTCTCCTGTGTTCACGGAGCTGGCGCTGTTCTGGTTAAAGCTGTTTTGAAACAAAGCAGCGTTGTTTTCGATGCGATTAATGACCACGCGCACGTTCTGCCCGACGGTAGGCGCGCGGCGAACGGGTCGGCGCTGTGCCTCTGCGGTCATTCCTGTGCTGGCAAGCGCAACGAGCAGCGCCGCAAAAATTGTGTACTTCAAACGATTTGTCATTTCTCTGTCCCTCCAATATTGGCGATTCGCCTTCAAATGTTCTCCCAGACAATCCACCGACGCACGGAAACTTCAAGCCGCGCGCCTTTTATACGATAGTAATGGAAAAGGGAGAGAAGAAAGATTCCGTGCCCACGCGAAGAATCTTAATGGTACGGGGGACTTTAATAGGCAAAGCTTATAAGCTAAACCGCAGGGATTGCAAGCCGCCGTATCTTTTCGCAGGCATCTAGCACTGCTTGTGATTCATCCCAGCCGCGCAGGGTTGCCGCACGTTTAACAAATCGAACACTCTTAGCGACGTTTATCCATACCGGGAACAGAGTTATACTGTTTTCATTTACCGGCAGACTCGAGATATATAACTTGATGACCGTCTCGCTTGTCAGACGCGCCGTGTTAAGCTTTGGCGCGATGGAACTGAAGAAAGATAAGAACGCAGATGACTCACGACGATCCGAAGGCGACAATATGTCTGGTTGACGATAATTTGTTTGTCGGAACAAGTCCGAGCGGGCACGCGATGGTCGTCGATACGGATCACACGCGTTCCAGCGCCGCTTCGCCCGTAGAACTTCTGCTGATCGCGCTCGGCAGTTGCACGGCGGTTGACGTGATCTCTATTCTACGCAAAAAACGTGAACAGGTAACGGACTATCGCGTGGAAGTGCGCGGTGAGCGACGCGCCGATTATCCGCGTAGTTACACGCGCATGGAAGTCCGGCACATCGTGCGCGGGCACAACGTCTCCGAAAAAGCAGTGGCGCAGGCCATTCAACTCTCCGAAGAAAAATATTGCAGCGTCGCGGCAACGCTCAGGCCGACAGTAACGATTAATTCAACTTACGAAATCGTCGAGGAAATGGGCGATGCAAATGCTGTAGTGAGCGCATGAACGGATCGAAACGTAACGCGGATGCGCCGCCGCGCGTTGTTTATGATCGCCTCGCAGCCCATTATGATTGCGCCTTCGCGCCGCTCGAAAAATGGTTCTTGAAGCGTCTGCGTGCCGAAACTTTGCGCGCGGTTCCCTTCATTGGCCGCGTTCTCGAAATCGGCTGCGGCACAGGTTTGAACTTTTCTCATTATCCAAGCAACGCGCGCGGCGTGGCGAGCGAATTGAGCCGCGAAATGATCGCACGCGCAAGAATTAAGCCGCGTCCCATCCTCGTTCGTCTCGCGCAAACGCACGCCGAAGCTTTGCCTTTCGTTGAAAATTCTTTCGACGCAGCCTTTGCCACGCTCGTCTTCTGCTCGATTGCTTCACCAACGAAAGCTTTTGCAGAACTTCGGCGCGTCGTCAAACCCGGCGGCACCATCGCGCTGTTGGAACACGTCCGCCCGAACAATTTTCTCGCTCCGGTTTTTGACGTGCTCAATCTCTTGACAGTGCCCTTATTCGACGATCACTTTAATCGGCGCACGGCACACGAATCCCTGCGCGCCGGTTTAGAGATAATGCGCATCGAACAGAATTTGCGCGGTATCATTCAACTCATCGTGTGCCGCAATCCACTTTCTTGAGATAAGGGATTCCAGCTTCGACACGAAACGTTTGACGAAATATTTCTGCCAGCGAATCCTTTGACTACTAACGGCTCGCACGCCGTTCAATTTGTGTGCATCCTAATCGCGCCAAAGCACCTCTAACAAGCTATGCTAAAGCTATCGCACTTCAACTTTTTCACTGTTATGGCTAAGCGTCGAGAAATCTGCGCCGCTCTTTCGCTGACGCTCGTTTTTGCCTGTGCGACAGGCAGCAAGTACGTCGCCGCACACGCGCCGACAGTGGCGAATGCAGTGCAGGATATGTCGCCCACGCCGCCTGCGATTGCACCGCAAACCGTCTCCGACGATGCTCTCGCGCAGGTCAGGCGGCTGGATCGCGCCGCGCGCGGCATGGACGGTAGGCTCGCGCCCTTAACTTCTGCCGAACACTTGCGTCGCGCAAACGTTTACATGCTCAACCGCGCCTTCGATGAAGCGCGCCTGCATTACCAGACATTGATTGATCGTTTCCCGAACGACCCCAAAATTCCGGCGGCGCTTTACGGTATCAGTCGCTCTTATTTTCAGTCGCGGCGCTATACGGAATCGCTTTCCTTCTTTGAAAGACTGGCGCACGACTACGCTTATACACCGGAAGGGCGCGACGGATTGTCGAATCTCGCGGCGGCGCTGCTTCGGTTGGGGCGCGCAGATGAAGCGGCGACGCGCTACATCGAGTACACTGAAAAGTTTCCGCAGGGCGAGCGCATCGAAAGCAGTTACCTCAATGTGATTGACGCCTTTCGTGAAGCTAATCGGCCCGCCGATGCGATTGCATGGATCGCACGCACACGCGCCAGATTCCCAAACTCTGCGACGGATACCAACGCCCTGTTTGCACGTTTGCGCCTCGACGTGGCAAACGTGGATTGGCAGCACGCCATTCAGACCGCAGATGAATTGCGCCGCGCGTCCCTGTTCGCCAAAGGAGTCGCGACGAGCACGGCGGAAGTTTCATTTCTTCGCGCTTATAGCCTTGAACGCGCAGGCCGCAGCGAAGAAGCCATCAACGGCTATCTGGCGATACAGGACACACCCAATTCCTACTACGGCGCGCTCGCTACCGCGCGCTTGTTTTCAATCGCCGCCGCACGGCCTGTTGTCGCAGCACGCGCGAGTGTTGCGGAGAACGCCATTAGATCGGCGGCAATTCTTTATCCTGCGCCGTACCGTGAAACGATTGCGCGTGCGGCGCGTGCGCGCAACCTTGACCCACGCCTTGTGCTCTCGATCATGCGTCAGGAAAGCAACTTTCGCACGCGCGCAAAATCAAACGCTGCCGCACGCGGACTGCTGCAATTAACGATTGATTCAGCAATGAAGTATGCTGCGCGCGCCGGTTATCCGAATTTGCGCGATGAAGATTTGTACATACCGGAAACATCCATCGCTGTCGGCTGTGAATATCTGGCAGACCTCGCGCGTCAATTTCCCAACAAACCCGAAGCGATCATCGCTTCCTATAATGGCGGCGAAGACAACGTCGCGCGCTGGCTCAAACGCGCGCGGCAAAATGATCCGGGCGTGTTCACATCCGAAGTCGGATTCGCGGAAACCAAAGATTACGTCTACAAAGTAATGTCGAACTATCGCGCCTATCAGAAGCTTTACACGATTGATCTTAAGCCGCGATGATTGCCCTCGATACTGAAGCATAGTGCGTCCTATTAAATCGTCGGTGCCGCGCGCTGGATTCCTCGCACGTCTTTCCACAACAGTCTCACCGTTTATAATGTTAGCGGAGAGGAATCAGGATGATCGACTTTGACGCAAACCTATGCGCCGATCTCGGCACGGCGATGCAGAAAGAGTGGCTTGAGACAAACGGCCTCGGCGGTTTCGCTTCATCGACGATTACGGGCACTAACACGCGCCGCTATCACGCGCTGCTCGTCGCTGCGCAAGATTTTTCCGGCGCGCGCATCGTCTTGCTGTCAAAGCTTGAAGAGACATTAATAATCAATAGCGAGCGCTTTGAGCTTTCGACCAATCAATATCCACAGACGATTTACCCGCGAGGATACCGATACCTGAAGAACTTTCGCCTTGATCCCTTCCCTGTCCTCACTTTTCGTGTTGGCGGAATCGAAATACAGAAAACAATTTTCATGCTGCACGGCGAAAACACGACGATTGTTCGCTATCAGGCGAGCGGCGACGTGCCTGCAAAGGCGTCGCTCGAAGTACGCACGCTCGTCGCTTTCCGCGATTATCATTCGTTACAGCACGAAAGCACGGAAACGGGCTTTAGCATGGAGATAGCGCCCGGCATGGTTCACGTCTGGCGGCAAAGCGAAAACGATTTTCCTTCGCTCTACATTGCTCATAACGATGCAACGCAGATTAACGCAAACAATGTGTGGTACAGACAGTTTGAATACGCCGAAGAGCAGAAGCGCGGATTTGATTTCCGCGAAGATTTGTACAACCCATGCACGCTCACGTTTCAACTCACAGAGAACGCATCATGTGATTTGATCGCTTCAACACAAAAACGCAACGCACACGAAGTGATAGCGTTGGAAAGCAAGGAACGCACGCGCCGCGATTGTTTAAGCAAGCTCATTGATACCGATGACGAATACGTGCGTGCGCTCTCTGCCGCTGCCGATCAATTTATTATTCGTCGCGGTGTGAATCACGAATCCGTCATTGCCGGTTATCATTGGTTCACGGATTGGGGGCGCGACACGATGATCTCGCTCACAGGTCTGACGCTCACCACAAAGCGATTCGACGCGGCGCGCAGCATTCTGCAATCCTTCGCCGCACACTTAAGCGCCGGCATGATCCCGAACCGTTTCCCGGATGCGGGCGACGAACCCGAATACAACACCGTTGACGCGACGCTCTGGTTCGTTCATGCCATCGGCGAATATTTGCGACACACAGGCGACGAAGCTTTTGTGCGCGAAAATTTTTACGAAAAACTGAAAGAGATTATTCGGTGGCACGAACATGGCACGCGCTATGGAATTCGCGTCACAGAAAATGGACTTTTGCGCGCCGGAGAAGCGGGCGTGCAGCTAACTTGGATGGACGCGAAGGTCGGCGATTGGGTCGTCACGCCGCGCACAGGTTATCCGATTGAAATTCAAGCGCTCTGGTACAACGCACTGCGAATCATCGAAGAAATGGCGCAGCATTTCAAAGACGAAGCGACGGCAGCGCATTGCCGTGAATTAGCAGAGAAAGCGCATCAAAGCTTTAACCGAATTTTCTGGAACGAAGCGACGCAATCTCTTTATGATGTTGTGCGCGACGACGGCATGATTGACGATGCCGTGCGCCCGAACCAAATTTTCGCCGTCAGCCTGCCGCATTCAATGCTCAACAAAAATCAGGCGCGCGGTGTTGTTGAAATTGTCCGGCGCGAGCTTCTCACACCATACGGACTGCGCTCGCTCTCACCGCATGACCCGGCTTACAGCGGACGCTATGAAGGCGATTCGCTCGCACGCGATGGCGCATATCATCAAGGAACTGTGTGGGCGTGGCTAATGGGGCCGTTCATCACGGCGTATCTGAAAACTCATGGACGAACAACTGAAACGCTCTCGCAGGCACGCGCGTGGACACGAAGCTTTCGCGAACATTTATCGGATGCCGGACTGAATCAAGCGTCGGAAATCTTCGACGGCGATGCGCCGCACACGCCGCGCGGCTGCATCGCGCAAGGTTGGAGCGTCGCGGAGTTGTTACGTTGTGAGATTGAGGAGTTGTCCTAAAGGTGCATTGCCAAGGGAGCGTGCGACGTTCCAAATTTCATTGACAACGCTTTCCTGCTTTTATCTTCCGAAGCCAAAGAATTCTTCGATGACGTTCGAGAGCGCGTCGAAACCGAGCGCGAAACCGAACCGGCTAAATGTCGGTGCGACGCCGCGACGCCGATTGATGTCTGTCGGGTTGCCGAAGCGGTCACGCTCGCTCGGCGTATTGCGTTCCCAGATATTGGCGAGCGCTGCGCCCGTTAAATCACCCGCAAAACGCGAGTAGTTAGGCTGACGTTTGCCGTTATCACCATTCGTGACAAACGTGCGACCGAGCGCATATAGAAAACGCTCGCGGCGACTTGCGCTGCCTTGTGATGTTTGTTTGAGCGAGATGTACTTCGGGTTTTGTTTGAAGAGTATCGGATAGATTCCTGAACCGAATATTTCTGTGGCGCTCAACGTGCCAAAGTTTCTCGCGTAATCCGACAGGTAATCGGCGAACTTGTCGCTTCCCGTCTTCGATGATAAGTCAGCTTCCTGAAATCGCCTGTATCCGGCACTGATGGCGGGAGCGACGTATGCGCCCGGCGTGTAGAAAGCCTGCCGCAATCCGTAATGAAACTTTTCTCCGGCGGTGAGCGCCATCACGGAAGTGCCGTTCAAACCGCCGCCCGCAGTTTGCGAATTCGTGCCGCTCTGCGCATGGCGGATAATTGCATTATCAATCTGAAAATCACTGATTGAGGCATCGGCAGAAAGCGGCAGCGTATTCGCCGTCTTTCCCGGCATCGCTATCTGAACAGCCACATGCAAATTCTGTGCGGCTTCCTGCGCTTGTAAAGTGTGACCATCGAGGGCGATTAACGCGACGGCAAAGATGATGAAGGTAACTCGTGTGGCAAAAGACTTTCGCATAACTGCTAACACTACCTTTCGGCTCTGACAAGATTTGATTAAAGCTACGACAGTTTCCGGCTCTCGTGTTCTGAAGTTACTACGTCGAAATTACATTACTTTTTCGTCGCTTCAGCAAGCGCTTTGAATCCATCGCCGGGCTTGAAAACTAAATCGTTTCGCTTTCCGTCATAACGCGTGTTGACGAGATTGATTTGATCTTCGAGTAGATCAAAAAAGATATGATCGCGGACTTGCGCGCCGTCAATGCCTTCTGGCATTTTGGTTTCGACGTAGAGCATCACGGCATCTGCTTCTGCTTCCATGCCGACCCACGCGAGCGTCTTCGTTTGCCCGTCGCGGTTCTTCAAAGTGAAAGTATCCTGTAAGTAAGCGAGTGTGAGCGCGGCAGCGTCGGGCGATTTGTCGAGACGAACATTTTTGCCCCCGCGTTTGCTCAAGATAGTTTCGAGATCATGCGCGAAGACTTGTATAGAGATTTCGATTAACTGCTCTTGCGCGTTGTACTCAAGCCGCATCAGGCTCGTGTGAAAGGTGTGAGCCGAAGACATCGAAGGCGCGAACGATGAAACGGCGCACACACAGAGCAGCAAAGACAGGATAGAGTTTGTGATGCGAGGTGACGGTTTCATAAAACTTACGGCCTTGCTGCCGGAGTCGGCGTTGCAGTCGGCGACGCTGACGGTTGCGCTTGCGGTTGTTGCTGCTGGGGCGTTTGCTGCTGTTCGGGCGGAAGCGGTTTGCGCTCGATCTCTTGCATCGGATTGCGCGGACGTTGCTCTTTGAAAATTTGGAATCTGGATTTAATCGGACGACGCGGAAAATAATTATTCTCGACGTTCACATCCGCTGTCTCTAAATGCGGATCAAGGGCAATGGATCGAATCTCTTTCTTAGTGACAATCAGGTTGGAGACATCGAAGTTATTAAGCCGCCAGATTTCGGCAGGGACGCGCAGTTCTTCGGTCGTGCCGTCCGCGTAATCAATCTGTAAAATCACGGGCATGACGAGGCCGCCGATGTTTTTCAAATCAACGACGTAAAAGTTCAAGCCGGAGTTAAGCAACTCTTTTTCGCGGTCTGTGAGCGTGGCGAGATAGGCTTGAAACTCTTCACGGTCGCGGTCTGTCACGCGGTATTGATCGTAAGTGTTGTAGAAATCATTAAGCGTGGGAATTTGTTCGATGCGTTTCGGAAGCGGTTTGTCGCGCTGCTGCGAGAGAGTTTCGGGACGCGCGGCACTGTCGCGGCGCGAGTTCTCTTTTTCAATTTCTGGATTGCGTGTGTCAATCTGATAGAGGCGTATGTTTTCAATCGAGATGTCCGTGTGATCCGTCGTGTAGAACCAGCCGCGCCAGAACCAATCCAGATCAACGGCAGACGCATCTTCCATCGTGCGGAAAAAGTCTGCTGGCATCGGACGCTTGAACTTCCAGCGCTGCGCATATTCTTTGAAAGCGTGATCGAAGAGGTCGCGTCCCATCACTGTTTCGCGCAGGATATTAAGGGCAGTCGCGGGCTTGCCGTAAGCGTTGTTGCCGAACTGCAAAACTGATTCCGAGTTGGTCATAATCGGAACTTGATTTTCCGATTGCATATACTCAGTGATGTTCTTCGGTTCGCCTCTACGCGAAGGATAATCACGTTCCCATTCCTGCTCCGAAAGATACTGCAAAAAGCTGTTGAGTCCTTCATCCATCCACGTCCACTGTCGTTCGTCGGAATTGACGATCATAGGGAAAAAGTTATGGCCGACTTCGTGTATCACGACGGAGATCAAACCGTATTTTGTTCCGGCGGAGTAAGTGCCGTCGGGTTCTGGACGCGGCCCGTTAAAGCAGATCATAGGATATTCCATGCCACCGACCGGGCCATTAACGCTGATCGCCGTCGGGTATGGATAAGTAAAAGTGTAACGCGAATAAACGTTCAGGGTGTGAATGATCGCCTGCGTCGAATATTTGCTCCAGAGCGGATCGCCTTCCTTCGGATAGTAAGACATCGCCATCACGCGATTGCCGTTGACGTCATGAAGCTGCGCATCCCAGATAAATTTTCTTGATGAAGCGAAAGCGAAATCGCGCACATCGCGTGCCGCATAAACCCAAGTCTTTGTGCCGCGCGGCTTATTCGATTCATTCGTTTTTGCTTCGTCGGGCGTGACGATCAAGATAGGCTGTTGCGCGGTTCTGGCTTGGTCGAGTCGCTGGCGTTGCGCGCTCGTCAATACTTGGTTTGGATTTTGCAGGACGCCGGTGGCGGCGACAATGTGATCGTCGGGTGCAGTGATGCGGACGTTATAATTGCCGAACTCAAGAGTAAATTCGCCGGAGCCTAAGAACTGTTTATGTTGCCAACCCGAAACGTCAGTGTAGGCGGCCATGCGCGGAAACCACTGCGCGATTTCGTAGATGTAGTTTTTATCCTGCGGAAAATACTCATAACCGGAGCGCCCACCGAGCCGTTTGGCATCGTTGATGTTATAGCTCCAATCAATCGAAAAGACGGTTGACTGCCCGCTTGCGAGCGGCGCTTTCAAATCAACGCGCATCATCGTTTTATTGATGACAAAAGGAAGCGGCGCGCCCGCTGCATCGCGCACGGAAGCGATTTTGTTGCCGCCGTCGAAGTCTGTGCGCGCGAGCAGATTATCAATCGTGGCATACGGAATGCGCGAAAAGTCGGGCGCGGTCTGTGTCTTGACGGTATCGGAATCTTTGGCGAAAAGGTTTTGGTCTAGTTGCAGCCAGAGATAAGTCAGTGTGTCCGGCGAGTTGTTGTAATAAGTAACTTTTTCTCTGCCCGTGATGCGTTGGCGCGCGTCGTCTAGTTCGACATCAATCTGATAGTCTGCGCGTTGTTGCCAGTAGCGAGACCCCGGCGCGCCCGATGCAGCGCGATACTCCGTCGGCGTCGGCAGAATTTCTTCAAGCTGCCGGAATTTATCTGACGGATGAGATTTCGATTGACCGTGTGCGCCGTAGAAACAAAGCGCAAGGAGTAGAAGCAAGACAGGGTAACGCCGCGTGTGCAAGATAAGGATTCCTTTGTTGAAGTTCAGAACCGGATTCGAGTTGAACGATCATACTAACGCGGACACGATGTTGATGCAAAGCCTTCATGAGGGCGAGAAAGTTTCCTAAAGCACAGGGCGCTCCGAATTTGGAGCGCCCTACTGAATGTGGTCGCTGGCGGATTAAGATTTTGCTATTTGCCGTACCAACCCATCGGCTTGCCGGAAAGATCAACCCAGACGCTCTTGATTTGCGTATAAAGTTCGAGCGCGTGTTTGCCCATCTCGCGCCCGTAGCCGGAATGCTTGTAGCCGCCGAAGGGTGACGCAGCATTGAACATATTGAAAGTGTTGATCCAGACAGTGCCCGCTTTGATCGCTCTGGCGAAACGATGTGCGCGCGTAATGTCACGCGTCCAGATGCCTGCCGAAAGACCGAAGATTGTGTCGTTGGCTTGCTTGATTAAATCGTCTTCGTCTTTGAAGGTAATGACGGACGTGACGGGGCCGAAGATTTCTTCCTGCGCAACACGCATAGAGTTATTTACATCGCTGAAGATCGTCGGTTGAAAGAAGAAACCATTTTGGAATTCGGGTTCGAGTTCGGGACGCGCGCCGCCCGCAAACACAGTCGCGCCTTCATTACGCGCAATGTCAACGTAGCCTTTAATGCGATTAAGTTGTTCTTCGGAGACTTGCGGCCCCATCAGAGTTTCTTTGTTCATCGGATCGCCGACTTTAATTTTTCCGGCTTTCGTTTTGAAGCGTTCAAGAAATTCGTCTTTGATTTCTTCGGCGAGAAAGATACGCGAACCGGCGCAACAGACTTGTCCTTGATTGTAAAAGATGCCCATCATCGCGCCGCTCACGGCCTGTTCCATATCCGCGTCGGCGAAGACGATGTTTGGCGCTTTGCCGCCGAGTTCCAGAGAAACTTTCGTGAGATTATCGGCGGCGGAATGCGCGATGATTTTGCCGACTTCGGTTGAACCTGTGAAAGCTATTTTATCTATGCCCGGATGCTTTGCGAGCGCCGCGCCAGCCGTTTCGCCAAAGCCCGGCACGATATTGACGACGCCATCTGGAAAGCCCGCTTCCTGAATCAACTTTCCGAGTTCCATCGCGGTGACGGGCGTTTGTTCGGCTGGCTTTAAGACAACTGTGTTGCCTGCCGCAAGCGCGGGCGCGAGTTTCCAAGCGGCCATCAGCAGTGGAAAGTTCCAAGGTATAATCTGGCCGCAAACGCCCAAGGGTTCGCGCAAAGTGTAGTTGAGCATCTGGCCGGGCACGGGAATCGTTTCGCCTTCGATCTTCGTGGCATAGCCCGCGAAGTATTCAAAATTTTCGACGACCTGCGGAATGTCTATGTAAGTTGATTCGCGTATAGGCTTGCCGTTGTCGGCTGTTTCGAGCGCGGCGAGGTCTGCGGCGTGCTGTTCGATGAGTTGCGAAAGTTTATAAAGCAAGCGCCCGCGATCACGCGCGCTCATCTTCGACCACTTGCCTTCGTATGCGCGACGTGCAGCCGCGACAGCTTTGTCTATGTCTGCGGCGTCGCCTTCTGAAACTTCGGCAAGCGTTTCGCCGGTCGAAGGATTCGGCGTCTCAAAGGTTCTGCCGGATTCGGCATCAACCCATTTCCCGTCAATGAAAAGTTGATAACGACGCGTCGTGTCCGATGCTGATGGCTGCGCTGATGACATGTGATGTGCTCCTTAAAAGAATGGTAAAGAAATAGGAGTCAGGAGATAGTATTCAGAAGTCAGAATGAAGAAGCGATAACAAGCACGTCTACTATCGTAATCGCACACATTCTTGCTTTCATTCTGTCTCCTGACTTCTGACTCCTGAATACTACTTTTACTTTATCACCGCGCCGCAATTTAAGTCCAAGCCGCGCACGCAGACTTTTCAAGCTTTATGGTTCGCCTGTACTCTTATTCGTGTGGCGATGATGGGCGAAGACTTGACGGCGTGTGAAACGGGCGGATTGCAACACGTCTCCAGCATTCGTGGAGACGTGTGGCACGCGTTGAAGCAGCCGGGCGCATACGAGTGGTGGTACTTCGATGCTGTCAGCGACGACGGACGCGAAACGCTGATTGTTATTTTCCTCGACGGCTTCATTTTTTCGCCACGTTATAATCGCGCCGTCAAAGAGTATTTGCACAAATCGCATCGCAACAGTATCAACAACAACGCGTCGCAGCCGTGTAATTTTCCGGCTGTTGCGATCAGCCTTTATCGTGATGGACGTCTTGCGTGGCGCGCGATCAACGAGTACGAACCAAACGAATTTGCCGCGCGTAAAGATAACGCCGAGTGCCGCATCGGATCAAATAATTTTAAGTTAGATAGGGACGCGGGCGAGTGCGTTTATAGATTGCAACTCGATTCGCCTTTGCGCGGCGGGCGCAGGCTACAGTCGTCGCTCGCGTGGTCTGTGCAAGAGGGAGATTTTTCACCTTGTGATGAAGCGCGTGGATGTAATGTGAGTCAGGCGCACGTGTGGAATCTCGTCGCGCCGAAGTGTCGCGTGACGGGCACAATCAGCATTATCGAATCAAACGGCGTGCAGCGCGAAGAACGACAATGGATGGGGACGGGCTATCACGACCACAATTTGGACACGCGATGGATGCCTGCAACGATCAGCGAATGGCAGTGGGGACGCGCGCACTTTGCTGATGCGACCGTTGTCTTTTACCGTTACAGTGAACAGGGAAATGCGAACATCACGACGCGCCTATACCTTGTTCGCAATAACGAATTGAAGACTTACGAACCGCAGTATGCCGCCTCCGCATGGCACAGACATTTCTTCGGGCTGCGCTATCCGCGCACGTTGCAAATGGATTTTGGCGTGGGCGATGCGAGGCAAAGCGTGCAGATCAGGCAGCAAAGAATCGTTGACGGTAGTTTCTTTTATTTGCGCTTCACAGGCGAAGCGCAACTTGATTTGGGCGACGGTAAGATGCGACGCGCTGTCATCGTCGCTGAACAACTTGCACCGCGTGCATTACAGTGGCGCGCTCTGTGGTGGCTCACGGGAATGCGTATCGGACGACATGGACGTCATTCGTTCCTGCCTTAGCGATCACTTTGCTTTAGTTTGCATTAAGCTGGCGGCAATTTTTTGAGTCGGAGAGGAATGATGAACAATTTATTTCACTTGGCATTTCCGGTGCATGATTTGGCGGCGGCGCGTGCATTTTACGGCGTCGTATTGGAATGCCCGGAAGGGCGCAGCGCAGCGACGTGGATCGATTTCGATTTGTACGGCCACCAGATCGTCGCTCATTTGCAACCGGGAAAGACAGGGGTTGAAGTCTCCAATGCAGTGGACGGCCACGATGTACCCGTACCGCATTTCGGCGTCATACTGGCGATGGAGCAATGGCAAGCATTAGCCGAACGCGTGCGCCGCGCCGGAATCCAATTCGTGATCGAGCCGTACATACGCTTTCAAGGTGAGCCGGGCGAACAAGCGACGATGTTTTTTTTAGACCCGAGCGGCAATGCGCTTGAATTTAAGGCCTTTGCAGATATGGCGCAGGTCTTTGCGAAATAGTGCGTGTCAATCAGCAATACGCCGATGTGCGACGCACGATCACGCTTGACCGCGATCAATTCGCAAGAGACGCAGCACGGAAATTAATTAGTCCTGTTGTTCGCGGTCGTGTCCCGATGCTTCTTCGCTACACAACAAATTCGCGCGCGAGTTCGAGTTCTGCTTTGCGCAGTTCAAATCGCCCGCGTCCCAGGTTGCCGTCCGGCTTGAGTGCCAGCGCTATAAAGTAGTCGCGGTTGAAAAGTCGCATTAACATCGTCACGCTGTCGAGTGCGATGACGAGTTCGTGCAGACTTCCAAGTCCCGTGTCATTGCCTGTGCGCTGCGCGTTGCGGACAAGCGAAGTGAATTCGGCGGCGGCAACATCGAGGTTAGCTTCCGTGCCTTCGTTGCGCAGCACTTTTTCCACCGCGATGCCGTCCGTGCCCATAATGATCGCGCCTATTGCGCCTTCCGTGCGATCAAGGATACCGTTCAGTTTTTCTTTGAACATGTAGCCTAACCTCCTTTACGGGCGTGCCGAACGAGCGGCAGGCTGCGATGCGGGCAACGTCGCTCCCGGAACCGGCAGAACATCTAAACCCGGTTGCGTCGTGTTCTGCTGCTGCGGCGTCGGCGTATTGGTTGACGGATTGCCGAGCGGTACGGGCTGCGAAATCGTCGTTGAACGCGTGCCGTCGCTGACCGTACCGGAAGTCGGGCGCCCCGCGTAATCCGGGCGATAGATGCGCGGCGTGATGAAGAACAGGATTTCCCTCGTCTGGCGTGTGACTAACTTACGCTTGAAGAGATTGCCGAGCACCGGAATTCCCGAGATGCCGGGCGTGCGGTTTTGCGTGTTGCTCTCCGTGTCGGCGAGCACGCCGCCGATAACGGTTGTTCCGCCATCCGGGACGAGCACTTCCGTCTGCATACGTTGCGTGTCGATGCCCGGCGCGCCAGTTGTCGCGATCAATGTGTTGACAGTGTTGTTTTCAGCCACGACACGAAGTATGACCGTGCCGACATCAGTGATCTGCGGCGTCACGGAGAGGCGCAAAGGCACAGCGACGTAAGTGGTCGTAAAGAGCAATGCGCCGGTTCCGCCCGCCTGTGCAGTAGTGACCGGAATCTGCGAACCGCTCTCAATCTGTGCTGGGCGATTGTTCAAAGCCGTCACGCGTGGGCTGGCGATAGTCTTGGCTTGGCCTTTATTCTCGGCAGCGGTAATCGCCGCGCTGATCTGCGCAGTGCCAATGCGCCCTGTGGTCAAACCTATGACAGTATTTGCGAGGTTCGCGCCGAGCGCATTTGTTGGTTGAGGACCCGGACCGCCAACAGTGCCGGGAAGCGTTGAGCCGGATGCAATTCCACCCCGATTTGTGTTTAAGGCGACGGCAGAGAGTTGCACGCCGAGGTCGCGGCTGAAGTTGCGGTCGGCGATGACGATGCGCGTTTCAATTTCGACTTGCGGTTCGGGTTGATCGAGCAACGCGACAAGCTGGCGAACGGCTTGAATGTTTTCTCTAACGTCTGTGACGATCAGCGTGTTGCTGCGCTGGTCAACTTCGATACCGCCGCGTCTAGAAAGCCGACGCTGAATAATCGGCAGGATGCCTTCGTCTGCGCTCTTGCCGCTCACGGCGCGATTAGAACTACTAATATCTGTGAGTTGCTGGCCGCCAAGAAGAACTCCATTGCCGGAAACAACACCGCCCGCGAAGCCGCCCGTGTTGCCCGCCGCCTGCTCAAGTGTTCCAGACGCGCGTGCATAGTTGAGGCGAATAAATTCCGTGACGAGCGGGGAGTTGTCTAATTGCGCGCCTCTGATCCTCTGCTGCGTGACAGCTTCGGAGGCAAGCACTTCGTTGGACGCGACGCGCAAGAGATTGCCGTTGACCTGCACGCCCAAACGATTGGCTTGCAGTATGGCATCAAGCACAACGTTCCATGGTACGTTCGAGACGTTGATCGTGATGGGCACTGCGCCGACCGAACTGTCAATCACAAAGTTAACGCCATACTGCTGCGTAAAATAATTGAGCACGTCGCGTATGTCGGCGTTGGTCACGTTAATGTCGGCGGGTTCGCCGACGAAGCCGGGCTGTCCGTATTGCAAACCCTGCTCTGTTTGTGGGGTGGTGTTGAGCGAGGGCGCAGTGGTCGTTGTGGTAGAAGTAGTCGTTGTCGAAGAAGGCTGCGCGGTAAAGGTTCGCGGCGCGACGGGAGTGGGCGCCGGTGTCGGAGCGGGGCGCGTAGACTTTTGGATCATCTCCGGCTGCGTCGTGTCCGGCGAAAGCTCCAGCACCAGATCGTTGACGGCAAGTTGCGAGCGGTCGCGCACAGGCGCGCGCAAATCAACACGCACGCTGGCGGCAATCTGTTTCGTGCCGGAAAGATATTCGCGCTCGACGGCGACGGACGCGACCAGCGACGATGTGACCGAATAGCTTGAAGCAAGGCGCGAAGCGTCAACGCCGGGAAGCCGCACAATGATGGTGCGTGCGTCCGGGCGCGTGACGGCGTAAGCCATCGGCGCGGTGCCGGAAATAGTAATCAACGTTGACGCGCCGGAGTTTGTGGCGCGGATGCCCGTAACGAGCGGCGTACTGGTGTTATTCGCAAAAGCGAAGGCGTGGCACAGGCACACAAGCAAGAGCGCGAGCGTGCCTCTTTTTGTGGGCGCGGACAAAGAAAAATGAGATGGCATGAATTCCCTCCTTAGGGGGAAGCGCCGAAAGTGTTTCGCCACGCGCTACGCTCGTTGGCAAGCTCACTCGATAAGTGATGCTCTGGACAAAGCGCGCGCCGCACAAACGCGAAGCACACGGCTGTTGATTATCAAAGGCAAATGGCGCAGCCGGGGCGGAACGTTAAAAGACAAATGCGCGCTCCGGCAGCGTCGGGTAAAAATGTTTCGCGTGCAAAAAGAGGCTCAGGCTTTCTCTTTATTGCGCGCGAAACAACAGTGAACTTTATGGTTTTTCCTGTGAAGAAGTTTTCTCTTCTTTTGGCTTATCCGCATCGGCAGTCGCTGAACCTTTGCGCGTTGCCGAGAGTGAATCCGTTACGGCGTCCGGCTTGCGCAACGGTTTGGTTTCAACAGCGATGTCGCGCCGCCCGTTTGTCCAACGAGTTTCGCGGCGAAAGACAAGGCGGTTATCTTCGATGGCGACAAGCTGACCGTCATAGAATTGTTCGCCGGGATAAACGACGTAACTGAATTTGATCGGCGTCGCTTCGACCATCGCCGCATAACCGCGCGGTGTGTGGAAAATGCCAACAACTTGCAGTTCGCTGAGAAGCATTGCGGTTGTCGCTTTCGGCGCGGGCTGTTGCGCGGCGCGGGCGGCGGCCTTCTGTTCTTTGTACCTATCGATGCGCGCTTGAATGGTGGGCGCTTCGACGACCTTCGGAGCAGGCGGCTTCGGCTTAGCCCTGACGACACGTCTGACGGGCGGCTTGTACTTGCTGAATGGATCGCGTCCCTGGGCGAAAACGCTGTGCGATGCGGCGGCGTCCATCGCAAGCAGCGCGCACAATGCCAAACAAAGTGGCGCGAGGCGTTTGAATGTTTTGTAAAGCTTCATTGTCTTTGTTCCTGAAAAGCTATGATAAGTTCTCGTCGGTTAAGTGAAACCCGCTTTGTTTGCGACAAACTATTTCGCGGCGGGCGAAGGTGAGGCAGCGGCGGCTGGCGTCGTGGCGACAGCAGGTTTCGCCGCAGAGTTTTGCAGCTTCTCTGCGGAAACGTAATAAGCGGTCAAGAGAAACTGCGCGGCAATGGTTTTGTTCGAATTCTGTTCGGGTGCCTGGCTAATCTTAAAATCCGAGATGGAGACGATGCGCTGATACCTAGCCATTTGATCGAAGAACTGGCGCAGGCTCGCGAAGCTGCTTGTCACTTCGACTTCAATCGGCTTGCCACTATAGAAATCCTGCTGCACATCCTCCTTCGGCGAAAAGCGTCGTAGGGAAAGACGGCTGCCGCGCGCGCGATCCTGCACGCTCTGCAAAACGCTTGTCAGTTCACGTTGTTCGGGAAGGAGCGCCTTTAGTTCGTCATACTCTTCCTGCCTGCTTTTGTATGCGGCACGAAATTCATTGAGCCGCTGCGAAGCGATCTGCGCCTGCGCGTTTTTGCCCTGCAAGTCGGCGACCTTAGCGTTCAATTCTTTGGCTTCGGCGCGCGTGCCGCTGGTCACGAAATACCAGAAGCCAGCGTAGACGAGAAGCGCGAGGCAACCGAAAACAGCTAACTGTATGTACCAAGGTTTCTCTTGCAGAATATCTAATTTGAACATAACTCGTTTCCCTTTTCATGTGAGCGACGATGATTGCGCTCATCCCGCGCGAGCAAGCATTGAAGCCTTATTTTTGCGCGACTTGAGTTGCGACCGGAGCAGCTATCGCCCCGGTTGCAGCGCTTTGCGGTACGGAGCTTGCTGGCTGGTAGCTACACTTAATTGTGAAGTTGACGACCTCAATTGGCTGCGGCCTCGGCGCATCGGGCGCGGCGTTGCTGGCACTCGTAGCACCCGGAGCATCCGTGACGGCCTTACGCTGCGTTTCAATGCTCAGATTGCTAAAGAGGCCGGAAGAAAATTCAAGGCTCTGGCCGAAGCGTGTCACTGAAGCTTCGTTCGGCGAATCACCTTTAATGACGATATCAGTGCCCTTCTGCTCGACGCTTTCAAGGTATAGATTGGGCGCGCCGTCAAATCTCTGTTTGATCGCCACGAGCACATTGCTCGGGCCTTGCTGCGATTCTCTCAATTTGTGGATCGCATCAATGCGCGACTGTATGTCTTTGGTTTTCTTTTCCAACTCGGCCTGCTCTTTATTGACGGCGGCCATCTGCGCGGCGATTTGTTGCTGGTGATCCAACTCCTTTTGCGCTGCGTCACGTTCGGCACGTGAACTCACGTAATCATAGCCACACGCGAGCAGCGTCAGCGACAGCACAACAAACGCGAGCATCATCATTTGCGTGCGCGGATTACTGACTCTTTTTTCGACAACCGCAGTTGTATGCGTGCGATCTGTCACGGACTCAAGTAAATTAACTTTAATCATCGCGCGTCCACTCCTCTCAAAGCGAGACCGACCGCGACGGCCATTTCAGGCACGACCTCGCGCATATAGTCTGGATCGAAATTTCTCGCATCGACCTTAATACCTTTGAACGGATCGAAAACTTCGACTGGAATCTCGAAACGACCGCCGAGAAATTCCATCAAACCGGGAAGCTTCGAGCCGCCGCCGGAAATGAGAATCTTCTGCACAGTCGAGTCGCCTTCTTCAGCAGTCGCGCGGTAAAAGTCCATTGTCTTTTGCACTTCGAGGGCGAGGATGTCGGAGACTGTTTCGAGGATCGGCTCGATTGATTCCGCGTCCGCGTTCTCCGGCATCAGATGACCGCGCTTAACTAACTCTGCCTGCTCAAACGGAATACCAAACTCTTTCTGCAAGAGACCCGTGTATTGATTGCCGCCGACACTTACGTCGCGCGTAAAGACAGAGCGCGCGCCGTTCAAGACGTTGATATTCATTGTCGCCGCGCCGATGTTGAGCAACGCGACGATTTGCCCGGGCTGCGGAGCGTAATTGATCTCATAGCAGTTTTGTAGCGCGAAAGCGTCCACGTCGATGATCGCAGGCTGCTTTCCGGCAAGCTGAATCGCCTGCTTGACGTTGGCAATCTTATCGCGTTTGCAGGCGGCCATTAGCACGTGCAGTGCGTCGGCGCTGGTGCCTGTAATCTGGTAATCAAGGTTTACGTCTGCGATGTCGAACGGGATGTGCTCTTCGGCGTGCCAGTCAATCGATTCCGCGAGTTCCTCTTCGCTCATCGGCGGCACGATAATATTTTTGACGATTACGGAGTGGCCGCTGACGCCCGCCGCGACTCTGTCTGTCGTGATCGAGTGCTCACGGAAAATATTTTGAATGACGTTCGCCACGTCGTTGAGTTCCATGATCTGGCCGTCAACAACCGAATCGGGCTGAAGATTCTCGAAGCCCAGACTGACGAGTTGCAGATTGCCTGTCTTGCCGCTCAGTTCGACAGCCTTGATTGAGCTTGAGCCGATATCGAGTCCGACGAGGCCTTTTTTTCCGAGACTGCGTTTAAACATGGCTTGAATGTTCCTTGCGAAAGTTAGACCGCTTTTGTTTGCTACGGCGAAGGCGTGCGCGCGCTTTTCGCGCTCTGGACAATTTGACGCGCACCGATTTCGGTTGGGACGAACCGTTTTTGGCTATGGGTTTCATGTAGTAGCGGCACAACGCGGGCATGTTTTCGACAGGCGGTTGTGAAAGGCGTTGTGATAATTTGAGAAAATGCTTGCGCCTGCGTGAAACAAGCGCGTGCGACAAAATTTTAGAACGAATGGACTGAAGTGGAGGGATTGTTTCGGGCGACATTCGGCCTAAACCAACGACGCCGGATTGATCGTCTCACTTCGGTAACCCGGCCAAGTTTCAAGAACGCCTGCGCGCCGTTTCAACTTCCGTAGGCTTTGCGACCCTCGCTCACACGAAGTGTGCCTTTATCGATTGAGAATTCAAAGAAACGACGTTTCTAAACAACTCTGTACTTACCACGCCGTGATCCTCGAAGGAGAGTTTTCAAATCGCTCGTAAATATAAGCAGCGCAACATGGGTTCACCGCCATGACAAAGAGTACAACAATGGCAAAACGTTGTCAATTGGTATTCTAGATGTTAAACAAAGCCGATAAAACGCATTGCGAAGAATCGTCCGGCAGACGCGGCGTTTCATCTTTCGCTCACTGTTTTAATGTCTTCATCATTTTGCGCGGCGGGGTCAGTGGCGTTCGGCTTGACGCGAATTGTTTTGGCGGGAATGCCAACTTTGACGTGGTAAGGTTCGACATTCTTTGTCGCGACCGCGTGTGTACCGACCATCGCCTGCGCGCCGACTTGCACTCCGGCCAGAACCGTCGCGTGATACGTGATACGCACGCCATCGCCGATGCGCGTGACGCGATTTTCGACGTCGTTGATGTCCACGATGTCGTGCGTATGCGAATAAATGTTTGCGTAATCGGAAATGGAAACGTTATTGCCGATCTCTATGCCGCCGCGATCATCCAACAGCACATGACGATGCACAACGACATTATCGCCGAACGATAGATTGTAGCCGTAAGACCACTCAACGAAGTGCCAGCACTTAAAGTTTGCACCAACCTGTTTGAAGACAAGCGGCGCGAGCAGACGCCGGAAACGGTGGCCGAGCAGCGCATTCTGGCCGAGCGGCGAGCGATCATACATTTGCCAGAGCCACACGAAAGGCTTGCGTTCACCGTAAGCTTTGGCATCTATGTCCGGGTAGTATTCCGGCTCGGTCGTCACGTTGCGCGGATCAAAATTGTGCACGACGGCGCGCGCCGCAGGAGAAAGCGCAGCAATGTCCGGCGCGCCTTTTCTTTCCATGCTGTTAATCGTCGCGCCGTAATAAATGTCGTAAAGCGTATCGCGCACAACCTCGTTCGGATCGCGCCGCCCATTCGTTAAATCCGTGTGGAGCGTATCTAAGAATTGGTCGAAGTCTGCTTCTGCTGGCGTTTGCGCGCGTAGTTGGCGATAAGACATGAGCGATTTACCTTTGAGCCGGGACGCGGGATTTTTCCGCGAATCATTGTTGCATCTGGAAACACCGGATTGAAAGTCAAAGTATCACGGAAGATAACAGCACAGCAACAATCGCGTTGCGTTGCGAAACACTACCGCAACAATCGAAATGCGGAGGGACGCGCCGCGCTTCTTGCTTCACGCGACGAAGGACAGTTAGGATGAAAAGTAATGTTATTTTCTCGCAAAGTTTTGCCGCTAATCGCTGTGCTGTTGCTGCTCTGCCTTGTCTGGCTGTGGTGGAATCATTCGCCCAAAGTTGACATCACGGCGGACGCCCCTGCCGATTCGCTTCTATACATCGAAGCAAATAGTTTGCCGGACGTTTTGGGCGCGCTCATCCAAACAGACGCGTGGTCAAAGCTTGCGCCACACGCCGGTCTCAATTCCAATTTCGGCAACGTTGGTTGGTTAAGCCGCCTCGCCGCTTGGACGGGAATCGGCACGGCAGACGCAGTCGTTTTTGCGCGCGCGCAAGTGGCTGTAACGGTGGCGGGCTTTGATCTAACGTCGAACAAATTGAAACCGCGCGCGGCAATTATAATGGAGACGCACACGGGAGAAAGCCGCACGCGCGCCGCACTCGAAAAGCGTATCGGCGAATTCGCGCGTCGTACTTTTTCACAATCGAGCATCGAGAAAAAAGAGATTGACGGCGCGCAATGGATGGTCTGGCGCGATGTTGCCGTTGAAAGCGAAGGTGATGAGAAAAACGCGCGAAGGATCATCGCGGCGGTAACGGAAAGTTTCGCGGTGATTGGCAACGACGAGCAGGCTGTGCGCGATTGTCTGGCGGTGCATCGCGGCGAGCGTCCGAGTCTTGCCGGAAATGCGCAACTGGAGTTGATGCGCAAACGAGTTGACGGGAATTCTGCGCTCGCCTTCGGGTATGTTTCACCAGCGGGCGCGGCGAAACTTCTCGAAGTCGGAGCAGCCGTTTATGCTAACCAGATTTCCGCGAATCCACGCGCGCAGAGTTTCGCCGCGAGTTTATTGCCAAGATTCGCCGGTAAAGTTCTGGGTAACTTGGGATGGAGCGCGCGTCTGGCAAACAATCAGATTGAGGATCGCTATTTTCTCACGCTGCAAAATGGCGTCGCCGCACGTCTCTCGGAACCGCTCGCTCCGCCCGCCCAAACGTCGCTTGCTGTCGCTGACTTTTTGCCCGCCGATGCCTATTCATTGACGCGTTATAGTTACCGCGATCCACTCGCGGCATGGCGCGGTCTGAACAGCGCTGTTTCCTCACAGCTCGACAAATTAAGCGCCGCGCTTGTCGAAACTTTCCTTAACGCCGCGCTTCAGCCTTACGGCATCGAAGACGCGAGTCTGTTTTTACGCAGCATCGGCTCTGAAGCGGCGACGGCGCGGCTTGACAACACGGGCGCAAGCACTGTGCTGATCGTTGAAGCAAAAGACGAAAAGGCTTTGCAGGCAATCGTCGCTCGAAGACTCGGCGCAAGTCCGCGCGTGGAACGAATCGGCGATGCGGAACTACTCGTTTCAAGAGACACTGCGCGAGGAGCCGCGAGTTTCATCGCCGGGCGCTTGCTGATGGGGCCGCGCGACAGCGTGCGTCGTTGTCTCGCCGCACATAGTGAACAGCGCACGCTTCGCTCGTCCAGCAATTTTGCTTTGACCGCGCGCGAATTGTTCACCGCAAATTCTACTGGCGCGCTAACGTTGACCAATGATGAAGAGCCTGCGCGCGACTTTATTCTCTTCGCGGCGGCACAAGGCGGTTCACACGCAAAGGATATTAACCGGAACGAACTGCAACAGGCGCTGGCGCGACTTAAATTCGCTGCGACAAAAACGCGCCTCGCCGATGAAGGCTTCGAGCGCACAACGCACTCGGCCTTCGGGCAGTTCGGCGCGCTCGCAATGCAGTTCGCATCCGATGAAGAAAAGTAAGAGCACGTCACGCTCCTGCAATTAAGTTTCCAGCGTCGGGTAATCAAATGGATGATTGGCGAGTACGGCGCGCATGTTGATCTGTCCGTGCAGTGTTTCAAAGTATGCGCCAAAGCGGTGTAGCACGGGCGTTAGCTCGACAGCGCCGCGTGCCGCCGAAACTTCTTCGATAAAACGCTCGCACGCTTCCCAATCTTTGTACATCAGGTATCGCAAACTGCCTTCACGGAATTCTACGAGTTGTTCAAGCAGGCGCGCCACAGGATAACGTTCGCGCTCTTTTTCGGCGCGCCGCACAAGTTGCAACAACGCCCACAAATCCGCGCGCAGGGCAAGCGATTGATCTAGCTTTGTCTGGAATTGATTGAAGAGTTGCGTGCCGTCAAGCGTCGGATCGAAAACCTGTGCGAGGGCGACCGTCGATTGCTGAAGAGAGTCGCGCAACAGGCCGTGCGCGTTCTCAGCTTTGGCGTAGATGGCGGGTGCCTGACGAAGCGCGCTGAGGCCTGTGAGTTCATGTGTGAAGACCTTACGCAGTTCCATGCCGATGGCATAAGTTGTACCATCGAGCGCGTCGAAAATTGTTTCCTCCAGATTCTCCGTGCGCATCGCGCGTGTTTCAATAAACAGGAGCAACTGCCGCGCTTCTTCATGCACCAATGTAAAGAGCGGCAGAATTTGCTTGAGCGGTTGATCGCGTCGCAAGAACATTTCGATTACACGGAGTTGTTCAAGCAGGCTCGCCAGTTCAGAGAAGACGCGCAGCATATCGCCGCCGAGAGCTTCGGGCGCACGCACGTTGCGCGTCAGCGTGAGCAAAGGAAGTTGCAGCTTCGCGCGCATGTAATGTTGCGTCGCGCGTGCCGTCGCCTGCATCGCGCCGTTGCGTTCGAGTTCGCGCGCAAGAATTTTCCCGACGCTCGTCCATGCGCGAAAGCCGACGAAATCTGCATTGAATAGCGCTTCGCAAACAGCGCGCATATCATCTAAAGATTCTGCCAGCGCGGTTAGCGAAGAGTTGTCGGGCGCAGTTGTTGGCCGTGTTTGCGTTGCGTCGGCGGCAAGGAAGCCCAGTTCGGCTTCGTTCTCCAGAGTAGCATTATTACTTCCCTCATCGTGGATCGAATCAAGCGCGAGTTGCGAGCATCGAAGAAGAGTTTGCCGTGCGATAGGCAGTTCGTTGCGCCAATCGCGTGTTAATATCGCGGCGCGTTCTGTTTCCGTCAAAGGGTAATTGTGGGGCTTGAAAAAACTTCGCACGGCACGCAGCCACAAGCCGAGCGGAGGCGGCGATGTGTCAAGGTCTTGAGAAACGGTTGATCGAATCTCCTCACGCGTCTCTTGCTCTGCGAATGTAGTGCTGTTGTCCAATGCTTTTCGGTGAAGCCCCTTTGGAGACATTGACCGCATCATGTGCCCGGCGGCACGCGCGGCTAACAATTGATTGTAAGCGCGAAACCGTCCGCCTTGCAAAACAATATTCCAGACGAACCGTCAATCTGAATTTACACGCGTGATTTTCGCCTGTAAAATTTCCCGTAATGGATACACACACTCCGCTGCAACTGCTAATCGCCACACGCAATGCTGGCAAGGTTAAAGAACTGCATTCGCTCTTAGCGGGGCTGCCAGTGCGCTTGCGCAGTTTGCAGGAGTTCGCGGGCGTTCCTGAAGTAGCCGAAACCGGCACGACGTTCGCTGAAAACGCCGCACTCAAAGCCGTCGCTTACGCGCGTGCCACTCAATTGCTCACGCTCGCAGACGATTCCGGTCTGGAAGTCGAAGCTCTCAATGGTGCGCCCGGCGTTTTCTCAGCGCGCTACGCGGGCGAACACGCGACCGATGGCGCACGCATCGCGCGCCTTCTACACGAACTTAATCGCACAGGCAATCCATTTCGCCGCGCGCGTTTCGTGTGCGCTATCGCCGTTGCCGATCCGAACGGCAATTTACTACACACGTCCGAAGGCATCTGCGCAGGGCATATGGCACAAGAGCCAAGCGGCGGCGGCGGGTTCGGCTATGACCCCGTTTTTGTGCCGGACGAATACGATCAAAGCTTCGCGTCGTTGCCGCCGGAGATTAAAGAACAGATCAGCCATCGCGCCCGTGCATTTCACGCTGCAAGATTCTTTCTATTCGATCATCTGCAGGACACAGGCTTGACCATTAACTAAAGCGCCCGCTAGAATGCACCGGCGAAAGCAAACGAGTTGACTGAGATATCGAACAAGAACTATCCGCATAATATTTATGGCATGGAAAAAGATGCGCTAGAGAAACTCGTCGGGCAGGGTCTAAGCACGCATTCTATTGCAGAACGTCTTAGCACATCGCATACGAATACACGTTACTGGATTCGTAAATACGAGTTAAAAACACAACCCAAGCTGTCTATAGCGAATTACAAATGCTGTCAATGTGGCGAGAGCGATCCAGCTAAATTTTATGAGCACAAGCGCGCGATGTGTGGTTTATGCCACAACGCCTATAACATCAAACAAGGCCAAGATAAAAGATTACGAGCCGTCCAAGAGTTAGGCGGTCGTTGTCAGGCTTGCGGCTTCAGCCTCTACACGTGTTCGTTAGATTTTCATCATAAAAATCCGATAGCAAAAGACCCAAACTTTCGTTCTATGCGTGGTTGGTCTTGGAAAAGGATTCTTGCTGAATTGGAGAAATGCACGCTTTTGTGCAAGAATTGCCACGCGGCAAGGCACAACGGTCTCTTACAAGTTTAGTCAATAGAATTATCGGGCAGTAGCGCAGTCTGGTAGCGCACCGCATTTGGGATGCGGGGGTCGGAGGTTCGAATCCTCTCTGCCCGATTCATTTTACCTTTACAGAAAGCAGCTCACGGGTTGCTTTTTTATTTCCCCGTACCCATCGCGAAATCTTTTTAGAAGCGGTGCAGAAGAATGTTTCGGCGGTGTACATTCAGGTAAAACGCCTTTTTTTCTCGTAAGGGCGTAAATTTCCGCGATTTTTGCAGACTTTCATTAGCAGTCTGTGCTATATGTTTCCACGCTTTTCAATTTTCCTTAAATAAACGGAGGTGGACAAGACCACGCCATGGCGACAAAAGCGGCAGCAAGCACCAAGAAACGTATGACTCAATCCGAAGTAATCAACCACTTCGCTGAAAAATCGAACCTCAAGCGCACACAAGTTAAAGAAATCTTCGACGAACTGGCGGCACTGGCTGGCCGGGAAGTCAAAAACAACGGTGAATTTGTGCTTCCGGGATTCGGCAAACTTGTTCTCTCGCAACGCAAAGCACGCGAGGGACGCAATCCTGCGACGGGTGAAACCATTCAGATTCCTGCCAAAACGACGCTGAAATTCCGTGTCGGTAAAGGCATGAAAGATTCAGTTGTCCCGAAGAAGAAGTAGATTATTTAACCGTCATTCAATTTCAGAAAAACGCCGCTCACTCTTTCAGCAAAAGTTTTCCGCTTATTGCTGAATGGTTCGGGCGGCGTCTTTTTGTTTCAACACCGGGCGACACTTTTTAATTTATAGATATCCGTTAAAGATTGTTATCCACCGCAAAAACAGTGCGATCAAACACGAGAAATCTCAAATTTTGTTAAGCAAAACTGCTGTTAAGCCCTTGCGTAAATTCTTCTGGCTTTTCGCGTAAGGTTAATTTATAATTTGCGATTTCGCAGATACCTATATATCGCATTTAGGAAATGTTGCAAAGCTTTAGCGGGAATCTTTCGGCATACAATTTTTTTGAAAACGCAACACTTTTGCATCCTGAAGCGTTTAGATATCATCTAATTTTTACTATACACAAAAAGAGCTTCTGCCGAGATAGCTCAGCACGGCAAAGTCTCGAAGACGAAGGAGCAACAGGTAACGTGAATAATGGAACTCTACCGATGGAAGAGCGGCTGCTGAGAATTGACCACATACAGGCGCGTCGCTACTCGAAGTTGAGCGGCACGACGCTTGACATCGCAACCGAAGGCATTTTGCGCCACTTGCGTGCGTGTGACCGGATGGACGTTAACCCGGATATCTCGGCTGTACGCGAGATAATCGATGATGCTTTGAATGGTCGCCGCATCTACGCCGAAACAACCAACGACCGCCGTGCTGCTTAAAATAATTTACTTGCTATGTTCAAACAACAGGCTGCCGATCTTCATAATCGGCAGCCTGTTGTTTGAACGTATAGCTGAGCGGCTGCTTGTTTCGCTTAACGCGAGAAACATTACGGCGCAGGCCATTTCTTCTGGCTGAATTGAATCACGAAAAAAGTTTTCGATAAATATGGATTCAACGCAACGGCAAGTATCTTGAGGTTTTCAAACCAATGCGGCGCGTTCCACTGCCACTCTCATCTGATAACTCATCAGCGCAAGCAAGCTCAAAGCGTCCGTTATGTGACCTGTGAGCGCCATTCGCAACGTGTCTTGAAGCGAAACGCGGCGAACGTTTAATTGCTCTGTTCCCTCCGGTTGAGACTTGCCCTGCGTTAGATGTGTGGCGAGAAACCAAACGGCGCGTTCGTCCGTAACAGAGTTCGACAAATGTGCCTCGCCCAGCTTCTCCCACTTCTCTGCGCGTAAACCTGTTTCTTCAGCAAGCTCGCGCTGTGCCGCCCGCAGCAAATCTTCATTCTCGGGGCAGCCGCCTTCGGGAATCTCCCAAGAATATTGCTTTAATGGATAGCGGTATTGCCCGACTAGATAAACGAAATCACCTTCGACGGCGAGAATCCCAATAGCGACGTTTTTGAAATGCACGACGCCATAGATTCCCTGCTCACCGTCGGGGCGCACTACTTTATCTTCGCGCACACTGATCCAGGCGTTATCGTAGATCTCTTTAGAGGCGAGCGTGCGCCACGGATTTACTGTTTCATCAAAAGCCATAATCTCTTTCCGAAGCAATTAACTTACGCAGATTTTGATCCCGCAATGCTCACCGTTGATTGTTTTTCGATAAGCGTCGGCTCATTGATTGTCTCGGCAACAGGACGTCCCATCTCTCTAAAAACATCCAGCAGCGCGAGTGTCACGGCGACGATCACAGGGCCGACCACCAGTCCCAGCACACCGAAGACCTGCAATCCGCCGAGCACAGAAAAGAAGATTAACAGTTCATGCAACTTTGTTTTTTCGCCAACCAGTTTCGGGCGCAAAAAATTGTCAATCGAGCCGATCACAAGTGCGCCCCACGCCGTGAGTATCGCGGCCTTCGCCCAGTGGCCTGTCGCCGCCAGAAAGATTGCCGCCGGAACCCACACGATGAATGAGCCGAGCATCGGGATCATTGACATAAAGATCATCACGACGCCCCACACAAGCGCCGAAGGCAATCCCAGCAACCAGAACATCAAACCGCCGAGCGCGCCCTGAACCGTCCCAATCGCCACCACACCGTAAACGCTCGCGCTGATAACATCGCGCGTCCTCGTGAAAATTTCATGCGATTGCGCTTTCTCAAGCGGCAATATGTCGCGCAGCCAATCAATAATTTTATCTCCGTCACGAAACAGATAATACATCGTGAAGATGACGAAAAATATCTCAACGATGGCTCCCACTAACCCGCCGACAACGCCGAGCGTGCGCCCTGCAATCTGTCCGCTCAAACTTTTCAAACGCTCGACAATGTATTCCTGTGAGCGCAGTTGCTCGACGTTCACATAACGACCGAGCCACTTGAGCGCGCGTCCCGTCGAAGGCGAGTTCGGATCAAGCAGCGACGAAACATTATCCTGAACATTCTGCGCAACGTTGGCGATTTCATTGACGACTGCCCACGTCACCAATGTTAATGGAATCAAAATTGTTGCAATCACCAGTAGGCTCGACAGTGCGGCGCTCCAGCCGGAACTTTTCGTGCGCGCAGCGAGACGCATATGCACAGGATGAAACACAACTACTAACACCGCCGCCCACAGCAATACCTCGACAAAGGGTTGCAGCATTAGCCAGCACAAATAAAACGCAATGGCCGCCGCCGCCGCCAGCGCAATTGAACGTACTTGATTTCTTTGTTCCTTCATTTCCCCTCGCTCTATTCGTTGTAAGCAGTCTAGTCTCTGAAAGCCGTTGCTTATTCTTCAGTAGTGATGTGCCAATCTTATTCAAAACCGGCAGTTGACGTGTAATGCGTGCGACATGGTAACATCTCACGACTTATTATGCCGCGCTCTCGTAGCTCAGTGGATAGAGCATCTGCCTTCTAGTTCTTTGAATTGGGCCTCATAATGGAAACGTTATGAGTGTAAGTGGTCAAATTCGGTGAAATCTAAATTAGTTTGATGATCCTAATGATTCATAGATTAATACGACAATACCGAGCCAAGATAGATTGATCTAAATTATCAACGAATTTGTAATTTGGATTGACATATAAGGTGTAGAGACTTGACGGCCACCACCTAAAGCGCAAGCCATGGTGAAGGTAAAGTCCAGGGAGTAACGAAAGTTACACAAACCAGAAGCAGAGGGTCGCTGGTTCGAGTCCAGCCGGGGGCATTAGTATCATCAATCATTCACGGTCATTCTTCGGAGTGGCCGTTTTTCTTTGTGCCGTTAAGCATGTCCATTAGACAAACAAACTGATCGCACCATTTTGCTATTAAACGAAGACAAGCGTGCCAGTAAAGCTTCCCCGCGACAAACTCGTCACACTGTCGTCTTGTGCGTTGCATTGATAACGTTGAACGGTTGTGTAGACTTTGCAAAACCTGTGTTGATAATACGCCTCAAAGGAGCATACATATGTCGCAACAAATAGCCGATAAATTCATTGAAGCCTTACACAAATTAGAGGAAAGCCGCGATCTTGAAACAATCGTCAAATTATTCGCCGAAGATGCCGAGATCGGCAATGTCGTCGCGCCAGAAAAGTTCAACGGGCGCGACGGAGCGCGTGAGTTCTGGACGAAATACCGCGACACATTCGGCGAAGTTTATTCCACCTTTCGCAACATCATCAACACAGACAATCACCTCGCGCTCGAATGGACGACCGAAGGCACGACGAGCGGCGGCGCGCCCGTCAAATACGAAGGAGTCAGCATTCTTGAAATTGAAGCGGGCGCGGTCACACGTTTTCGCGCTTACTTCGACGCAGGCGATCTTGGACGACAGGTTGCCAAAGAATAAATGGATCAACAGAAATCTTTGTTACATTTTGAGGAAAAGCGGTCGAGCGGCTAACAAGGAACAGTCACAATTTGGGCAAAGAATCAATTATGAATACAAGCAAAGTCGCGCAGGTCACCGCTTATTTCTGGGTCATGAAGATATGTGCGACCACTCTGGGTGAAACGGCAGGAGACCTTCTGTCAATGACACTCAACGTTGGCTATGCCGTCAGTTCCCTGATCCTGATCGGGTTATTCTTAATCACGCTTACAGCACAGCTTGTATCGAGAAAGTTTCATCCAATCCTTTACTGGGCGGTGATTCTTTCCACCAGCACTGCTGGCACAACGATGTCGGATTACATGGATCGAACATTAGGCTTGGGCTACGCCAAAGGCTCGCTTATTTTAATTTGCTGTTTATTGACTGTACTGGCGGTTTGGCATTATAGCGAAAGGACATTATCCGTTGACAATATACGCACTACCAGAGCAGAACTGTTTTACTGGGTGGCTATATTATTTTCAAATACGTTGGGAACAGCCGCCGGAGACTTTTTAGCAGATGATTCCGGGCTAGGCTTTTTGGGCGGGGCGGGCTTGATTGCAGGGCTACTCGGCTTAGTTGTTATCGCTACCTATTTCACGCACATCAATCGCGTTATGCTGTTCTGGATTGCTTTCGTATTAACTCGTCCGTTCGGAGCAACATTTGGCGACTTGCTGACAAAACCTATCGAAAAGGGCGGACTCGATTTCGGCACGACCGGGTCTTCTCTAATCCTTACCGTGTTGCTCGCAATGCTCATCATATACACAAGCGTCAAGGAGAAAAAGGTATCTTATCAACAATAAGGTGCTGTCGGTTTTTCTCTATGCGACCGCCCGCTGCCGCCGAACAAGTCATTCCGCGCGGGCTGCTCGATTGCGTGCTTTTCATCGTTGAAAATATCCTTTCCATGCTGAAGGCTATTCGCGCGCCGCCGGTGAATTCCATCACTGACGCAAAGCGGAGTTATGCGGCGCGATGTCAGATAACACTCCAAATTTGTATATTATGCGGAATCGTTCATGATATACGTTAGTTAGATGCTTACGAATTTGGTAGAACAGGATGTCGAACATGCCCATGACAACACAGAAAGACCTCTTTGACAAATTAATTTACCTTGACCCTGACTTCATTTCATTTAAGTACGAGGAGATCAAACAGGTTTCGCCTACTACTCAATTTTCAAAAGCGGAAGGCATGAAAGCTGACGGCGGGATACCGTTGCTCAAAGCAGGAATCTATAGCCAAGAGACAAGGACTTATATTTTGTCATCCAGGCAGATGTTGAAAGAAATCAGCAACGAGCTTGAAGATTACCCAAAATTCGACTCCCAAAATTTTGCTAATGGTCAGAAAACTCGAACGTCTTGGATAGACGGGTTTTTTACAACAAGTGAAATAATCTCTCAGAAAGAATCAGAAAAGCCAACGTATGCTTTCTTTATGATTACGTCTGGCGATGAAAAATACTCATTGCTGGCACAACCAGAAAACTTTAATTCAAACATTAGCGCTCTCTTAACCGCACATTACATTTTAAGGTACGATATAAGTATTCCTGTAAAGGCTCTGGTGCGAGTAATGTACCGTGTAGAGTGCGAGTAATGTACCGTGTAGAGCGAATTCCAAGTTTTATTACTTGTCCGTATTTGTTAGTTGAAGCTGAATAATGAGGCAACGCATCTAACAACGGCATCAACCGGACGCGCGTCCAGCAACTCGTTTATCTGTGAGGTCAATAGCGCGCCGGTTATGCCCAGCGTTGGACGTCTCGTAGCTTGTATCCTAGCAAATCGAAAAGTGTATTCCGATTTGAAAGGAGTTGATTTTATGGTAACTAGAGAAGATGTTATTGCTGAAATTCAGAAGGTGCCAGAAAAGCATCTGGGCGAACTGTACCGTATTGTCAAACAATATGAGAAGGCGAGTGTAGAAGATGACGCGAGCCAAAGTGTAATGGCAAAGTTGCGCCAGATAAAGATTTCAGCCTCACCAGATTTCTCAATTAAGGCAAACTTGCATGATTTAGAGGAATCAGATGCCAAGTAGAATTTTCGTGGATACCTCGTTTGTTCTTGCCTTGATAAACGAGCGAGATCGGTATCAAGATCAAGCTGAACACCTTTCCCATAAACTTGAAAACTCGTTGCTCCTTATCACTGATGCAGTTCTCCTCGAAATCGGCAATGCTATGGCTAAACATTTCCGAGAACAGGCGATTGCAATCATCAAAGTTCTCCGAAGTGCAAAAAGAGTTAAGGTGACCGAAATAGATGAGCGGCTATTTGAAGCGGGGTTAGAAGTTTATGAGAAGTGCGTTGATAAAACATGGGGTTTGGTAGATTGCATCTCGTTTGTGGTGATGCAGGAAAACGGGCTAACGGAAGTATTAACCTTTGACGGAGATTTCACCCAAGCAGGATTTATTGTCATAAAGGCGTAAGCAGCTAAGGGGACGCCGCCGAACAAGTCAGTCGAGCGGACGGCCCGCCAGCGTGCCCGTCAACTGCGTTGTCCGTCTCACTCTCGTGCAAAATGCAGACAGTGTTAGCGAGGCACTTCGGATTGCCTCGCATAGATATTCAAGCGAATCCTACCGGCGCAATTTAGAGAGAGAAATTGAAATTGATAAAGCCTGTGATGCGCGTCGGCTGACCGTCAATTACAGTCGGGCGAAATCTCCAGCGGCGCGCGGCTTCCTGCGCGGCTTGTCGCAGCATTTGCGGCCCGCTGGCGCGCTCGACCTTTGTGACCGCGCCCTTTTCATCAATTGCCAGATAAACCGTCACGATGCCCGCGATGCGCGCGTTTTTCGCCGTCGATGGATACGAAGGGGAAATCTTTTGCGTCGCTTTTTCAACCAGCGAACCGACTTCAAGCGGTTGTCCGTTGTGGTTGGCAGCACCCAGTTTTGTCGCAGCAGGTGAAGAATTGCTCGCCGTTGCTTCTTCGCCGGTAGAAGACGAAGAGTTCGCGGATGAACGCGCTGGGGCAGCTTCATTTGTTGGTTTTGCGACGGTGGTGGAGCGATTAACGGACGAACGCGCGGCGGGGTTTGATGTGGTCGTGATATTACTGCCTCTACTGCTACTGGTGTTGTTATCGCTTGTCGCTCTGGCATTCACGTTGGCGGCGGCGACAGTCGAAAAAGATTGATTGGATGTGCCGCGCAACATGGCGACTCGCGTTTCGCTGGCGGCAAGTTTCTGGCGCGCTTCGGCAAACTCGCGCTGCCACTGTGAGCGTTCGCGTTCGTTGCGCGCAAGCGAACCGCGCACGCTCGCCACGTCTTCAAGCAGCGCGACGGAATCGTTGCTCTTAGAATCTTCACTGCTGATGTTTTTGGCTTGATCCGCAACGCGTTCAAGCAGCAGGCGCAGGCGATCCAGATCATTGAGGGATTCTGGCGGCAATTCTTTGTCGGCGGTATTGATACCAAATTCACGGTAACGTTCGAGATGAGCGCGCGCGCCATTGACGGCTTGTCCGGCGAGCGCAAAGTAAGAGCGCGTAGAGCTTTCATCCTGTGCGATGCGCGCCTTATAAGTTTCGTCAAGCAGTAATCCGGCGCGCGTGTAATCTCCCTGTTCAAGATGAATCCCCATCAGCATAATGCGCGCGACATCTTTGATAGAAGAATCCGTCGCAGAGCTGCGAATAGCGTCAAGCTCTGTTGCGGCAGCAGCCAGATCGTGCGCGGCGGCCAGAGCACGCGCACGCGCTACGCGCCGCTGCATCGCATCCGTCGCCGTTTGCGTCGTCGCAGGCGTATTAGTAGCAGACTGCGCATAAATGCCGACGGTTGTTAACAACGCAAAAGCGATTAAATGAAATGCGACTTTGCCGCCTCGAAATGAGACGCGCAGGATATTTTCTTTTTTCATTAGCGCAAACTCCATGAACATCGAAGGCGATTGTGAGAGATTTTCGCGCTTCTATGCACTTGTGATTTAACCGATGAATCTATTATCTACCTCCAACCCGTTTGCGATCAAGCCGGAAGAAAGCGTTTTTCAATTCCTCAATTCTGCGCGCTCGTCCGTGCAAGGCTCTTGAGTATGCGCTCGCGGTACAAAAGCGCGCGTTGCTTCACGTCTTCTTCGTCGAGCGTCAAAAGTTTGCGTTCGCGCATCACAAGGCGTCCATCAATTATGACAGTGCGCACGTCCGTCGCTTTCGTCGCATACACGAGTTCGGAATAAATATTGTAACCCGGAGTTTGATGCAGCGCGTTCAAATCAACAATAGCGATGTCGGCGCGTTTGCCTGCCTCAATTGATCCGATGTCGCGCTCCATGTGCAAAGCGCGCGCGCCGCCAAGCGTCGCCATCTCAAATGCTTCGCGCGCCGAAACAACTTTCGGATTAAGCGTTGCGATCTTATGAAGCTTCGCCACCGTGTCCATCTCTTCCCACATATCCAGATCATTATTCGATGCAGCGCCGTCCGTGCCGAGTCCCAAGCGCACACCGGCAGCGAGCATCTGCGGCACGGGCGCAATGCCTGAAGCGAGTTTCATGTTCGACTGCGGATTATGCACGACTCCGACGCCGAGTTTTTGCAACACCGCTATTTCATCAGCGCTCGCATAAATGACGTGCGCGGCGACGACGCGATCATTCAGAAAGTTGATTCGCGCCAGATACGCGACGGGCGGAGCATTGTGATCTTTTGTAACGTCGGCGACTTCCTTGCGCGTTTCTGCAACGTGAATGACGATGGGCGCATTCGTGCGATCCGAAAGCGCGCGCACGGCTCTGAGATGTTCTTCTGAAACAGTGTAAGGTGCGTGCGGCGCGATGGCCGGAGTGATGAGCGCGTGCCCGCGCCACTTATTAAGGAAGCGTTCCGTGTACGCCATCGCTTCGGCGTTCGTTTTATTATCCGGGACGGGAAAATCAATTACTGTTTCACCGAGCAGTCCGCGCATCCCGGCCTTCGCCGTTTCGTCCGCAATCGCGTCCTCAAAGTAATACATGTCACAATAAGTGGTCGTGCCGCCGCGAATCATTTCCGCGAGACCGAGCCGCGTGCCTGCGCGCACGAAATCCTCTGTGACGTTTTTTGCTTCTGCCGGAAAAATGTATTTTGTCAACCACTCCTGCAAATCCAGATCATCCGCAAGACCGCGAAACAAAGTCATGGGAATGTGCGTGTGGGCGTTGATGAGACCGGGAATCACCGCCCGCCCACGCGCGTCAATCGTTTCCCGCCCCGTGTATCTTGTTTCAATTTCAACACGCGTGCCCGTCGCCACGATGCGCCCGTTTTGAATCGCAATCGCGCCGTCATCAATCACGCGCCGCGTTCCGTCCATCGTCACAATTGTCCCACCACTCACTAACAGATCGACGCGCGCGTGTCCGCTTTGAGCAAACGCTGCGGGTGAAGCGATAGACAAAAGACCGGCGAGAACAAAGGCGACAAAAGCTTGCGCGAATTTCAACATGCTTGGTTTCCGGTATGAATTATTGAGACTGTTTTAGAAAACTTTTATCGAATGCGTGCGGATACAGTTCGTGCATTGGTAAGACAGTTACATCGCCGTTTTCATTGGCGAGCGCAACGTTGATGTCACCGCAAAATTCCCAAATAATTTGTCGGCACGCGCCACACGGCGGCGTCAATTCTTTTGCTTCAGCGACAATCGCAAGCCGCTTAAAATTTCGCTCGCCGTCGGAAAGAGCCTTGAAGATTGCGACGCGCTCTGCGCACATAGTCAACCCGTAGCTCGAGTTTTCGATGTTGCAGCCGGAATAGATTTTTCCGTCAACTGTTTCCAGAGCCGCTCCCACCTGAAAGTTCGAATATGGAGCGATGGCGCGCGTGCGTGCGTCGTGTGCGATGTGAATCAAGCGTTGCAGTTCATCGAATGATTCGTTCATGCGGCGGTTCCGTTACCTGCTTTGATGGTCTCTCTCAAAGTCTTCGATAAACGTTCACGAATCTTGCCGCTGATTAAATCTATGCCGACGAGATTGTGGCCGCCTTCTGGAATAATCACGTCCGCGTAACGCTTCGATGGTTCGACAAATTGCATGTGCATCGGGCGCACAGTGGAAAGATACTGCTCGATCACGGAATCGGCCGTGCGTCCACGCTCTGCGATGTCGCGGCGCAGGCGACGTATAAATCGCAGATCATCCGGCGTGTCCACGAACACTTTAATGTCCATTTCTGCGAGCAGGCGCGCATCCGAGAAAATCAAAATGCCTTCGACGATAATGATTGGCGTCGGCTCGACGCGCAAAGTCTCTGTCATGCGCGCGTGATTTTTGAAATCGTAGAGCGGCAGTTCAACCGTGCTACCACTCTTCAGCGCTTTCAAGTGCTCGACAAGCAGATCATTGTCTACCGCGTCCGGGTGATCGAAGTTCACCGCGCGGCGAAAATCGAGCGGTAGGTCGTTCAAGTTGCGGTAGTAAGAGTCCTGCTGTAAGTAAACAACATCGCCCGCCTTCACCGATTCAAGAAGGCGATTCGCCACCGTCGTTTTGCCGGAGCCTGTTCCGCCGCAAATGCCTATAACCATAAAAGCCAGTTTTCAGTTTTAAGTTTTCAGTAGCTTGTAATCAACTATCAACTGCCGGTGCTTAAGTTTTAGCTGAAAACTGACTACTAAAAACTGAAAACTAATTTCGGAATGACGCGCCGCAGTAATTCACTGAACGTGGCGCGCACGCGCTCGCCTGTTTCGATCACTTCTTCGTGGTTGATTAATTGATCCAACACGCCTGCCGCCATGTTCGTGATACACGAAATGCCCAGAACTTTTATGCACATGTGCCGCGCGATGATTGCTTCCGGCACGGTGCTCATGCCCACCGCGTCCGCGCCGAGCGTGCGCAGCATACGAATCTCTGCGGGCGTTTCGTAACTCGGCCCAGACAGCGCGCAGTACGTTCCGCGTCGCAATTCCAAGCCCATCACACGCGCTTCATCAATGACCATTTCCTGATAATCGCGCGCGTAGACTTCCGACATGTCTGGAAAGCGCGCGCCGAAGCGTGCATCGTTCGCGCCGCGTAGAGGGTTCGCGCCTATCAAATTCAAATGATCGCTAATAATCATTAGCGCGGCTTGATCGAAAGCGACGTTGATGCCGCCCGCTGCGTTCGTCAGAACAATTGCTTTAACGCCGAGCGCGCCGAACGTGCGTATTGGAAACGTCACTTCGTCAAGCGAATAACCCTCGTAATAATGAAAGCGTCCCTGCATCGCCGCGACTGAAATGCCTTCGCATTTGCCGATCACAAGTCGCCCGGCGTGGCCTTCGACAGTCGAACGCGCAAAGCCCGGTATTTCCTCATAAGGCACAGCGAGAGCGTCTTCGAGTTCGTCCGCGAAAGCGCCTAGACCGCTGCCGAGAACTAAAGCGATGCGCGGCGCTTCATCATTCAAGCGCGCGCGAATCGTCCGCGCAGCATGTTCGGCGCGCTCGTAAAGAGTCGCCACGCTCAATTCTTCGGACATGTTTACTTCAACCTGCGTGTATTCTTCAATACCAATTAGACAATAAGGACGATTGCTAGATTAGGCCACTCGACTAATTCCTCGGCTGAGTTATGCCTAGAGAACTACCTGCATCTCACTTTGGCGCTTGGTCGGATAATACTTTTTCTTATAGGACATCTCGTAAAATAACGTGCCATGGATACCCATCACAGACCTTTTATTAACCGGTCTCTTCCATACCTTGCCGAGCACCGCAGAGGCTTTGGCTTCACCTAAGCGGTTGAAGAGATCGTCATTAAACTCAATGTCAGTTCCGTCCGGGAAGAGTAATTCAAATTCGACATCCTCTACAGCAAAGATACTGTAAGTGCAGTTTAATGCGCCATCAATTACTTGGATGTGTTTCATAATCCGCGAAAGCATCTAACGCTCTTTCTGGTACGGCAATCCGAGCGCACGCGGCGCGCGAGCCAATCCGATGAAGCCCGCGAGCACAACCATCGTCAAGACATACGGCACGATCTGTATAAACTGCACGGGCACATTCACGACGCCCTGCATTTGAATAGACACAGCCGACGCGAAGCCGAACAACAAACACGCGAGCATCGTTTGCACAGGTCGCCATTTGCCGAAGATCAACGCCGCGAGCGCGATAAAACCTCTGCCCGCCGTCATGTTGCGCGTGAACAAAGATGATTGACCGATGGACAAATACGCGCCGCCAATGGCCGCCAGCGCGCCGGAGATCAGCACCGCCGTATAACGTATGCGCGCAACGTTGATGCCCGCAGTATCCGCCGCTTCAGGGTTTTCGCCAACCGCACGCAGGCGTAATCCAAACGGCGTGCGAAACAGCACGTACCAAGTAATAGGCACAAGCACGAACGCTAAAATGATCGGCGCATTCGGCAGCAATTGCCCGCGCGGAATCTGCGGCGTCGCGCCCGTCGAATCAAACAGCGCGCCACTCATCAAAGCGGGCACACCCAGAAACAAAATATTGATCGCCGTTCCCGTCACCACCTGATCCGCTTTGAAACGAATGCACGCCACAGCATGAATGCCTGCGACGAACACGCCCGCACAAATGCCCGCGGCGAGTCCGATCCAAGGATTGCCCGCATAATGCGTTACCGCTGCGGCAGTAAACGCGCCCGCCAGCATCAAACCTTCAAGCGCGATATTGATAATTCCTGCGCGCTCCGAATACAATCCGCCGAGCGCCGCCAGCAACAAAGGCGTTGCTAAACGAATTGTCGAAGAAATTAGTGACAGGCCAAAGATTTCGTCCATAAGCTAATAGATAGTTTTCAGCAATTACAATTCAGTGAAAACGAGACGCACTGCTTGTGCATTTGGCGCTCACAATTTCTATATTTCCTCTGCCAACGAGCGCACACGGCTTGCGAGCATCTTTCTCAGCAACAACAACGCTAATAGAATCGGCGTGAAGATAGCAAATTCAATGACAATCGCTTTCAATATTTCCGTCACAGGAAGTCTGGAAGGCAATTCGGAAAGTCCAAACCATCCCAACGCCAGCCTTTCCGAATTAAAAGGCCACAGCAATTCAACGCCGCCGCCTTCTTTAGTGGTGATGTAATCCAGAACTCCATGCGATGCAAAAGCAAGGCTACAAGCTATCGCCTCTTTGATATAACGCCTGCCTGAAAAAACAAAGAACAATGAACTGATAAGAAAAGCGAACGCGAAAGAATGTGAAAATCCTCTGTGCCATGATCGAGATCGCAGGACAACAACCAAAAAGAAATCCAGATCAGGACAGTTAGCCAGAAAAGCGCCGATGAGCAGCAGTGCAAAATAACGCCTCGCCATAGGCGGCGGACAAATCGCGGCGACAACGCTTGCGCCCACTAATCCATGTGCGATAGGCAAAGGCATATCTTCGATACTTCATAAAACAAATAACTGCTGCTAAACCTTTGATCGTTTCAGCAAACCGAATTTACCGAACGGCCCGCGAAACAATGCTTCGGCGGCGACGAATAAAATAATCATCGCCTGCAACACGAGCACTAAATCTTTCGAGACGTGTTCCGTAAAGATGTCCACAAACAAACCGCCACGCGTCAGTGCGCCAAACAAAAGCGCCGCGAGCACGACGCCCGCAGGATGATTGCGCCCAAGCAGCGCGACGGCGATTCCCGTAAATCCGTACCCGCTCGAAAATCCGTCGTAATAACGGTAGCGATAGCCTAACACTTCATTGATCGCAACCATTCCCGCAAGGCCGCCCGACACGGACATCGCCAGCACGATCTGTTTGCGCACGGAGATGCCGCCGTACTCCGCCGCCGCAGGACTCGCACCCGTCGCGCGAATCTCATAGCCCCACTTCGTCTTCCACAAAAAAATGTAAACAAGCACGCACGCCAACAGCGCTAAGATAAACGCAACGTTCAAAGGAATGCGTTCGGGAAAGCCATGTATAAAATGCCCCAGACGCGGGATGTGCGCGTTGATACCCTTCGGATCGAGAGATTGATTACCGATAGGCACTGTCTGCAAGATCGCATCGCCCGGCGTTTTGTAGTGATACTGCGTAAAATAACTTGCGAGCGCGACGGCGATAAAGTTCATCATAATTGTATTGATGACTTCATGCGAACCGAAGCGAGCTTTCAACACGCCCGGAATCGCCGCCCACGCCGCGCCCGTTAAGATTGCTGCCAGACACGCCAGCGGAATCAAAATCCAACCCGACAAATTAGCAAACGTAATACCGACCCACGCCGTCACAAACGCAGCGATATACAACTGTCCTTCCGCGCCAATGTTCAAAAGCCCGCAACGGAACGCAACGGCAACGGCAAGTCCCGTGAAGATCAGCGGCGTCGCATAAAACAGCGTGTACCCGATACCGTCAGGCCAGGACAAAGCGCTACCGATCAGCAATTTGTACGTCTCAATCGGATCATCGCCGATCAGCAACACAACGATGCCGCCGACCATAAACGCCGCGATAACCGCGATCAATGGAAACAGAATTTCACGAAAAAGTTTCATTAGCTTTTGAGTAAGTCAGATGATAAAGGACAGCAGCTAAGTTGAAGAACGGCGACAATGCTACTAAATAATCACTTTGTTCGCCTCTGCTTCTATTCTGACTCCTGACTCCCGACTTCTGTCTACTGCTTTCCGCCTCCCGTCATCATCAATCCAATTTCGCCAACGCTCGTTTGCTTCGGATCAACTTCGCCTGCGATGCGGCCTTCGCGCATAATCAACAAACGATCCGCGAGCGCCGTCACTTCTTCTAGTTCAGCCGAAACAAGTAGCACAGCGCATCCTGCATCACGCAGTGCGACGAGTTTGCGGTGAATGAATTCAATCGCGCCGATGTCAACGCCGCGCGTTGGCTGCGCGACAAGCAAAAGTTTTGGCTGCAAATCAAACTCGCGCCCGATAATTAACTTTTGTTGATTACCGCCCGACAGAGAGCGCGCCGCAAGGTCTGGATTTGCCGGACGCACATCAAAATCTTTGATGATTTGATTTGTACGCTCGCGTATCGCCGCGCCATCAAGCAACACGCCCGCGAGCGCAGCAACCGCCGGACGACGGTAATGCACGCCGAGAATAGAATTTTCCGTTAAAGCGAAATCGAGCAGCAGGCCGCGCCTGTGCCTGTCTTCCGGTATGTGCGCGATGCCGAGTTCCCTGCGTTTACGCGCCGGTGCGTGCGCGATGTTTTCTCCCTCAAACTCGATGCGGCCTTTGACGAGCGACGCATCAATCAAACCGGCCAGCGCTTCGATCAGCTCCGTCTGTCCGTTGCCTTCAACGCCCGCGACGCCGACAATCTCGCCCGCGCGCACGTCAAACGAAACATCAATGAGCGAATGTGCGTTGCCGCGCGCCACAACAAACAAGTTGCGCACACTCAACACCGTCTCGCCAACGCGTGCCGTTTGTTTTTCAACGCGCAGCAGCACATCGCGCCCGACCATCAAACGCGCCAACTCTGCCGCGTTCGTTTCGCTCGTTTTCACTTTTCCGACAACCCGCCCATCACGCATCACCGTCACGTCATCAGAAACCGCGAGCACTTCGTCGAGCTTATGCGTGATGATGATAATTGTCTTTCCGCCCTCACGCATTCGACGCAGGATTACGAAAAACTCTTCGACTTCCTGCGGCGTCAATACTGCCGTCGGTTCATCTAAAATAAGCAGACGCGCATCACGATACAGCGCTTTCAAAAGTTCGACGCGCTGTTGCTGCCCGACTGATAAACTTTCAATCGTCTGGTGCGGATCAATCAGTAAACCAAACTCCTGCGACAATTCGCGTATGCGTGCGGCGGCCTTTTGTAAATCAAGCGAAGCCACGCCGCCCGGTTCCGCGCCGAGCACAATATTTTCCGCGACGGTCATCGTCTCGACCAACATAAAATGCTGGTGCACCATTCCTACGCCGAGCCGTATCGCGTCATGCGGCGTCGCAATTGCGCGCGCCGCGCCGTCAATAAAAATCTCACCCGCATCCGCCGTGTAGAATCCGTAAGCGATACGCATCGCCGTTGACTTGCCAGCGCCATTCTCGCCGACAATCGCATGAATCGTGCCCGGCGCAACCGCGATGCTCACGCGGTCATTCGCCAGCACATCGCCGAAGCGCTTTGTAATGTTTCTTAGTTCAAGCATCAACAGTTTTCAGTTATTAGTTTCAAGTTTTCAGCAACTGCGATCAGTCTTGGTCTTAACTGAAAACCGAAAACTTGAAACTGTCATTTCGCCATTGCATCGGTCACTTGAATTTTACCGTCAATGATTTTCTGCTTTGCGGCTTCGACTTGCTGCAACACGTCTTTTGAAATCAGCGGCTCGTTAAATTTATCCAGCGCATAACCGACGCCGTCGTTCTCTAAACCGTAGACGTGGATGCCGCCCTGAAATTTATTGCCGACGCGATCACTGATGATTTGATAGACGGCATTATCAACGCGCTTGACCATGCTGGTCAGAACGAAGCCGGGCTTGACCCAATTCTGATTCGAGTCAACGCCGATGACGAATTTTTTGTATTGCTCGGCGGCATCGAATGCGCCTAAGCCGGAGTTACCAGCCGCAGTGAAAATCACGTCCGCGCCTTTGTTGATCTGCGCGACGGCAAGTTCCTTGCCCTGACCCGGATTGTTCCACGCTGCGTCCGTCACGCCGACGTAATTATCAATCACGCGTATGTTCGGATTAACGGAGCGCGCGCCTTCTTCGTAGCCCTTCTCGAATTTGTGTATGAGCGGAATATCCATGCCGCCGATAAAGCCGAGTGTTCCGCTCTGCGATTTTTTCGCGGCGATCATCCCGACCAAGTACGAACCTTGATGTTCCTTAAAGATAAGCGAGGCGACGTTCGGCAATTGACTCACGCCGTCAATAATAGCGAAGTTGAGTTTCGGATAATCCTTTGCGACTTGTTCCATGATCGGAGTCTGCGCGAAGCCGACGCCAATGATAAGATCATAGCCTCTTTCTGCGAAGGCGCGCATCGCAGGTTCAATCGAAGTCGGATCGCCGGGTTCGACATCGCGCAGTACAATCGGAAAATCTTTCGCCGCGCGCTTGACGCCTTCCCACGCAGAGGCGTTGAACGAGCGATCATCTTTGCCGCCGATGTCGAACACAATCCCGACATGCACTTTCGATTTATCATCCGCCGCGCGTGTTGGCATACGGCAGCTTGAACCAACAAGCGCAACGACAATGAGCAGCACGCACAAAGGGAAAGCAAGCGGCGGTCTTGAACAGAATTTCATTCGCTGATTACGTCCTTAATGAGCGCGGGCGTTGAAGACAGGGGCGCATCTCCGATTTCGTATGCGGCACGAATGCGCGCGGCAGCCGCTTCAGCCTGCGCTTGTGTGCGACAGTAAAGGATGCCGAGCGTTCGATCTGACGAAGAAAGTTCGTCGCCTATTTTAGCGTTTACTAGAAAGCCTACGGATGGATCAATCGAATCTTCGACGCGCGTGCGACCGCCACCGATTGAAGCAACGGCGCGGCCTATTTCCGCTGCATTAATGCCTGTGACAAATCCCGTGCGCGCAGATTCTACATGCACTTCGCGCAAAGTCAAATCAGCGAGTCGTGCAGGCTCATCGCATACGCGCGGATCGCCGCCCTGCGCTTCAACGTTAAGGCGAAACCGCTCAAAAGCCGCGCCCGAATCAAGCGCCTGCTTTACTTTCGTGCGCGCCGCTTGGAGTGACGAATCAACGCCGCTTGCCAGCGCAACCATACGCGCCGTCAACTCAATTGATAGATCGTGTACGGGACGCGATTCTTCGTTCATTTCGCCGCGCAAAATATCCAGACACTCCCGCACCTCAAGCGCATTGCCGACGGCACGCCCCAACGGTTGATTCATGTCCGTAAGCAAAGCTTCTGTGCGAACGCCGAACGCGTTGCCGGTTTTGACAAGCGCCCGCGCCAACTCTTTAGCACGCTCTTCATTTGCCATAAACGCGCCGCTTCCGGTCTTCACGTCCAGCACCAATGCATTCAACCCTGCGGCCAATTTCTTAGACATAATCGAGGCAACGATCAGCGGCAATGCTTCAACTGTCGCCGTCGCGTCACGCAACGCGTAGAGCTTACGATCAGCGGGCGCGATCTCTTTGGTCTGCCCGATCATCGCAAAGCCGACGCGCGATAGCACGCTCCGAAATTCGGCGAGCGATAACTGCACGCGATAATTCTTTATCGCTTCGAGCTTGTCGAGCGTGCCGCCCGTGTGTCCTAATCCTCTGCCCGAAATCATCGGCACGCATAGACCGCAGGCGGCAGCGAGCGGCGCAATAATCAATGAAGTCTTATCGCCGACGCCGCCCGTCGAATGCTTATCAACTTTCGGTTGCGCGATGTCCGAGAAATCGAGCACTTCGCCCGAATGAAGCATCTCGTCGGTTAAGATGTGCGTCTCCGCTTCGGTCATACCGTTGAGAAGAATCGCCATCAACAGCGCAGACGTTTGGTAATCCGCCCACTCATTCTGCGTTGCGCCGCGCACAAAAAAAGCGATCTCTTTCTTTGAGAGCGCCGCGCCATCGCGCTTTTTGCGTATCACGTCCTGCGGTTGCAAACTTTTATAAACTCCTCACAAGTGCATCAGCAACGCAATGGCCTGTACCGTCACGGCCTCGCCGCGCCCGACTGCGTCAAGACCTTCGCCCGTCTTCGCTTTAATGCTGACGCAATCGTTGCCGACACCGAGCATACGCGCTAAGTTCTCCTGCATCTGCGCAACATACGAACGCAGCTTTGGTCTTTCAAGCATCACGGTCGCATCAACATTAACAACGCGAAATCCGCGCTCTCTCATCAGCCACATTACGCGCGCCAGCAGTTGCATACTATCCGCATTCTTCCACTGCGGATCGCTGTCCGGGAAATGCACGCCGATATCGCCCTCACACAACGCGCCGAGCAGCGCGTCCGTCAACGCGTGCGCCAACGCATCTGCATCCGAATGCCCGTAGCCTCCACGTAAGCTTTCAACAATATGCACGCCGCCCAACACCAACGGGCGTCCGTCAACCAAACGATGCGTGTCATGTCCAATGCCAATGCGAAACATAAAATCAGATATCGAACTTTAGAATTCAGGTGTTGGTGAGAAGAAGCTGTAAACCGGCAGCTAACATCCAACATCTGACATTTGCTTCAAGAGAATTTCGGCGAACGCTAAATCTTCGGGGCGCGTGATTTTAATATTGCGCGCGGAGCCTTCGACGACGCTCACGGCAACTCCTAAACGCTCTACGAGAAAACTGTCGTCGGTGATTTCCGCCACGTTCAATTCATTTAATTGTTCATAAGCGCGGCGCAATAGATTGTAATCAAAACATTGCGGCGTCAACGCGTGACGCAAGCGAGCGCGATCAAGTGTGCGCTGCACTACGTCGCTTTCCACTTCCTTGATCGTGTCCGTCGCGGGTGTGGCGAGGATGGCTGCGCCGCTTGCTTGCGCCGCTTCGATTGTCCGGCTGATCTCATCGGGCGTCACGAAGGGACGCACGCCGTCATGAACAGCGATGATTCCAATTGCCGTTTCGCGCATAGCCTGTAATCCGCGCGCAACCGATTCGGCGCGTGTTGCTCCGCCCGGCACAACGCGCGAGATTTTGCGCAAATTGTATTTTCCGGCGAGCGCAAGAAAACCCGCTACATCCGGCGCAGGCAGCGTGACGATGATTTCGTTTATCGCCGCACACTCCTCGAAACGTCTTAGCGTATGAATGATGACGGGCACGCCCGACAGTTCGAGAAACTGCTTTGCCGTTGCGCCGCCGATGCGCGTGCCCTGCCCTGCGGCGGCGATGATCGCGACGTTCATAAAGCAGAAACACAAAGGACAATTAAAGTAGAAAGTTGAAGGCCGAAGGTGTGGACGCGCCGTGCGACGTGAAATTAATGGTTACAAGTTGAATCAAAGCGGCGCGCTTTGTCTTAACTTCCACACTCCTACTTCCTACCTTGATTCAGTCTGCTGCCGATTCGCCTTCGTCTGTGACGCGCGCCGGAGCAGATAAACCGGAGCGAGTGTCGCGCGCAGGCGTGGTGCGGCGGGTGCCATTGGTTGTACGCAGTTCGCCGCTCACGTGATTTGCGTGATTGCTGCCGCCGTTCTCCGGCGCTTCTTCCCAAAGACGCCCGAAAATCATCTTGCCAGCGGTTGTTTGCAGCACACTCGTGACCGCCACATCCGCGTTTTTGCCGATCAAGCGGCGCGCGTTGTCCACGACGACCATCGTGCCGTCATCTAAATAAGCAACGCCCTGATTGTATTCCTTGCCTTCTTTCAGTATAAAGACGCGCATCGCTTCGCCGGGCAGCACGACTGGTTTCAGTGAGTTAGCGAGTTCATTAATATTGAGCACGTTGACGCCACGCAATTGCGCCACTTTGTTCAAATTGAAATCGTTGGTGACGATCACTGCGTCAAGTTGCTTACCAAGTTCGATGAGTTTCAAATCTACTTCGCGCACCGCAGGGAAATCCGTTTCGACAATTTGAATATCGAGCGCGTTGTTGTTTTGAAGACGCTGCAACATATCTAAACCGCGACGCCCGCGCTGGCGCTTCGACGAATCCGGCGAATCTGCGACCTGCTGCAACTCGCGCAAGATAAATTGCGGAATGACGATTGTGCCGCCAAGAAATCCCGTCTCCGCAACATCCGCAATGCGCCCGTCAATGATGACGGAGGTATCCAGAATTTTGTAATCGCGCCGCGCCGCCTTGTCGCTGAAGATGCCGCCGAGCGCCGAAAGGTCTAGGTAATCACCTTTGGCCGCGCCAACCATCAGGCCAACGTAAGACATAAAGAACGTTAGCGCGAGCGTCAGAAAAGTTTTCGTTTCGGGCGAGACGGCCATTGATTCCTGACGGCTGATAAGCACGCCGATAAGAAACGCGCCGATGATGCCGAGGATTGAGCCGACCGCCGCACCGATCAATGTTTTCAGCGAAGCGCGCCGGATACGCAGTTCAAAGAAAATGATCGCCACGGCAATCAACGCCGCCGCGCCCGCCGAAAGCAAAGGATGCCCGACGACGGGATGCAGCACGAAACCGGACGTAACGAGAATCGCTGTAAAGACGATGCGTATAAGAATTATGTCAGAGCGCATATCACACGCATCTTAGCATGAGGCGAACACGCGCGTCACGAAAAGTCTCTAAATGTTGCAGAGAAGCCATCCCCATCTGAGTACGGCTTTCGAGTTTTTACATACATTGACGGACTCACCGGATGTCGGCGACTATTGAAATACTTTCACTTTATTCACTGCCTACGCAACACCCGAAATCTAACCGGCGAGCTATCAACGTCAAAGATAAAAGAGTTGCTGATAGTGAGTCTGGTTGAATGAGTTGTTAGGCTGATTTACGACGCTCAAATTTGACACCATCCACTACAAAATCATCGCCATAGCAGTAATATACTCCGTAAATCTGCGGGTTCTCTTTAAGAAAATACTTTTCAGTCCTTTCAATAAGTTCGGCTCGATAGCTTAACGGTATATGTCTAAAGCTGCCGAAGCTAACAAGAATAGCCGTGTCTTTATCATAGACACGCTCAATTTTTTTCAGGAATCTCTCGAAAGCCGAATTTATCCATCTTTCGTTTTCAAGATGCGTATCTACCATCTCAGGCTCAGATATGATTTTCCTTCCCTCTCTCTTGATACTCCCTGTCATTGAAACAATGCCGTGTCTGGAAAGAGCTTGTCTCCTCATCGTAGATTCATCCGTTTCAATGGTCGTCACTTCCACTTTAATCTCGAACTTATGCCACCCTGTAACACTTAGCTCAGCATCATAACGCTGATTACCCGTAAGGCACTTTAGATAAACATCATCTGCCGGTCTGAAAAAATATAGCCCTAAACACGCAAGAGGCATTGCTTCCTCAATCAACTTCTTTACGTTTTCTCCCTTTCTCTCAAAATAAATCGTATCAAAGTCAGGGAATGTGTCCATTTCCGCTAACTTCTCATTAATCCATTTACAAAGCTCAAAAACGTGCCGCTTCTGCTCGTATTCAATTGTCGGAATATTCATGCCCATATCTTACCCATACGAATCAGCCTAACGCTGGAATTAACCGGGCGTGACGAACCGCCGATACGAACAAGTCTCGCGCATGAAAGCAACGCTATTCACGCTCCGGTTGAATAGCGTTGTTACGCGCGGCGTATCGTGAGCGCGACAACCTGACGTACCCATCTTGCCTGTCGCTTCTCGTTCGGGACAACAATGCGCCAATGTCCTTCCGCCTCCGAGAGAGCTTTACCATCCCGATGACCTGCCAGAATGATGACTTCATCGGTGAACGCTGAATCAAGTTCCGGCAAGGCAAACACTACTCGGTATCCGTCTGCCGCCTCCACCACGAGAAATAAAGCGAGACTCTTCCCACGCAACTTCTCTCCGAACTCCACGCCAGCCAAGCGCAAGACTTCAACTAAGGCGACTCCTTCAAAGGTAGCTGGCTTTCCATCATGATCTTTAGCACTCACCGTTAGACGCGGGAGTTTGGCTAAATCGGCAGCACCCAACTTGAGAGGACGCGCGACTTCGCCCCCGACAGTCAAGACTTGAGTGGCAGGTACGGAAACTTGTTTAGTTTGCCCGAAGGCGACGGGCGAGCCAAGCGAGACTAGCAAAAAGAAGATTGATAATGTTCGATTCATCATGACCTCAGAATATCACAGGCATCACAGAACGAAAGCGCATAACGCACCATTTGTAAACTCTATTTCTCTGCAACAAAACTTAAAACAGTTCATCAAGCGCTTCCTCAACCGAGCGCACGCCGACGACGCGCAGGCCGAGCAAGCGTTCAAGCCCCACAGTATTCGACGCGGGCATGATAATTTTTTTGAAGCCGAGTGTTTGCGCTTCTCTGGCGCGTGCCTGTGCCTGCATCGCGCCGCGTACTTCGCCCGTCAAACCGACTTCGCCAAACACAGCTACATGCGGATCAATCGGCGCGTTCTTGAAACTCGAAGCGATGCTCGCCACCACGCCCAGATCAACCGCCGGTTCGTCAACCTCAAGGCCGCCCGCGATATTGACGAACACATCATCGCCGAGCAATTGTAGCCCGACGCGCTTTTCCAGCATCGCCATCAACAACGCGACGCGATTAGTGTCAACACCCTGCGTCATGCGTCGCCCCGTTCCATACTTTGAGCCGGACACAAGCGCCTGAATTTCTACCAGCACAGGCCGCGTGCCTTCCATGCAAGCCGTGACCACTGAACCCGCGACTCCCTGCGGGCGTTCCTGCAAAAACATCTCCGACGGATTCGCCACCGCAACCAATCCCGTGCCCGTCATCTCAAAAATACCGAGTTCGTTCGCCGCGCCGAAACGATTCTTTGTCGCACGCACGATGCGATGATTGTGATGACGCTCGCCCTCGAAATAAAGCACCGTATCAACGATGTGCTCCAAAGCTTTCGGCCCGGCGATTGATCCTTCCTTCGTGACATGGCCGATCAGAAACACAGGGATCGTGTGGTTCTTCGCAAGCATTAGAAACTGCCCTGCGACTTCCCTCACCTGCGACACGCTGCCCGGCGCGGATTCGATCTTCGACGAAAACACAGTCTGGATTGAATCAACAATAATCGCGCCCGGATTCATCCGTTCGACTTCATCGAAGATGCGTTCGAGATTCGTTTCCGGCAGCAAAAAAAGGTTCGTCGCTTCAACTCCAAGCCGTTCGCCGCGCAACTTGATTTGCCGCTCGGATTCTTCGCCCGAAACGTAAAGGACTGTTGCGCCGCTCGCGCTCAACTTGTCCGCGACTTGTAGCAGCAGCGTTGATTTACCAATGCCCGGATCGCCGCCGATTAAAATCAGTGAGCCGGGCACGATGCCGCCGCCGAGCACGCGGTCAAACTCTGTGACGCCGGATGAAACGCGCGAGTCATCCTGCGATTCGATTTCGTTGTAAGCGACGGGCGAGACTTCGCGCAGACGCAAGCCGAAGCCGCCGCGTCCCGTCGTCGCTTCTTTCCGTGCGTCGCGCGTGCGTTCCTCGACAAACGAATTCCATTCGCCGCAATCGGGACATTTGCCCAACCACTTCCTAGATTGATTGCCGCATTTCTGGCATACATAAACAGTCGAAGGTGCTTTTGCCAAGACGCTTTACTTCCTTACAATGAAATCCTTTTTGATCTTTCCACGCTTCCTGCTTTGTCGCCGTAGCGAAGCGCCAAGCTCTTCGTAATCGCGGAAATTTTTGGTGAGAATATCCGCGCGAATTTGATCCAGCGTGCTCGTGAGCGTGGCCGCAAAATTATGCGTCATACGTTTCACATCAAAATCAGCAGCCGCCTTGATGCGCTTTGCTTTTCCGATGCGAATTATTATCTGCGGGCGAAAGTCATCTAAAAATTCATAACGCAAGGCGACGGGCAACGCGTCAATTTCTCCAACGCGCTCGATGATGTGCGCCGCGCCCGTATAAAATTTGAGAGGCCGCACATCGTTCGGTTCGGTTGCGCCCTGCGGAAAGATCAAGAGCGTGCGCGACGTGTGGCGCAATAGATTGCCCGCATATTCAATGCTGCGCAAAGCTTCGCGTGGGTTTTCGCGCACGACGGAGAACGCGCCGAGTTTGCGGTGAAACGGATACCTGCGCAGTTGTCTTTCTTCCATCATCGCGTAGAGGTCTAACTTGCACACGCGCGCCAACTGAAACAGCGCTAACCCGTCCCACCAGCTCGAATGATTCGCGTAAAGAAGTTGCGGCACATCCGGCGTTCGTTCCCGCAAATGATCGAGACCGGCGACGCGCAATCCCTCAAAACGGCGTGCGATCAGCTGGCGATTGTAAAGCGCGAAGAGTCGCTCGAACCACGCGCTTTTACGTGCGGTAATCATTTGAAAGATGACTAAAAGAGGTTCTACTTTTAATGCTTCTCCATCTTTTCTTCGACTTCGGTGATGTCCCCTTCGGAAAAGAGAAACGTGCGCATGTGTTTGTCGAGCGTCGGGCTAATGCGGCGCAGGTATTCGAGTCCCATCATCGCGTGTTCCATTTCTTCATCACGGTTATGTTCCAGCAAACGCTTTAACTGCTCGTCCTTTGTCGCTTCGGCGCGCTGGTTGTACCAATCAATGGCCTCCAACTCTTCCTGCACGGATTTGATCGCGCGCGAAAAGTTGAGCGTTCCTTCGCTCATCTTGTCGTAATCTTCATGCCATTCGGCGCTCGTTGCCATAACGTTTTTCTCCCCTTGCAGCTTTAGATTTTCGATTGCTAATCCTAAAAGAAATTATGATCGCTGTACAGACGCGAAAGAGTAACGTCTGTTTTTGCGGGAACAAGTTTGATTGTGCGGAGTCTAAAGCTATGTTCGATTCTCTTCGCGTGAGACCCGCGTGGCACCGGCAAACGAAGGAGACAAACGATGTTCACTAATCTCATCGAATCGAGTTCGCACAAAAAGGAACTTGAGCGCAAAGGCATTTTTTTCCTCGGCACACTTGCAGTTTACGGCATCCTGATCGCGTGCGCGGGCGTCGCCAGCATTTATGCTTACGATGCTCAATTGCGAGAGCAGAACTTTGACACAGCAAGCCTCGTTGTGCCCGTTACAGTGGAATTAATACCACGCACCATCTCAATCACCGCGCCACAACGTCGCAGCGACACACCACGATTGCCAACGCAAACTACAAACATCAGCGAAGTACCCGTCAGGCAACATCTCATCAGCGACATTCGTAGTTCAATTAAACCGCCGGACACCATCGGGCTAACGGGCAGCAAAGAATTACCTGCTTTACCGAATGCTAAAATCGGCGCGGTTTCTTCTGATCCGATTGGCAGCAACGCTGGCGACATGCCGTCGTTCACAAAAGGTTCGAGCACCAAATCATCCGGCAGTAAACGTGCGATTGACATAGTTGAGAACGTACTGCCGCCCGATCCGCCGCACATAGCGACGCACAGAAAAACTCCGCCTCTTGTTTCGCTCGGCGTCATCAACGGCAAAGCGTTATACAACCCTGTGCCGCTTTATCCGCCCATCGCCAAAACTACGCGCACAACAGGCACTGTCAACGTGCAGGTTCTATTGAACGAAGAAGGCAAGGTTATCTCTGCGCAAGCTTTGAACGGCCCGCCTTTGTTGCGCGATGCCGCAGTGAAAGCCGCCTATCAAGCGAGATTTTCGCCGACGCTGCTGTCGCACCAGCCTGTGAAAGTCTCCGGCGTCATTACATACAATTTTAAGCTTGAGTGAGAAGGTAAAAACCATATTGTCTGGGGCAAAGGATACGCCGCTGTCCCCGACGCTTCATTGGAAGATTTCGCGGGAATTTTACATAAGGCAAGCTTACGCCGCAGAAGAAGGCGATTGACTCTTTGAACTCGCGCTGGCGTAAGTCTGGATGAATAATTATTGCTCACTTGACAGCATCGCACGCGAGCGGTTAGATTTTTCCGTATTGGGCCGATAGCTCAGTTGGTAGAGCAGCTGACTCTTAATCAGCGGGTCACTGGTTCGAGCCCAGTTCGGCTCATTTTAAGCTCAATAAGAAGCGGGCACCGTGATGGTGGTGCCCGCTTTACTTTTGCTACGAATACAAAATCAACTTCCAATTCACTAACCGAACCATATTCCGAATACAAAACGCGCAAGACCCGCACCTAAGATTACCCAGAACGGATTCGGGCGAAAGCGCAGCAGCACACACGCAGGCAATCATAATCGTGAGTCCAAGCCACGTTTGGATTGTTGCGCGACTGATAATTCATGGAGCAATAAATACGCTTGATTGAGACTAACAAACATTGTCTTGAGTGGAACGCGCGGACGAAAGCGTGTGGCGTAAAAAATAAGCGGGCGGGGGTCTCCCACAACCCCCACCCTAAGGCCACGTGTCCTCACCCCACGCGACCACTTCGCTCACCGGGGAGGCGAGCGCAGACAGATTATGCACAAGTCAAACGTATTTTTCAACCGTAACCGGTTAAGTAAGCAATTCTCTACTCAAACAACGTTTACGGCGTTCCAAATCTTGAGCGATATTCGGCAGAGTAGATGAAGCCAAAGACCAAATGGCGATAATCACCTGTTGAATCTATGAGTTGCACATATCTCAGAAAACTCTCTTGATCTGGATCACGCTTCAAATAGCCGAAGTATTGCAGTGCGACGAACGCTTGATTGTAATACTTATTGAAGACTTCCTGCGTCTCCACTATCGCTCGCAAGACCTCTGCTCTGGTTTTAGCCCCTGTTCGCAGATCGCTGATTAACTGTGCCTCATTGCTGACCGTGACGCCAGCAATTCTTTCCAGTTCTCTGACGTAGGCGGCAGGGTCTTGGAACTGCGCTTGATTGAATCTGTTTGCAAACTCTGGTCGTTGCACAAAGTCGTTAATGTAGGCGACTTTTGACGCGGCTTCCTGCTCTGGCGACTGCGCACCGCCGATTCTTTGCCGGTCAGCAATGAATTCCGCATACGTCGGACGTCTGCCCAAACCTACTTGATAGAAGCGATAGACAAAGAAGCCCCTGGCCTGAAACTCAGTGGATTGAAAGAACGAGAGGGAAACCTTTACCCTATCGCACTGCGGATTATTTTCCCCGTAGCCGCCGTTCGGACATTGCTGCAGGAGTTGCACGTAGGTGGCGAGTCCGGTCTGGTCTGGTTCACGACTGAGAAAATCCAGATACTGCTGCCGCACAAAGAACGGTATATCATCTATCGGATTGGCGGAGGCAGTGTTATTCAACGGATCAATCGTCAGCACGCCGGCGAGATAGGCAACCTCACCCGTACCTGATTGCAAACGAATACTGTAATCACCCGCCGTCGCGTTGTCGGCCACCCGAACGTTGAAACTGATAATCGGATACGGCGTACCGAAACTCGTGCCGTACTGCTGAAGGCTCGCCGGATCAACAGTGAATAAATTTGAGGTAACGCTGATGCCGGAGCCGGGCACTTGATCCACGCCGTCGCCGCCAACAAAGACCGTATACGCATTGCCTGCGACAAGCGGGACGGCGATAGTTGAAAGTTGCGAGTTGATGCCAAAGATACGAGGATTGAGTGATGGCGGCGTGCTTGAAAGCGAAATTGGAACAATGATGGTTGCATCGGCGACGCTGAATTGCCCTAACTCGACCACGCGAAACGGTGGCTGCGAAGTTCTCAGACCGCCGTATGCACCACCGCTCGAAGAAATTTCCGATGCGGCGATAGGCTCGTTCAAATACTCCGCCATTAAGCGGAATGTGCCCAGCCCTGTGTTTATGAAATAAGCACCGTTCGGCAAACTGATGTTGCCAGCGGCGACTCTGCCTGTACTAACGTCTTCAGCCCAGACATGTGCGCCGAAGGCCGGAGTCCCGCCAGCGAAGGTAATCGTTCCCTCAATTCCGCCACCGACGCGCGGGCCGTAAATCGTGCGTACCCCCATGTCATCGTCAAGCGAAAGCGTCCGCGCGGTCAGCGTAGGTAGATTGTAAAGTCCATTGAGACCCTGGCGCGGCTGCATCGTCGCGCCGACGACGGCTGAATGTTCAAGGCCGAGAAAGTGGCCGAACTCATGCGTCAGCGTTGATTCCAGATCGTAAGTGTTGGTTGTGCCGTCTGTCGAAAATTGCTGGCAGGGATTAATGGCAATATCCGATTCAGTGATGCCGCCTGTGTCCGGGTTATAGAAAACGCGCGTTCGCCCGGTAATCATCGGGTTGCTACCACATGCTGGAAAGGCAGAAGCGTTTTCCGGTGTGTTGGCGACGGTGATTAAGCTAATGCCGTCGCCGCCGCTGCTATTCGGACTGATCGAGATTGCACTCGACGAAGTCTCGACAAAACGTATGTTGGACGCCGCAGACCAATGCGCCATTGCCCTACGGACGGCGCCGATCACGTCGCTGCCGGATTTGATGTTAGGTTGCTGCGTCGAGAGCGAAGACGACAAAGCGACGGTGATAGTAGTGGTTGGCCACTTAATCTGTTTCGTAGCCGAAGAATCTGTGTATTGCAGTGAATAGGCGTGCGCAGGCGCGACCGAGCCGAACACAATGGTGAAAGCGAGAAGCAAAGCCAGCAGATATCTGTGCATTATAAATCCTCAATTGATGGTTAACTTGAAAAGCCTGCGCCGGAATCTTTGCCGTGCGCTGGCGACGCGTGGGATCGAAGAGATAACCACGATTTACGGGAAAATTATAAAGAGCCTTCAGGCACTAATCCATTTTGCGCGAAACTAAGCCTTAAACTATACGGTCGCGTTTAATATTCCGGGCTTTGATGCCTCTGGATTCTCATTGAGATGGTTCAAATCCGGTAAGGAAAGTAATAAATCGAACCGTACTGCTCTGGAAGTAAGGAGCGTGATCTTTTCGTCGGCTCCTAAAATTAATTTATCCGCAAGGATTAACGACAACTCGTACTCCTCTTTAGGAAGTTTATAACGGTTGTCAGGGCTGCAACGACAGTTATCCTAATACAAGTCGCAAAGTTTATCAATGCACAACAAAGTTTTTCAGCGAAATCAAGCAAATTGACCGTTCAAGCTGCTTTTTTCTCTTGAAATTATAAGGCGCAACGAAAAGGTAAAACAAGAGCGGCGAATAATTATGCAGAAATTGGAGCGTCGGGGGCGAGAGTAAGGACGCGGCATGTCCGTCGCCATTTGCCGCCCGACTTTGCCTTCCTGCTTTGCTTTTTCTTTGTGGCAGCTTTGCTTGCTTTACACAATCGCCACACGTTGTTTCAACGCGCGAAGGGATTCACGCCGCGAAATGGGCGCAAATTAGAGGGGGACGTGACGTATCTGCTGGCACAACTGTTGCACAGCAATAGCGCGTAGGTAAAGCAGCGAGCGTGAATGCTCAACGGACGCAGCCATGCGAATTATCCGTCTCGCTCAATGACAGACTAATATTATTATGCCGCGCTATACGCGCTAAACAGGAGAATCAACCGTGAGAAACAAACTTGGAATCGTTCTGACTCTGGCCTTCGTGTTGTGCTTTAGCAGTCTCGCCTTCGCGCAGAACTCTAACATGGGCAGCGCCAGCACAACCTCTACGACAACCTCGACTACCAGCACTTCGCACCATCACCGCATGGGCAGCCACCATCGTCGCCATCGCAAACATCGTCGCCACCATCGTGGCGGCAGCATGGGCGGCAACATGAATGGCAACATGTCGGGCGGCAATATGAGCGGCAACATGTCGGGCGGCAACTCAAACCGTTAATCTGACCGCGCTTATCACGTCAAGAGCGGTAGAGCGAATCTGCCGCTCGATAACTGAATACCTTCGACTTGCGCCGCCGTACATCGCTTCAAGAGTTAGGGTGGACGGACAACGCAGGCGAATGGCGCGAACAGTTCGCCATCTGGTGATTTTGCTCGCGCATCTGGAGAGGGGCAGCGGCTATTATGAGGAGGTAGACGCTCCCCTTTCCTATTTTCTTTTTGTGTTTGATAATACGCATCGTGCCGCCACACTTAACGGCTGAGCCGGTTATTGAGGAAAATTGTTGCCCGAAGTACGCGTAATGAAATTAAGCGGCCACATATCTTCAGCAATACGCAACGCAGCGATGTTAAGCCGCTGCCGTACTGCCATCGTGTACTTGATCGCCACTGCGATTTGCGGCGTGGCACTCTCAGCCTGCACATCGCGTCCTGTCGAAGAAACCGTGACGACTGCTGCCAGCCGTTCGGCACGGCTTCCCGCAAACGGCGCGCAGCCCATCGCTATCACACCGAATCTGCCTGTACGCGATGCGGATATAGAGACAGCCGGAGATCGCATCGCCGAAGCAATCACGCATCTGGACAAAACGCGGCATGGAAGCCACGAAGCGGCCTTGCGCGCGCTCGGGCAAGCCGAAGCCGCAATGACTCGCGCGCTTCGCGCGAAAACGCGCGACGAACGCGCCAACCGCGCGCTGCACGCCGCCTTGCGTAATATTCAAAGCGCCGAACGCACAGTTCAACGCGGTGGTTTATCCGACGCAAACGCCACACGGCAACTCGCCGCCCTCAACAAAGATTTGGATGAGCTGACGTTGCAAGCGCAGTCGGAGACAATTGAAGCCCCGCCCGACGATCAAACGCAACTGCCGTAAGAGTTAATCTTCAAATCAGCTGTCATACTTGGAAAGACGCGTTGAAGAATTCTCTTTAGCTTTTATCTTCCATTCCAAGCTTTATCTTCCGTCTCAAAATACCGCTTCAGAACTTCCCGTTCATTCATTCTTCGAGCTTGATTCTGAATCGCTCGGCCATGCGATAAAGCGTGCGGCGGTCTATGCCGAGGATTTCTGCGGCGCGTGTACGATTACCTCCCGCAGCTTTGAGCACGTAAAGTAAATAGCGTCGTTCCAATTCGTCGAGCGACACCAGATCATCGGCGTGGACGGTGGCCAGCGCGGAGTGTGCTGTAGACGAGGTTGTGCGGCCATGCGCGTCAACATCGCTGGCCTGCACTTTGGCGGGCAAATCTTCAGCTTCCACTTCTGCGCCGCGCGCACGCAACGCCGCATATTCGACGGAGTTTTCGAGTTCGCGCACATTTCCCGGCCAATCGTAAACGAGCAGCAAGCGCAACGCTGCATCCGTCAGACGCAGGCGACGCTTGCCGTCGTAACAGGCTGCGCGTAAAAAGCGTTCGGCGAGAAGCGTTATATCTCCACGCCGCTCGCGCAACGGCGGCACAACCAGCGTGACGACGCTCAAACGATAGAAGAGATCGGCGCGGAATTTGCCGGACTTAACGTCTTCTTCCAGATTCCGATTCGTTGCCGCCACGACGCGCGCGTTAACGCGTATCGTGCGCGACGCGCCAACTCTGCGTATCTCGCCTTCCTGTAAGGCGCGCAGTAATTTGATTTGCATCGCGTGACTTGTTTCACCGACTTCGTCGAGAAAAAGCGTGCCGCCCTCGGCTTCTTCCCACAAACCTCTGCGGTCGTTAACTGCGCCCGTGAAAGCCCCGCGCACGTGGCCGAACAATTCTGCTTCGAGCAGAGTTTCAGTGAGCGCGCCGCAGTTCACGGCGACGAACGGATGAGCGGCGCGCGGGCTGATGTGATGAATGGCGCGCGCGACGAGTTCTTTGCCGGTACCGCTTTCGCCGATTATCAAAGCGGTGGAACGCGACGGCGCAACATACGCGATCTCTTTGTAGAGTTCGATCATCGCTGGCGCGCGTCCGATCAATCCTGCGACTTCGTAGCGCGCGGAAAGATGATCCGAAGCCTCGTCCTGATGTTTGCCGTCGTTGCCCTCGCCATCCGATTTTCGTTCGAGCGCGCGGCGCGCGGCGATGACTACTTCTTCGACTTTGAACGGCTTGGAAATAAAATCCCACGCGCCTTCTCTCGAAGATTCGACGGCAGCTTCGAGCGTGCCGAAGCCGGTTACTAGAATCACAGGGCATTTGTCGCGCAGTTCGCGCAAGATATCCAGACCTGATTCTTCCGCCTCTAAATTAATATCGCTGACGACGAGATCGAACTTTTCGCTCGCAGCGGCGGCAATCGCTTGGCGCGGCGTCTGCGCAGTCTCCGCACTCCAACCCTGCGCCGCAAAAATTTCGCGCAACAGCTCACAAGACGCTTTATCGTCATCGACCACAAGAATGCGTTTCATATCCGAATCTATTTTTACGTTCGCTGATACAGACATTACGATGCGATTGTTTGAAGCGGCACGGTGGTGTGTTCAGGCGGCGGCAGACATTCCTTTTCTATTGCTGGAAGTTTAAGTCGAAAACGCGCGCCGCCGCCTTGTTCGCTTTCAACTTCAATTTCGCCGCCATGCTCATGCACGACTTGCCGCACGACGAAGAGGCCGAGACCTGTGCCGTGCCCCCTTTCTTTCGTCGTGTAGAAGGAATCGAAAATGTGTGTGCGAACGTTTGCAGTCATGCCGCAACCCGTATCTGCAAACTCGACGAAGATGCGTGTGCCTGCCAAAGATTTCTCTTTTCCCGCAACGCCCTTTTCTTTTCTGCCGGAAGCATCTACGGCGGATAAGATTCCCGCGCTGACACGCAAATTTCCGCCAGCGGGCATCGCATCAAGCGCGTTGTTAATGAGATTGATAAAGACCTGCTGCAAACGATCCGCATCGCCTTTGACGAAGGGCAACTCCGCCGCAAGCTGCGTGATGTCCAGATGCACACCGCGTGCTTCAAGTGTTGGCGCAGTGGCATCAAAGGTGCGCAGCAGCAACGCATGAATGTCTACGTCAACGTGCGCGATTGCTTCTTGCCGTGTGCGATCAAGCATCCTGCGCACAATGCGTTCGATACGTTCGATCTGCGCGCTGATCGTCTCAAGACGTGCGTCTGCGCGCGTGTCTTCTCTTAGCTGGGCGCGCAGCAATTGCACGTGGCCGCTGATTAAATTAAGCGGCGTGCCGACTTCATGAGCAAATTGCGCGGCGGTTTGCCCTGCAGCGGCAAGGCGTTCGAGTTCCGTCAGGCGGCGCGTTGTTTGCCACAACTCCAAATTAATCTCTTCCAATTGATTGTTGCGCCGTGCGAGTTCGCCGGTTGCTTCATGCACGCGTTCCTGCAACTGCCCGGCGCGCGCTTCGCGTTCTTCGGTCATGCCGCGAATACGCTCGATCATGCGATTAAAGCCACGCGACAACTGACCTATTTCATCGGGTGGACGCGTGGGCGCGATGGCACTTAAATCGCCCGCTTCAGCGCGTGACATGGCAAATAAGAGGCGCTCAATCGGGCGGTAAATTATTTGACGGAACAGCAGATAGATGGCGAGCGTGATAATCAGCACAGCCGCGAGCGCCATCCATATTGCAGTGCGCTCAAAACCTCTCGCGATCAGCGGCGCATCATCGAGGCGTTCAATTAATTCGACCGCACCGCTAAAACGTTTTTCTTGCACGTCTGGCCACGCCTGTTCTACGGAGTCAGTGATCGGCGAAACAACGCGATAGAGTGAGGAGTCGGCGCTTTTAGGAAGAGATTTGACGATGCGGGAATCGAGTCCGGCGCGCAGTGCGTCAATGGTTTCGTCGGGCAGATTTTCGGCGGATGTGCTTCCGGCAGCCTCAGCAGTTACTTTGTAAACGCCGCCGACGCGTTGCCAGACGCGCACGGCAACAATCTCCCTGTGTGCGCCGCGCATTAATGTGGCTGCCTGTGCCAACATTTGCGGATCACGCGGCGTCGGCATGTGGCTGATTTGATCGGCGAAGTTAATAACCAGAAGTTGCGCGCGGTCGCGTTGCTCTTTATCAACAATGTCTGCAACGCGCACGCTGACGAGCGCGAGCGCCGCTCCGAGCACCATGAGCGTAATCGCCGAAGCCAGCGTGGTCGTCTTCGTGTGCAGGTTAAGGGAACGCATAGCAGCCGTGCGTTAAATAAAACGGCGGGGACTAAATTAAATGGGCACAGAAAAGCGCGCCAAATGAAGTTCCCGGGAATGAGCGGCGGCGCGTGCAAGCAACACTGAAGGTGAGCCTTTAGCTGCGCTTCGCCTTCCTCGCGCGCAAGCTATGGGAAGCCACGTTACCCGCTGTCGCCGTCATCGTAGGCGTAGTGGGCGTTAGCAGGTTATCGCCAAGCGCGGCTGAATCATCTGCCGGGCGCGGCTCTGTGAAAGGCTGCCGCGCGCCGCCCAAGTCCGCTAACGCGACAACGATTAATAACACCGTCACGCCGAGCGTCGCCAGCACATATAGTAATGCGATCTGCTCCGTGTAGAGCAACGCGATAATGACCGCCGATGTTCCGGCGATCCACGCGAAAGTTGTCAGGCGCCGCTTGCTGCGAGCGCCCGCAGGGGTTGTCGCTCTTGCACTCATTTTTCGTTTCTCCAAACTATTTTATGTGGTAATGATTTGCTACTTTACCATAAGGCGGGCACAGCTCGTACAGGGTAGCCGCAGTAGCTGGAGTGAACAGTTAAAAGAATAAGAGGTTGGCAGTGTGCACCAACCTCCTATCCCGAGCCGAATTTATGACCACTTAGTTCAACACGCGATAGGGAAGAGTGGTTCCGAATCCTGTCAGCGCCTGTGGCGCGACGCCGAGTAAACTGCTGGTTAATGTACTCAAGACCATTTGTCTGGAAAGTTTCCCCGCCTCCGGCACTTCGATAATATCGTAAGGCATCAAGATTACGTCCTTCTGCTTCTGTTTTTTGATGGCGGCGTAATCAACATGGATCACTTCCGGCTCGTTCGTGCCGAGTTTCTGCCGGTAAATGCGAACGTCCGTGGCTTTGGCCTCTTTTTTTGTGCCGCCGACCTGCGCCAGAGCGCGCCCGAGCGTCAATCCCTCACGGTGATAAACGCCCTGCGGAGCAACGACGCTGCCCGTAATGTAAACCGGTTCCGCCACCGAAGCGGTCACGATGTCGCCGGGACGAATGATCGGATTAGCCTCTTCTTTGCCGGCCATTAAATCGGCAATCTTATAGACCTTGAAAGGGACGATGCCCTTTTTATTTGCGATAGGCTCAACAATCTCACCGGGTTCGGGACACATCACAGGTTCTGTATGAAGAATCTGAATTGTGCCGTTGGCGCGCTCCGTGATGCCGCCGGAGACGACGATCAGTTCGCTCAAACGCACGCGGCGTTGCATCTGCACGCGCGACGCGGCGTTCACCGCACCGAACACGATTGCCGGTGGGCGGCTATTGCGTCCCGTCGTGCGCACACTGATTTGCGGGTTTTTCAGATACTTCGAGTAAACCGCGATGACATCCTTTTGCACGTCCTTTTCGGTGCGGCATTGCGCACGAATCGGAGTTTCGACAAAGGGCAGCGAAGAGATATTGCCATCGCTATCGACCTCACCCGTCCAGTTCATATCCGGCTGCGCGAAGACGCGTATGTCGAGCGTGTCGCCGGGGCCGAGCAAGTAATTTCTAATGCCCTGGTTATCAACAGTAGACGAAACCGAACTGCTCGCGGGCGCGGAAAGGTTCGCTTGCTGTGGCGGCGATTGGCTCTGTTCCTGCGCGTCAACGAGCGGCGCGATAGCACAGCAGGCCAACAGCGCAAAGATGAAGGTCAACGTGGTAAGTTTCATAGTCAACTCCTACAAATCATTCAATTCTTGAAGGCATAGAATTGAGCCGTGAGCGAGCAATTCTTAAAGATGAGCCGAACCGCCGAAAAGCTGCTTCTGAATAATCGCTAGTCCGGCGAAAGCAAATTCAGATCGGGTCTTTGGTTTCCTGCTTTTCTACAGCTAACTGCTTTTTTCTGTGGCTGCCGGGCTTCGACACTGTGCCGGGAACTGCGAATCCTCTGAACAGCAGATTGCAATGATTGCATAGAAGATCATAAATACCAAACATACGCAGCAGTAATGGCGTCGGCTTGTAACCGCGCCGGATGCGTCGGCTGCCACATTTTGGACAACGCTGGCTAATCATTTAATTTCTCTCAAACATTTTCCCGTGCGCCGCTTTGCGCTCTGGTTTTTAGTAGCAATGCCGCTTGTGCGCAGGCATACCCGTAAAATTTCCACTCGCGCCCGCTTCGTTCCGCTATCTCAGCGCGTGTCTTCACTAAGTGTGCCGCGCGATAAATAACCCCAACCATATTACCTTTGCCGCCAAAACTATCGGGGGCGTTGCGGCGCAGGCTGAAACGGAATTTAATAGTCAACTTTTCGGCTTCGTCTGTCAATATACGATTATGCGGGAAAGGCGACGTTCAAATCCAGTTTGGCTGCGCGACAAATATACGCTGCAACGTAAAGAAGCATTTTGCCGCGCTCTGTTTTGACGGCAAAAACGGCTGTATGTAGTAGCATGTCGTTTAATAGCACTTCAGACGCACTGCGCTCGCAATAAGTTTTCTTAAGGCAGTCGTCAAGCGAAACGTCGTGTGAAAAGTTATGGAGATAAAAATGGACAAAGAGTTGGCAGGGAAAGCAGCGATTGTCACGGGCGCAACCTCCGGCATCGGCTATGCGACCGCACTGCGTTTTGCGGAAGCGGGAGCGTTTGTGGCGATTGTCGGACGCAACGAAGAACGTCTCGCAGAAGTTACGGAAGAGATAAAAGTAGCGGGCGGCGAAGCGCACACGATCCGCGCGGATGTCACACATGAAAAAGACGCCGAGCGAATAATCGCCGCGACGATTGAGCGATTCGGAAAGCTTGATATTCTCGTCAACGCCGCAGGGCACATTAGCAACGGCACAATTGAAAACACCGCGCTTGACGATTGGGACGCGATGCTTAACGTCAATTTGCGCGCGGCCTTTTACTTAATGCAGCAGGCCGTTCCGTTTCTCACGCGCGAAAAAGGCAGCATCGTCAACGTGTCGAGCGTGACAGGCTTGCGCGCGTTTCCCGGTGTGCTCGCTTACTGTGTGTCAAAAGCCGGACTCGATCAACTGACGCGCTGTGCGGCGCTCGAACTCGCGGCTCAAGGTGTGCGCGTCAACGCAGTCAATCCGGGCGTCGTCGTAACGGAGATACACAAGCGCGGCGGCATGAACGAAACGGACTA